>Ga0208625_100073_pt1 | contig 23288 bp, 25 predicted proteins | sample LakWasMeta8_HOW4_2_FD_183858 | JGI IMG/M metagenome (GOLD analysis project Ga0208625, IMG submission 183858) | Freshwater sediment methanotrophic microbial communities from Lake Washington under simulated oxygen tension - Sediment Metagenome... | ecosystem: Environmental > Aquatic > Freshwater >... | reverse complement strand
CTGCGCGCCTGTTGACGCATCCGCGTTTTCGCGCCGCTTATGATTTCCTGGTGATCCGCGCGCAAAGCGGCGATGCCGAAGCCGAACTGGCCGACTGGTGGGGACAATTCCAGCTGGCCGATGAGGCAATGCAAAAAAAGATGACGCAGCCGTCCCGGAATCTGAAAAACAGCCGCACCCGCCGTAGGCGCAGCAGCAAAAAGAAAAATACCGGACCGAACGAAAATCCGTCCCCTTAGTGTGAAATAGCCGCTTATTTTCGCGCGCTAAGGATTCGGTCAAAATTAACTTCCCACATTGACCCCAGGCAAGTTGGCATTTTAGAGATGAGCAAAGCATTCACCGGCGCTGTCACCGCCTACATCGGGCTGGGCAGCAATCTGGCTGATCCCGTCGCACAAGTCCGCTCGGCGCGCGCCGATTGCGCGGCGATTTCGGGCGTGTGCGAACTGGCTTTTTCGAGCCTGTACCGCAGTTCGCCGATGGGGCCTCAGGATCAGCCCGATTATATCAATGCGGTAATGGCGGTTGTGACCGATCTGGCGGCTCTGGACTTGCTGCATCAATTGCAGCGCATCGAGCACGAACATGGACGGGTCAGAACTTCTCTGCGCTGGACCGCGCGCACGCTCGATCTGGATTTGTTGATCTACGACGAACAACGCATCGAGACTTCCGAACTGACGGTGCCGCATCCGGGGCTGAGCCAGAGGGCCTTCGTGTTGTATCCGCTGCACGAAATCGCGCCGGATCTGCGGGTGCCGGGGCTCGGGCCGATTGCCGACCTGGTCGCAAACTGCCCGCTGGATGGGCTCGAAAGGATGGCGTGAAATGCAGCAGAAACCCTTATCGATTCATGATTTGGCGGCGATGAAGCGGCAAGGCGAGAAAATCGCCTGTTTGACCGCTTACGACGCCAGCTTCAGCGCCTTGATCGATGCGGCCGGCATCGAGATGATGCTGGTCGGCGACTCTCTGGGCATGGTGTTCCAGGGCCAGGCTTCGACGCTGACTGTCACGCTGGACGACATGATTTACCATACCCGCTGCGTGGCGGCTGCGCGCCGGCGCGCGTTTGTGATCGCGGATTTGCCGTTTTTGACTTATCCGGACCCGCTCGGCGCGGCGGTCAATGCGGCCAAACTGATGCGGGCCGGCGCGCAGATGGTCAAGCTGGAGGGCGCGCGCTTCGAGGTGGCCCGCTTCCTGGTCGACCAAGGCATTCCGGTCTGCGGCCATCTGGGCTTGCAGCCGCAGTCAATCAACCGGCTGGGCGGCTACAAGGTGCAGGGCGTCGAAGCGGCCGATGCGGACAAGATCATTTCCGATGCGCAAAAACTCCAGGAAGCCGGGGTCTCTCTATTGGTGCTCGAATGCGTGCCCGCGAAGCTGGCCGCCGAAATCAGCGCGCAGTTGGCGATTCCGGTGATCGGCATCGGCGCGGGCGTCGACTGCGACGGCCAGGTGCTGGTGTTGTACGACATGCTGGACATCGGCGTCGGCAAGCGGCCGCGTTTTTCAATGAATTTCATGCAGCCGCCGGTCGCAATCGCCGAGGCGCTAAGCAACTACCGCCAGGCGGTCAAAGAACGCCGTTTTCCGGCCCTGGAGCACAGTTTTTAGTCATGCAAACTGTCAATGCGATAGCCGAATTGCGAACGATCATTGGAGCCTGGCGGCGCGCCGGAGACCGGATTGCGTTCGTGCCGACGATGGGTAATCTGCACGCCGGACATATCAGCCTGGTCGATGCGGCGCGGCGGCGGGCCGAGCGCGTCGTGGTCAGCATCTTCGTAAATCCGACCCAGTTCGGCGTCGGCGAGGATTTCGAGGCTTATCCGCGCACCGAAGCCGAAGACCGCGAAAGATTGCTCGCGGCCGGAGCCGATCTGTTATTTTTGCCGACGGTCAGGGAAATGTATGATCCGGCGGCGAAAACGGTGGTCAGTGTCGCGGGTTTGTCGGACCTGCATTGCGGCGCCTTTAGGCCCGGCCATTTCAACGGCGTGGCGACCGTGGTCGCGAAATTGTTCAATATCGTGCAGCCGGATACGGCCTTTTTCGGCCTGAAGGATTATCAGCAATTCGTGATCATCCAGACGATGGTGGGGGATTTGAACATGCCGGTCGAGCTGGTGCCGGTCGAGACGGTCCGTGAAGCCAATGGCCTGGCGATGAGTTCCCGGAACGGTTATTTGAGCGCTGCGGAAAAAGCCAATGCCGCGAAGCTTTACCAGGCTTTGTGTACGGCGAAAGAAGCTGTGCTGTCCGGCGGAGCCGCCTATGCGGACATCGAAGGGCAGGCGCAGGCGTTTTTGTCCGAAGCGGGCTTCCGTCCCGATTATTTTTCGATCTGCCGGAGCCTGGATTTGGTGGCGGCAGCGCCTGAAGACCGCGATCTGGTGATCCTGGCCGCGGCGAGGCTGGGGAAGACGCGGCTGATTGATAATATTTGTTTTTCGAAGTAAATTAATAGTGAAGCGGCAGAATCTCGCGCATCAGTTCGTCCGCGTTCGGCGGCGAAAGATAGGTTTGGCGCCTTCTATGCGTATTCCTGCGTGGTCCTATCTTGCCGGATTCACGGGAATAAGCGATAATTGAGGGTTTATTAAGCTATTTTATATCGGGTTATTATGCAAACTACGATGCTGAAGGCGAAACTTCATCGGGCGACCGTTACACGTTCGGAACTCGGCTATGAAGGCTCATGCGCAATCGACGGCGACTTTCTCGATTTGTCGGGGATCAGGGAGTACGAACAGATCCAGATATACAATGTCAATAACGGCGAGCGTTTCACGACCTATGCGATTCGCGCGGAAGCCGGGTCCGGCGTCATTTCGGTCAACGGCGCGGCCGCGCGGCTGGCTTGCGCGGGCGATGTGGTGATCATCTGCGCCTATGCCGTTTACGACCAGAATGAGTTGGCCGATTATAAGCCGGCGCTGATTTATTTTAACGAAAGGAACGAAGTGATTCGCACCGCTTCGTCCATTCCCGTGCAGGCTCATTCGGCCTGATCTTTCCTGTTTCGATGACCCCGGAACCGTCCGGGGTCATCGAAAATCGAGGTCTTTCTGCCGGCGCCGAAGCCTCGGCGCCGGCAGCGCATTAAAACAACTTGCCCGTATCCTCTTCGGTCTCGGTCAGCACCATGTTGTCTCCGGCCGAACTGCTGACGCCTTCCGCGCCGAGCTTGATCATCAGGCGGACTTCGTTCTTCGAATCGGCCGAATTCAATGCATCCTCATAGCTGATCTTGCCGGCGACATACAAGTCGTACAAGGCTTGGTCGAAGGTCTGCATGCCCTGTTCGCGCGATTGCTTCATCAATTCCTTCAGTTTGTGCACCTCGCCCTTGCGGATTAAATCTTTCGCCAGCGGTGTGTTGATCAGGATTTCGATCGCCGGATAACGCCCTTTGCCGTCCGCGCGCTTGATCAATTGCTGCGCGACGATGCCGCGCAGATTCAGCGACAGGTCCATGAACAATTGCGGGTGCATCTCCTCGGGAAAGAAATGCAGGATACGATCGATCGCCTGGTTCGCGTTGTTCGCATGCAGGGTCGATAAACACAGATGGCCGGTTTCGGCGAAGGTGATCGCGTTCTGCATCGTTTCGCGGGTCCGTATTTCGCCGATCAGGATCACGTCGGGCGCCTGCCGCAATGTGTTTTTCAACGCGACTTCATACGATTCGGTATCGACGCCGACTTCGCGCTGGGTCACGATGCAGCCTAAATGCGGATGTTCGAATTCCATCGGGTCTTCGATCGTGATGATGTGGCCGCTGGTGTTTTGGTTGCGGTGTTTGATCAAGGATGCCAGCGAGGTCGACTTACCGGTGCCGGTCGCGCCGACGAAGATCACCAGGCCGCGTTTTTCCATGATCAGATCTTTCAGCACCGGTGGCAAATGCAGCGCTTCGGTGTCGGGAATGTGGTTTTCGATCCGGCGCAAGACCATGCCGGCGGCGTCGCGCTGCATGAAGGCGCTGACCCGGAAGCGGCCGAGGTCAGGCAGGCTGATCGCAAACTGGCATTCCTTGGTATTGTCGAATTCGTCCTTTTGCCGCTGATTCATGATGCTGAGCACGATTTTCATCGCCTGTTCGGGCGTCAGCGGGTTTTTGGAGACTTCGACCATCGAGCCGTCGACCTTGATCGTCGGCGCGCGGCCTGAGGTAATGAACAGGTCGGAGGCTTTTTTTTGCACCATCAGTGCGAGCAAGGCTTTGAAATCCATGAGCTTTCCTTCTGTGATGGGCTTAACGGAACATGTCTTTGTTGACCGCACGGGTCATTGCGATCTTCGAGGTGATCAGGCCCTTGTCGACCATTTCCTTCAGATTCTGGTCGAGCGTCTGCATGCCGTCCTTGCGTCCGGTTTGAATCGCCGAATACATTTGCGCGACTTTCGCCTCGCGGATCAGGTTGCGGATCGCGGCGGTGCCGACCATGATCTCGTGCGCCGCGATACGGCCGCCGCCGACTTTTTTGAGCAATGTTTGCGAAATGACCGCCTGCAGCGATTCGGACAGCATCGAGCGGATCATGTCCTTTTCGGCGGCCGGAAACACGTCGATGATCCGGTCGATCGTTTTCGCGGCGGAAGTCGTATGCAGGGTGCCGAAGACCAGGTGGCCGGTTTCGGCCGCGGTCAGCGCCAGCCTGATCGTTTCGAGGTCGCGCATTTCGCCGACCAGGATGATGTCCGGGTCTTCCCGCAGGGCCGAGCGCAAGGCTTCGTTGAAGCCGTGCGTATCGCGATGGACCTCGCGCTGGTTGATCAGGCATTTCTGGCTTTCATGCACGAATTCGATCGGATCTTCGACGGTCAGGATGTGCGCGTAATCGTTCGTGTTGATGTGGTTGATCATCGCCGCCAGCGTGGTCGATTTGCCGGAACCGGTGGGCCCTGTGACCAGCACCAGGCCGCGCGGCTTGCGGGTCACTTCTTCGAAAAATTTCGGCGCCTTCAGGTCTTCGAGGCTCAAAACCTTCGAAGGAATGGTCCGGAAAACCCCCGCCGCGCCGCGTTCCTGATTGAAGGCGTTGACCCGGAAGCGCGCGACGCCGGGTAGCGCAAACGAAAAGTCGGTTTCGAGAAATTCTTCATAATCGCGCCGCTGTTTGTCGTTCATGATGTCGTACATCAGCGAGTGTACCGCTTTATGATCGAGAGGCGGCACGTTGATCCGGCGAATATCGCCGTCCACCCGAATCATCGGCGGCAGCCCTGCCGATAAATGTAAATCCGACGCATTGTTTTTGACCGAAAAAGCCAGTAACTCGGCAATATCCATAATTTTCTCTAAAAGGGGGTTAAAAGTGGCTGATCTGTTCTTAAAAAGTAGTTCAACTCTTTGTTTTTTGAAAGGCGTGGTGTTTAATAGCCGGCTCTCTCGTTATTTCGACATTAAGACGCCATGATCAGCCAAAATCTGAAACTCATCCGCCAGCAAATTCGGGACTATTGCGGCACCGCTAAACGCCCGGAGGATAGGGTGCTGCTATTGGCGGTCAGCAAGACCAAGCCCGCGCATGACATTGCCGAAGCCTACCGGGCCGGGCAGCGTCATTTCGGCGAGAGTTATTGCCAGGAAGCGGTGAAAAAACAGGCGGAATTGGGCGCTTATGACATCACCTGGCATTTCATCGGTCCGATTCAGTCGAACAAGACCAAGCTGCTGGCCGCGCATTTCGATTGGGTGCACAGCATCGATTCGTTCAAAAACGCCAAAAGGCTGAACGATCAGCGGCCGGCGGGCTTGCCGCCGTTGAATATTTGTTTGCAGGTCAATATCAGCGGCGAGGCGTCCAAATCGGGCGTCGGCCTCGACGAACTGCCGGCGCTGTGCGAACAGGTCATGTCGCTGCCTCATTTAAGGCTGCGCGGGGTGATGGCGATTCCGGCGCCGGAAAGCGATTTTGAACGGCAAAGGCAGCCTTACCGGGCTTTATGCGAGGCGGTCAAAGAGCTCGCGCGGCCGGAGCTTGATACCTTTTCGTTCGGCATGTCCGGCGATTTAAAGGCGGCGGTTTTGGAAGGTGCAACGATCGTCAGGGTCGGCACTGCGTTGTTCGGCGAGCGCGCGGCACACGCCGCCTGATTTTATCCGGGCGCAAAAAATCGCTCAGGCCGTTTGCGCATCGAGGACCCGGATGATGTCCTCACAGGCGATCACATTTTTACCTGAGCTCAGGATGAAATCGGCCAACGCGGTAATCGCGCGCCAGTGCGAACGCTGGCTGATGAATTGGTAGGCGGTCATGAACAGTTCGGCGATCAGCCGCTCTTTTTCCCGCGGTTCCGCGATCAGGCAGGCTAGGTATTCCTTGGCCAGCGCGACATCCGCCGTGCCGCCGTAAAAATGCAGCGCATCGAGATTCACCAGGCGTGGATTGAAGATTTCGTCATCGCATGACGCCACATATTTGGCTTCGGCGAGCGGGCCTGCCAGAAAATTGACGATATCCGCCTCGAAAGCGGACTGATAGGCTTGCCGCTCCAGCGGCGAAAAGCGCCGTGTGGCTTCCGGCAGCGAGGAGGGCAGGGTATGAATCAGGCGGCCGCCTTCGACTTTTGCAAAGCAGGTCATTGCGGCAGAGGGAGTGCCGGTCCGGCATGGCCAGGGGGGTTCATGCAGCGCATCCTGGATCAGGATCTGGAAGAAAACCGGCGGCAATTGTTTTTGTTTGTTGCCGAGATAGATCGCGGCGGCGTGTCCGGCCTCATGGATCGCGGTTTGTTTTTTTAGGGTTTCAGGATTTGCCGGAATGTGGTTGATCAGTAGCGTGTTGTAGCGTTTCATGTCGGCCCCTTAAAAAAATGTGCGGACCGGAAGCCGGCCCGCACCGAGAGAGGAAGGATGATAACTTAAGAGGTTTTACAGGCCTTGCAAAAGTTGAAACCAAGTCTACCGGCACAGTTCGCGTTAGAAAATGCGGCGGATTGACGCGCGACAAAATGTCGCATAAATTGGCATGATTACTGCTAGATATAGCGGTTTTGTCTAAGCAAAATCCGCCATTTTCAATGGGTTACGGGACAGGAGAAAACGGCGGTTAGGTGATATGACTGACTCGCTGCGGCATATGACACAGTTTTTCGAGGCATTCAAAAAAAATACCGGCGATCAGACGGTAAGCGGCCATAATCAGGCGAAAAATAAATTTTGACCGTGCCGCAATCCCTGCGGCTGCCGCCTCGCTTGCAGATTGGGGCTCAGGCCATGACTAGCCCGGAAACAGCACGTCATGGCGCCGCATCAGGCCCGGGATGTCTTTTCGGTAAACCGATTCGACGGGCAGGCAGAGGTCGCCCGGCTTCAGCCCCCGCTCTTCGAGCGATTCGGCCTCGGCATAGATGTGTTTCACGTCATAAATTTCGAGCGCAGGATAGATCGACGCGGTATCCTTCATGCCGAAACGTTCCGGCTGTTGCCCTTTTTTCAATTGGAAGACCGCGTCATCGAGCAACAAAATCGAAGTTTGCTGGTCGAATGCGGCGGTCGTCAAGATAATGTCGAGCATTTCCTGGACGAAGGCGCCGCCGTGAGCCGGTTTACGGAGAATAAACAGATAGCTTTTCATCGCGATTTACCCAAAGACCAGGAAGCGGTCCGCGTGCCGCGTCGCCTCAACCAGTTGACCGAGGCCGCCGATTCGAAAGCCCGCGGCCAGATCGTCATCGCGCTTGCCTTGGCGTTCGGCTTCGTCGCGGCAGAGGAGGCCGCGTTTTTGCGCGGCCGAAATGCACAACACCAGATCGAGCCGGTGGCGCTGTGCAAGTGCGCTCCACTTCGCGGCGTAGTTGAATTCATCGTCGGGCGGCGTCGCATATTTCAGGCCGTGATAAATGCCGTCATGATAAAAAAATACCCGGACGACCTCGTGGCCCGAGGCGAGCGCGGCCTCGATGAAGCGCAAGGCGGTATGGCCGGCGTTCGAGGCGTAGGGGCCGGCGTTGATTTGTATCGCGAATTTCATGATCCTGACCGTTTTTTGTTGCGGCTAGGTTAACACAATCGGACGCGCCGATAATCATGAGTTCAAACCGCCGCGTCGTTTGTGCGAGTTTCTTTTCGCCCCCCGGACCTTTACAATAACCCTTAATTTTTGCAGTTTTCATCGCCGCATGACCCCCAAAAAACGTTATTTATTAATCTCGCTCGTTGCCGCCTTGGCAGGCGCGGCCTGGTGGCTGGCGCCATTCGGGCTGGAAAAGGGCGGCGCGCTGTCGCCTTCGACCGTTTATACCCGTTCGGCCGAAACCGGCGGCACCGAGAAGCCTTGCCCGGACGAGCATCCCGAATGGCGCCAGGCGCAAACGATCGACGGCGTCAGCATCGACGAGGCGCTGTCCTGCGATCCGGACAATCCTTATGACATCGCCGCGGCGGTCAAGGGCACCAACAACATCTCGATGGCGACCCTGATGCAGACGCGGATGGCGCAGGATGCGGTCGTCAAAAAAGACGACCTCGACGGCGACGGCGACCCGGACGTGATCGAAATCAAGCTCGAAGTGGTCGAGTTGAACGGCGCGAGTCCCGACGGCGAATTCCTGATCAACACCTTCGACATCGCGCCGGGTATCAAACCGGGGCTTTGGGTGTTCGCGCCGAAATCGCAAGGCATGGCGCTGAAGAACTTCTTCACGATGCAGGCCAATCCGATCTTGCGCGCGCCGTCACCGACGATCAGGGTCGAGCAGGGCGATACGGTCAAGCTCACGCTCGAAAACATCCATTATCTGCCGCATACGATCCATCTGCACGGCGTCGATCATCCGTTCATGACCGCGGCGGGCGAGGACAACGACGGCATGGAGGAGCATGCGGTGTTTCCGGGCGCGAGCCATACCTATGAGATGAAACCCCGGCATACCGGCACGATGCTCTATCATTGCCACGTGCAAACCGCACAGCACATGATGATGGGGCTCAGCGGCATCTTCGTGGTCGAGGAAAACAAGCCGAACAACTGGGTGCAGACCTTTAACATCGGCGCCGGCCAGGTCCGGCATCCGTCGGTCAAGGTCAAGGAAGGCTATAGCCGCGAATTCGACCTCTTGTATCAAGCGCTCGACAAGAAACTGTCCGCGGTGATCCAGAATGCGAACGACGCTCGCCTGATCTCGAAACGGATGAGCCGCGAATACAACATCACCGAGTCGCATGAAAACTATTTCCTGCTGAACGGCCATTCCTTTCCCTATACGGTGCGCGACGGGTTGATCGCGGCCGGCGAAAACGAAAACATCAAGTTGCGCATCGCGAATGCGCAGCGTTCGCCGATGGCGCTGCATATCCACGGCCATAAGGTGACCGTGACCGCGACCGACGGCGTCGAGAGGCCCGAGGCGGTCAGGGAGACGCGCGACGTGCTCGACATCGCGCCCGCGCAGCGGATCGATGTCGATCTAAAAACGGTCAACGACGGTCTGCACAGTTACGGGCCGGGCGTGTGGATGTTCCATGATCATGCCTCGAACGGCGAGACGACCGACGGCATGGAGCCGGGCGGCAATATCTCGCTGATCGGCTATCAGGCTTATCTGGACGATAAAGGCATGCCGAAGATGCATGACGAAATGCTCGACGTCGCGTTCGACAAAAATTATTATGCGAAAAAACAGCCGCCCTGGGCCCAGGGCGATTTTACCGAGATGCTCGGCGAGCCGGGCCGGATCGAGCCGAACATCTTGAAGCTGGCCGCGTTCGGCTTGTCCTGCGGCGGCGCGTTCGGGCTTTTCGTCTATCTGATTTTCACCGGTTACCGGAGGCGTCAATGATGAAGTCCAGAATGACCGCGATCTCCGCCGGCTTGCTGCTGGCTGTCGGCTTATTGCCGCAGGCAAACGCCGCCATGATGCATCATCAGGGCATGATGATGGATGAGACCGGCATGATCATGAACGCGAATCCGGACCGGCTGCCGCGCGATTGCCCGCAAATTTCCGAAACGGTCGAGCTGACGATCCGCGCCGGCCGCGAGCACGCGAAAAAGTTTCCCGGCAAGATGTTCGCCTACGACCAGCAGGAATGGAACGTCAAGCCGTGCGCGAAGATCAACATCACCTTCATCAACGACGACCATGTTCGGCATCAGATGATGATCCACGGTCTGCCGGGCTATCTCTATCCCGAAGGCATGCTGCATCTGGAGCTGTTCGGGCACGGGCAATTGAAGGCCTCGATGATCCTGCCGAGCCGGAAAAAGACTTATCTGGTGCACTGCGAGCTGCCGCAGCACCAGGAAAAAGGCATGAAGGCGCAATTGAAGGTCGACGGCGGCGACGGCGATTTGCCGAGTATTCCGGGGTTGACAGGGCCGGTCAGGGCCGATGTGTATCCGGTCAATTGGAGCCGGCAGCATATCGGCATGGTGCTGTTTTCGATCTTGATCGGCAGTGTCGTGCCGTTTTTGTTCAGGAAGTGGATTCGATAATCATGAAATTACTCGCGGTGGAGACCGCAACCGAAGCGTGCTCGGCCGCGCTGTATCTCGATGGCGAAGTGATCGAGCGCTACCAGGTGTCGCCGAGAGACCATGCGCAATTGATCCTGCCGATGATAGACGGCCTGATGAGCGAGGCCGGATTGAAACTCTCCGAACTCGACGCGCTCGCGTTCGGCCGCGGCCCCGGTTCGTTTACCGGTGTCAGGATCGCGACCGGCGTGATCCACGGCATCGCGCTCGGCGGCGATCTGCCGGTCGTGCCGGTGTCGACGCTGGCGGCGGTCGCGCAGGAGTTTTTCGACAGAAATGCCGAGGGCCCCGATACCGCTTTCACCGCGATGGACGCCCGGATGGGCGAAATCTATTTTGCGGTGTATCAACGCGGTGCGTCGGGTTTTGCCGAGTTATTGGGCGAAGAAAAAGTTACGCCGGCAGAAGCGATCACCTTCCCCGATCTGACCGGCGCCGGCATCGGCACCGGATGGGGTGTTTATCGGGAGGCATTGACGCAACGGTTGGCCGGGCGCATCGGTTTAATCGAAACCGATAATCTGCCGCGAGCGGCGGCGGTCGCACGCTTGGGCGCACGCGGTTACGCGTTGGGGCAGGCTGTCGATGTCGAAGATGCGCAGCCGGTTTACTTACGCAACAAGGTCGCGAAGAAAGAATCCGAGCGCTGATGACGCTATCTTATCGTGTTCCCATGCAGGGCGCCTTCCCCCAAATGGCAGAAACTCCACTATATTCAATACATTATTCAACGATTTGGGGAGCGAATACGTTATAATGACACATTGTTTGACGCCCTTCTTAAAAATGGCCCAGTTTTTTGAAATTCATCCCGAAAATCCGCAGTTGCGCCTGATCCATCGCGCAGTGGAGATTATTCGCCAAGGCGGAGTCATCGTTTATCCGACCGATTCCTCGTATGCGCTCGCCTGCCAGATCGGCGATAAGGGCGCTCTGGACAAAATCCGCCGCATTCGCCTGCTTGACGACAAGCACGATTTTACGCTGGTCTGCAAGGACCTCGCGCAGGTGTCCAATTTCACCAAGATCAGCAATGACGCCTATCGGATGATCAAGGCGCTGACGCCGGGCCCGTTTACGTTCATCCTGGACGCGACCCGAGAAGTGCCGCGCCGCCTGCAACATCCGAAAAAGAAAACGGTCGGTATTAGGATTCCGCAACACCCGGTCGCGCAGATGCTGGTCGAGGAGTTGGGAGAGCCTTTGTTCACGTCCAGTCTGCTGTTGCCCGGCATGGATGAGCCGCTGACCGATCCTTATGATATCCGCAAACGCCTGGAGCATGAGATCGAGCTGGTGATCGACGCCGGGATCATCGAGTACCGCGAAACCACGATCATTGAATTTTCGAGCAACGGTCCCGAAATCGTCCGGCAAGGCATCGGCATCGCGCCGATGCTGGATTAACTGAGGAGACCGCATTATGATGGATGAATTGTCGCTGGTGCAGCGGATCGTGGTCTGGATATTGCCGGTGATTTTTGCGATTACCGTGCATGAAGTCGCGCATGGCTGGGTCGCCAAAAAATTCGGCGATAATACCGCCGACCAGCAGGGCCGGCTGACCTTGAACCCGCTCAACCACATCGACTGGCTCGGCACGGTGATTCTGCCGGGCTTGTTGCTGCTGACCGGCACCGGCTTCATTTTCGGCTGGGCCAAACCGGTGCCGGTCGATGCGCGGAATTTCAAGAACCCGCGCAAGGACATGGCCTGGGTCGCATTGGCGGGACCGATTTCGAACCTGTTGATGGCGATCGGCTGGGCGCTGCTGGCGCGGCTTGGCGTGCTGATCGGCATCGAAGCGATTTCAATGCCGTTGATTTACTCCGGCGTCGCCGGTATTTCGATCAACCTGGTGCTGGCCCTGATCAACCTGTTGCCGATTCCGCCGCTGGACGGCAGCCGCGTGCTCACCGGGATTTTGCCGAACACTTGGGCATGGAAGTACAATCGTCTGGAGCGTTACGGGTTCCTGATCCTGTTGGTGCTGCTTTATACCCGGATTTTGAATGCGATTCTGGAATATCCGATGTATCTTGCGCAGCAGCTGTTTTTTTCGATCGCCGGCATCTGATGCTTATGCAGAGGCGCCGGGCGATGGTTGAGCGATGAATGATTTGAGTCACGATTTCGTACCGGAGCGGGCGGCGGTGCTTGCGATCGTGAACGGCGAGCCGATCGAGCAACTGCCGGACGATCTTTACATCCCGCCGAATGCGCTCGAAGTGTTTCTCGAACTGTTCGAGGGGCCGCTGGATTTATTGCTGTATCTGATCCGGCGGCAGAACCTCGATATCGTCGAGGTGTCGATCGCCAATGTGACGCATCAGTACATTTCGTACATTCAGATGATGAGCGAAATGAACCTGGAGCTGGCGGCCGAATATCTGGTGATGGCGGCGCTGCTCGCGGAAATCAAATCGCGTATGTTGCTGCCGCGGCAGCAGGAAGCGGAAGAAGACGAGGCAGATCCGCGGGCGACGTTGATCCGCCGCCTGCAGGAATATGAATGCATCAAAAAAGCAGCCGAGGAGATCGAACTGATGCCGAGGCTGGAGCGCGAGCTTTTTACCTGCGTTGCCGATACCTCGAACCTGACTTTCGAGAAGAAACTGCCCGATGTGACGATGCAGGAGCTATTGCAGGCGTTGCAGCAAGTCTTGAAGCGAGCCGAGCAATTCAGCCATCACCATGTGGTCCTGGAGCCGCTGTCGGTCCGCGAACGCATGACCACCATCCTGGATAACCTGAAAGGCGCCGAAAGCCTGCGCTTTACCGAATTGTTCCTCTACAAGGAAGGCCGTCCCGGCGTGCTGGTCGCGTTTTTGGCGATCCTCGAACTCGCCAAGGAAGGATTGATCGAAATCATTCAACTCGAACCGTTTGCCGAGATCACCGTGCGCGGCGCCGCCGCTGCGACCCCTAACTGAAACGCGATAAATCGCCGTGGAAATTCAACCTATCGTAGAAGCCATACTATTTGCCGCGAACCGGCCGATGACCTGCAAGGATGTTCAGCAGGTCTTTCCCGAGATCGAACAGCCGGAGCTTGCCGAGATTCAGGCCGCGATTGACGCGATTGCGGCCGACTATCAAGCCCGTCCGGTCGAACTGAAACAGGTCGCGAGCGGCTACCGTTTTCAGGTCCGGCAGGAATTATCGCGCTGGGTCCAGCGCCTGTTCGAGGAAAAACCGCCGAAATATTCGCGCGCCTTGCTCGAAACGTTGGCGATCATCGCCTATAAGCAGCCGGTCACGCGCGGCGACATCGAAGACATTCGCGGCGTCAGCGTCAGTTCCGGCATCATTCAGACCTTGCTCGAACGCGAATGGATTCGTGTGGTCGCGCATAAGGAAGTGCCGGGTCGGCCGGGTTTATACGGCACGACCAAGCAGTTTTTGGATTATTTCAATATCAAGTCATTAAGTGAGTTGCCGACGTTGGAGCAGATACAAGCGCTCGAATTGACGCCGGAAGTCACGCAAGCCCCTGAACAGGAAGCCAGTGAAAAACAGGAAACCAGAGAAGAAGTTCTCGAAACCCGAGACGAACCAGCCGAAACAGCCGCCGAGGCCGACCCGGAAACCATCGCCTGAAGCCAAACCGCCCGCCAGACCGAAAGCCGTAGCGGCCGCGCCGGAAGAAGGCGCGGGCGAGCGTATTCAAAAAGTCCTGGCGCGCGGCGGCGTCGGCTCGCGTCGCGAAATCGAGCGCTGGATTCAGGAAGGCCGGGTGATGGTCAACGGCGCCGTCGCGGCCCTCGGGGTGCGCTTGCAGCGGGGCGATACGCTGCAAATCAACGGCCGCTATGTCGATTGGCAAAAATACGACCGCCAGCCGACCCGGGTGCTGCTGTACCACAAGCCGACCGGCGAAGTCGTCACCCGCCGCGACCCGGAAGGCCGGCCGGTGGTCTTTACGCAATTGCCGAAACTCGCGGCGGCGCGCTGGATCGCGGTCGGCCGTCTCGACATCAATACCTCGGGCCTGCTCCTGGTCACCAATAACGGTGAACTGGCGAACCTGCTGATGCATCCGAAAACCCAGATCGAACGCGAATATGCGGTGCGCATCCTGGGCGAGGTGTCCGAGGCGACGATCGAAAAATTGAAGCAGGGCGTCGAACTCGAAGACGGACTGGCCAAGTTCAACGAGGTCCGTTTTTACGCCGGCGAAGGCGCGAATAAGTGGTATTACGTGACGGTCAGCGAGGGCCGCAACCGCCTGGTCCGGCGTTTGTGGGAGTCGCAGCAGGTGGTCGTGAGCCGCTTGATGCGGGTGCGCTACGGGCCGGTCGTGCTGCCCGAACGCCTGAAAGCGCATTCCTTTTACGAACTGTCCGACAAGGAACTGGACATCCTGTTTGAATTTGCCGGTTTGCCGAGAGACAATGCCGCGGCTCAACCGAAGGCCGAAGCCAGAGGCGGCAGCAGGCCCCGCAAAAAATAATCCTTTCACCGCGTTCCCGCGCTAGCGCGGGATCGCTCGTAAAATCAGGACTTGTTCTGGTCCGGTTTGATTGTTTCAGTCTTCATTTCGAAGTCCATCAGCACGCGTTTGGCGGCTTTGGTGACTTCCTTCTTGCTCTTATAAGGGCCGGCGATCACATGGTATTGATCGTTCAATTTGACCTTGCGCGCCGGGATCGGCGGTCCCTGATGATTCAGCATCGCCGCCAGTTGGTCGGCTTCGGCTTCGGTTTGATAGCTCGCGACTCGCATCGACCAGTCGCTGTCCTTCAGGTCCGCAATTTCGGGTTGTCCGTACAAGCGTTCAGGGTGCGTAAGCTGCACCGCTTTTTGTGAGAGTTCCGCGAGTTCCGGGCTGTTTTTCAATACCGGCGTCGGAATGCCGTCCGCACGCGCTATCACCCGTTCGACTTTTTCCCAATCGATGTCAGCGTTTTTGTCGGCAGCCAGCGTCTTCAGTTTTTTGAGGAACTGCTTTTTCAACTTGCTCTTGCCTTTACCCTCTGCCCATTTGTCCAGCGGTTCGTGCGCCTCGATATACAGTGCATCCTGCTGCCAGGCCGCCAGGTAAGGCTGATGCACGATGCGCACCTTGGTGCCGACCGATACTTTCTTGAACAGCGTTTCGATGTCTTCCGGATACAGCTGAATGCAGCCGTGGCTGATCTGCATGCCGATGCCGTAGGGTTTGTTGGTGCCGTGGATCAGATAGCTCGGAAAGCCGAGCCGCATCGCAAAATAGCCGAGCGGGTTGTCCGGGCCCGAGCGCACCGCGGCCGGCAGTATGTCGCCTTTTTCGGCATGTTCGCGCAGGATCGACGGCGGCACATGCCAGACCGGATTGGCTTGTTTCTCGACGATGTTCGTCACTCCCATCGGCGAACTCCAGCCTTGCCGGCCGATGCCGACCGGATAGGTATATAACGTGCCCGGCTCTTTTTTCGGGTAATAGAACAAGCGCATGTTCGCGAGATTCAGTACGACGTCCTTGTGCGGCGCATCGGGCAAGATGAACTCCAAAGGCAACAGCGCCCGGCTGCCTGGCTTGGGCGTCCAGGGCCGGATCGCGCTATTCGCGATCGCGATGTCGTTAAAGCCCAGGCCGTAATGGCGGGCGATGTCGGAAAGCGTGTCGCCTTCACGCGTGTCGACTGCCGCGAGCGTGCCGACCATGCCCTGGTCGGGCGCCAGATCAAATTCGTGGCTGGCGATGGTATCGATTTCTGGGCGTGGCGCCGGCGCGCTGACGCGGGGAGGGGCGTCATCGAAAGGATGCCAGGAAGACAGTGTTTGACAGCCGTTCAGCATGCTGCCGAGTAGCGCAATCAGGAGCGGCGCTGCGCGCCGGCTTGGGGAGTGTGGAGATCTGATCATGACGATTCGTGGAGCTTATAATGAAAATAAAAGTATCTTCTTGCGGATAAGTCTGAGCATACAGATTAAAGATGAAGTAGAGATTAAAGAAAGATTAATAATAGATTAAATGATAGCGATTAGGGACCGGTAGCGCAAGAAGATTCGTTTGTAAATCAACGAAGTAAGAGGGGCGTGAAAGACTCTAGCTTAAAAACTGCTTACAAAAGGCTTTTATATAGGGATGAAGTAGCCTTATAATTAACTTCACAAATCTGCCGACGTGAGCACGGTAATTTTTTTGCATCAGGGTATGGTCTTCTGCGAAAGGCCCGTGACTCAGATTTCCTGAGGCTTTTCTTGAATTTTGACGGTTTAAATTTTAAATGAGGACAAAATAATGAACAAAAAACTAATTTATACCGGCATTTGGCTATGCCTGGGCGGCTTGGCATTAGGTCAGAACGTATGGGCCAAATCCGACAATGCCAATAAACAGTCGATGAAAAAATGCCCGGAGAGCGTGATTAAATCGGCAAACGTAGTTTTGACCAAGCAACTCACTTTTTTCGGCGATACTGACGCCAATCTCGAAGACGACGTACATGCTTATCAATTATGCGATGCAGATAAAAACAATTGCCAAGACATTGTGCTCCCGCAAGGCTATGAGGAAGGTATAACAGGCTTGACCATTATCGGAAGTAACAAATCCGATACCATTTATGGCACGAGTGGTCCCGATACTATTTGCGGAATGAACGGCAAAGACGTCATTTACGGCTTGGAGGGCAACGACACCATTCATGGCAACAACAGTTCCGATCATTTAGTCGGCGGTCCTGGTGATGACTTTGTTTACGGCGGCAACAGTAATGATTTTTTATTCGGCTATGATGATGACGATATTGAGGATCCTGCTGAAGTCGAAGATGAAGCAGGCGGCGGCGATTTTAACCAAGACGGTGTCGTGGACGCATTAGATACCGATATTGACCATCTTGAAGGCGGCAACGGCAAAGATGAGCTGAACGGAGGCCCCAACGGCGATGACTTGAGCGGCGGCAACGGTAAAGATACACTCCGTGGCGACGATGGGGATGACACCCTCGACGGCGGCACCGGTAGTGATGACGTTGACGGCGGAGACGGAGATGACACCAAAATCAAAGGGAAAGGAAAAGACACCTGCATCGATGATGATGATTTAGAGGGTGATGACTGCGCAGAGGTTGAAAGCGAAAATGAGCACGGCAACCCGCATAATTAATTCTTTGTAATGAAGCATTTACGAGTTGAGCTTCAATATTTGGAAATGAAGCTCAGCATAGACACGCTTTTTTAAAACGATCTACAGATCGAAAGGTCATAAGGATAGCCGCATTAGCGGCTATCCTGCTTTTGGAGACAGGAAAATACCTATCAGTCCTGCGCTGATCCTATCTCATGATAAGGCGAATGACTCAGGCGGCTTTGGCGTTCGGCGAAAGCTTGACAGTTTCCTACCTAAACACTCAGAATTAAAGAACGCCCAATCGTATAGGCAGTCTTATTAATTCATGAACTCTCGAACATTCCTTTCCTCTCTCGACGACCTGGTCTTCGACAACCGCTTCATTCGCGAACTTCCGGGCGACCCCGAAACGGCCAATTTTAGAAGGCAAATTGCCGGTGCCAGTTATTCGAGGGTACTGCCGACCCAGGTTTCCGCGCCGCAACGGGTTGCCTATTCCAGCGAAGTGGCCGAACTGCTCGATTTGTCCCCGGAACTTTGCGCATCCGCAGATTTCACCCAGGTGTTTGCCGGCAATCGGCTCGCGCAAGGCATGGAGCCTTATGCGATGTGTTACGGCGGCCATCAGTTCGGTCACTGGGCCGGCCAGCTCGGCGACGGGCGCGCGATCAATCTCGGCGAAGTCATCAACCGGCGCGGCGAGCGTTGGGCCTTGCAGCTGAAAGGCGCGGGGCCGACGCCATATTCCCGCAATGCGGACGGTCTGGCCGTGCTGCGCTCGTCGATCCGCGAGTTTCTCTGCAGCGAGGCGATGCATCACCTCGGCGTGCCGACCACGCGCGCGTTGAGCGTGGTGCTGACCGGCGAAGCGGTGATTCGCGATATGTTCTATAACGGCAACCCGAAGGCCGAGCCGGGCGCGATCGTCTGCCGGGTCGCGCCGTCGTTCACGCGCTTCGGCAATTTTCAGATTCTGGCCGCGCGCGGCGAAATCGATCTCTTGCGCCAGTTTGTCGACTATACGTTGCGGGTCGATTTTCCTCATCTTCGCGCACCGTCGCCGGAAGTTTATGCGGACTGGTTTCAGGAAGTCTGCCGCAAAACCGCGGCGATGATCGTGCACTGGCAGCGCGTCGGTTTCGTGCACGGCGTGATGAATACCGACAATATGTCGATCCTGGGGCTGACGATCGATTACGGTCCCTACGGCTGGATGGACAATTACGATCCGCACTGGACGCCGAATACGACCGACTCCGAGGAGCGCCGCTACCGTTTCGGTCAGCAGCCGCAAATCGCCTATTGGAACCTCGGGCAATTGGCCAACGCGCTGTATCCTATTTTCGGCGAGGCCGAACCGTTGCAGGCGGGCATGACGGCCTATGCCGAAACCTTTGATCGGGAATGGCTGCGGATGATGTCAGGCAAGCTCGGTTTCGCTTCCTATCGTCCCGAAACCGACGGCGAATTGATTGCCGAACTGATGGTTCTGCTGCAACGGGTCGAAACCGACATGACGCTGTTTTTCCGGCGGCTTGCGGATTTGACCGCTGTCACCGAGCATGAGGGCTCGGAAACCGAAGTGATGGCTGTATTGCAGGGTTGTTATTACCTGCCGGAGCAATTGACGGCCGAATACAGGGAAAGACTGTCGCACTGGCTGCGGCAATATCGTGACCGGCTCCGGCAGGACGGCCTTGCCGATGCGGAGCGGCGCCAGCGGATGAACGCGGTCAATCCGAAATATGTGCTGCGCAATTATCTTGCGCAACTCGCGATCGACAAGGCAGAGCAGGGCGATTTTACGCTGGTGAATGAACTGCTCGATCTGCTGCGCCGGCCCTACGACGAGCAGCCCGGCAAGGATCATTACGCGGCGAAGCGCCCGGACTGGGCGCGCAGCCGCCCCGGTTGTTCGATGCTGTCGTGCAGTTCATGAGGGCGCGGGTGGAGTCGGCAAACCCGAATCACAATACCTGTTCGTAGGGTACGCAGTGCGTACCTTTTTAACGCAAATGTGCACCCTGCCTGGCGCGTTAAAACAGGTCCTCGGTCACATAGACATCGTATCCTGAAACCACTATACCGATGCCTTGCCGATCGTATTGCGGCGAAAGCATCACTTTACGGTGATGCGGGCTATTCAGCCAACCCTGCACGATCGTCCGGACAAGCCGGCCAGTGTCTAGCCAATCGTATTCCTTCTTAATGACTCTGCCGTCTTGTTGGGTGGTATAGACCTTGTCGTAAAGTCGGGCCAGAAAAATATTCTCAGCCACGCCCGTGGCTACTGTTGTCGGATCGATCTGCTTTTGCTGGTTCCAGCCTTGGCGTTGGGCTCTGTCCGAAGGATATTCCCCTTGCAAATTGACATGGTTAAAAAAATGATGGCTCGCCATGTCGAGGCTATGATTGCGGGCAACGGCAACGAGTTGCTCATCGCCATTTAATGGGGCCAAGCCATGGTTTTGCCGCTCCTGATTAATTCGTTGATGAATTTGCCGCTCCAGTTCAGCGGCATCGAACGGCGGGGGCGAGTCTGCGCTGGCGGTTGATATCAATTGAATAGAGCCGAGCCATAAAAGGATGAGAGAAATTTTTTGCATGGTCTATGCGGGTAAAACAGCGTCCAAAATCCGTGTTGGATACGGCATAGGGAAGCAAGTTCAAAATGAAACTTAGTCCCACTGCTTTTTTTCTTATCGTGTTGAGCGGTTGAGATTCAATGCGACAAGGTTTTGGGGAATTGTGTGACAATTTTTTCAACGGCTTCACGAATACGTTCGGCATTGGTTTGCGGATCGCTAACGATGCCGGTGCCAGTTCCACGAAATACCAATTTCTGAGTCTTTGCATCCACGAAATCCAGTATCAGCGTTCCTTCGGTATATTGCGATATGTCGGTGTACGTGCTGGGGGCATTAGCCCAAGCTCCGTAACGTCCGTAGCCATAAGGCATCCCGCGGTAATTCCAGTCATTGGTTTGATACACGGCCAGTTTCTCTTTGGTGGAAATATGGCGAACCACATGAAGATCGGCGTCTTTGGCTACTTCGGCAATGTTGCGCGCCGCAAGATTGACGCGAAGAGAGTCGCGGAGCGCTGCTTCGCTAGATGGCGACAGGGCAATGTTTTCACTCGATGGCGCCAAGGTATAGGTTCGGTATTGCTCGAAAGCTGCCGAATGGTCGTAGTCAGAGGTGACCGAGACTGATGAGCAGGCAGCCAAGAACAAGTTTAAGGCAACGAGCAGGTATGTGGAGGGTTTTGTAAACATAGCCGTTCTACCTCAGATTGGAAGTGCCGGAATGAAAAATCAACTTATACGACTCTAACATTGCTGTCGAGTTCAAGTGCCCCAACAAGAATCGAGGGCTTTATGACGGTGATATTGATCGATTCCGCAGAGGGCCTAGGCGCCCTTGTTGTGAGTTGACCGATCCCCCGGGCAACAGTGCTGTGAACATGAATTCGTTAACCTGCCGTCGTTGAGGAAACAGATCCATTAGCTTGTTTGCATTTGAATTGTGTCGATATTTGGGGGAACCGCAACCGCGCTAGGGGGATTAAGCGATAATCCTAAGGAGGCATATAAAATTAAGGCTGCCTAAGGCAGCCTTAATTAAAACAGCATCATGCTCGCCTTAATTAGGCGTCGAATCCTAATACTAGGCAACCTAGTTATTACAACGTGAACTTAGTTCTACTGTGGCGCAGGTTTCAAGGGATCAATGCAACCAAGTTTCCGGTTAGTATTTTGTTCCCAACTCTGTGCGCAAGCGAACAAATCATTTGCGGTTGGAATTTTCGTAGGGTCCTTGACCCATGCGAATTTCAAGTTGGTGTGATCTTGGCCTTCAATTACTTCAGCACCTAACAGGGTCACGTTCTCGTGATAATCCGTCAAGCCTTGTTTTGTCGTTAAGGTCTTAACACTTGATAAACCTCCTTTACTAGCTATCTTGGGTTGCAGTATCAATGTGCCGGCAAAGCTTACGGCATGAAATTCAGGCTTGGTTAAATCAGAACCTACTGCCGGCATTTCCAGAAAAACCGCATCTTGCCCAACGTTGCCATCGGCCATGTCAAAAACTCTGTCGGCGGTGGACTGGTGTGTCCACGCGGAGTTAACAAAGCAATAAACCTCTACGAGATAATCAGGAGTAGCAGGAGCAGGGGGGGCAGGATTATTATCGATTAAGTGGGTATAGCAAGTTTTTTTGCCGGTATCGACTTTGAAGTTTTTGACAGTGACCCAAGATGAGGGATTTTCAGAATCCTTTTTGTCAATAACCTTTGGCAAGGTTTGTTTTATCTGCGTTTCAAACCATGTGTCATTCAATGAGCCGGGTGGTGGTACTGTGGCTGCTGCTGAGGCGTTCGCGCTCATGCCAATAGCGGTTGCCATGATCAAAGATGATACCAATGTTTTCTTTTTCATAAAAAGATCCTCTCAGTTTGTAAAGTATATAAAAACTTTTGCAGCTGCATAGCCTAAAGCGCTTAACAACAAGTCAGGCTATATACAAGTTTTGTCACTGTGTATTCAGGCATTGTGTTTAAAAACAATGCCCATGAGCCTGTTGCTAGGCGTCTAAGCAAACGAGACTCTCCTCCCTATTTTTTAAGCCACAATAGAATGATAAGCTATGGTAGGTAAGGAATAAGTGCCTAACAAAAAGATTTCCGGCATTCATATCTGAATCGGTCATGTGCACAGCACAGATGATGCAATAAAAAATACCCTTACAGTTTATTACGACCAGCTTAAGAAGTTCTCGTTAGGGGTTATTTGATCACATGGGCAACCTAAAAACTATTAGTACAATTACCTATATGAACTAAAAAATTTCGGATTAATAACCCATTTGCTTGAAAGGATAAAATTACAATAAGTGTGGTTTATATGCGAAATATCAATTACTTAGTGTTATCAGACCTTTGCTGTAACATTGCATTGGAAGCAGTTCAATGATTTTTATACTAAATCTTGTCAATACCTCCATCTTGGCTGAAACACAAACGGGCGCTCCCGGTTGATCTGCTATATTGTAGATTTTTCAGACCATTCATCTTTTCCAGAAACGAAGAGACATCGGATGGGGGTGCAGACTCCTGTCTGTCCTTCCGCAATAAACCACGCATCTTAAGCTGCCGACACCGAAATGATGCTGCTGTCGAGTTCGGTACGGTTCTTCGCTGCAATGGCGTCGATACCGGCCTGGTCGGTGGTGTACTCGACGTTCGCGGTGCCGAGCGATTGCCCGTCCCGACCGCGGTCGACGGCGGCGGTGACGATCGTACCGAAGGGCGAAAAGGTGCGGTGGATGGTGTCGTCTGTGGTGACGACGCTGAGACTGCCGATGAAAATTCGCTTAGGCATGTTGTTTTCTCTAAGAATGGTTTTTCTTACTCATATGGCTTTTCGGATTTCGCCCTGTTTTTTCAAGTGGGTTCTGGTCTCCACTATTTTGAAACAATCAAGAGAGCCTAACGTAAAAATTCAGGCGGTCCGCTGCAAGGCGGGGCTGGGCATTTTATTCATTTTACGAAACGCCCCATATCAATGAGTCCAAAGGCGCTCATCTTGTCGAATATCGGTGAGTAGATTGCCCATAACTCTTTTGTTGTGCCCGAAATTGAAACAACCGCAATGTCCGTTCCGCTACGCCCCCAAAATAGCGAGTAGAGAATGTGGTAAGGGCCTTCTTCGGTTTCTAGGCATGTGTGTG
>Ga0208625_100072_pt1 | contig 23419 bp, 16 predicted proteins | sample LakWasMeta8_HOW4_2_FD_183858 | JGI IMG/M metagenome (GOLD analysis project Ga0208625, IMG submission 183858) | Freshwater sediment methanotrophic microbial communities from Lake Washington under simulated oxygen tension - Sediment Metagenome... | ecosystem: Environmental > Aquatic > Freshwater >... | reverse complement strand
TGTAGCTGTCGGAGCATAAGATGGCGCTGGCGGTAATTTACAGCCGAGGCCGTTCCGGCATAGCCGCGCCCTTGGTCACCGTGGAGGTGCATGTGGCCAATGGCCTGCCTTCGATGTCCATCGTCGGCTTGCCGGAAGCCGCCGTCAAGGAAAGCAAGGATCGTGTGCGCGGTGCGATCCTGAACTCGCATTTCGAATTTCCTGCGCAACGCATCACCATCAACCTGGCGCCGGCCGACTTGCCCAAGGAAGGCGGCCGTTTCGATCTGGCCATCGCCCTGGGTATTCTGGCGGCCTCCGGCCAGATCCCCACAGCCAGGCTCGATCAATATGAATGCGTGGGTGAACTGTCCCTGGGCGGTGAACTGCGGCCGATCAGCGGCGTGCTGCCGGTCGCCATACAGGCCAGAAACAATCAAAGACAGCTGATTTTGCCGATAGAAAATATCGCCGAGGCGGATTTGGTCAACGACATTGAACTCATTCCGGCCGCGCATTTGCTGGAAGTCTGCGCGCATTTAAACGGGCAGAACCGGATACGGTTTGACATGCCGTCGGCAGAGCTTGAGGACCAGACTGACGGCATTGATTTTTCCGATGTCCATGGCCAGTACCATGTGAAAAGGGCGTTTGAGATCGCCGCCGCCGGCGCACACAATCTACTGATGCTGGGGCCGCCCGGTACCGGCAAATCCATGCTGGCTGCGCGCATGCCGACCATCCTGCCGCTGTTATCCGAACAACAGGCCCAGGAAAGCGCGGCCATCGCCTCGGTCAGCGATGTAGGCCTGGATGTGAACAACTGGCTCAAACCGCCCTACCGCGCGCCGCATCATACCGCATCCGCCGCCGCCCTGGTTGGCGGCGGCAGCAATCCGAAGCCGGGGGAAATATCCCTCGCCCATAACGGCACTCTTTTTCTCGACGAGTTGCCGGAATTCGACAGAAAAGTGCTGGAAGTGCTGCGGGAGCCGCTGGAGACAGGCCACATCACCATCTCGCGGGCCAGCCGGCAGGCCGACTTCCCGGCAAGGTTTCAACTGATTGCGGCCATGAACCCCTGCCCTTGCGGCTATCTGGGCGATGCCTCGGGCCGATGTCATTGTACGGCGGAACAGGTCGCGCGCTATCGGGCTAGGGTGTCCGGGCCATTGCTCGATCGCATCGATATGCACCTGGAAGTGCCCCGGGTTTCGCACGAGGTGCTGCGCAAGGGCTCGGTGCAGGGCGAAGAAAGCAGTGCCACGATTCGTGCGCGGGTGGTGGCCGCCCGTGATATTGCTCTGGCCCGCAGCGGTAAAGCCAACGCCGCGCTGAGCGCCAAGGAAGTTAAACTATTTTGTGCCTTGTCCGAGCAAAGCCACCAATTGCTGGAACAGGCCATGGACAAGTTCGGCCTTTCGCACCGCGCCTACCACCGTATCCTCAAACTCGCGCGCACCATAGCCGATCTGGCGAAGTCGGAACAGATACAAATCGAGCATTTAAGCGAGGCCATCAGCTATCGCAAACTGGACCGTAGCATCAGGTAATTGTGCACAGAGGGTACTTAACTCTTGGTTTTGGCCAAAACCAGTCCATTAAAGAGAGAAAATAAACGGCTGATCAATCTTCTAAAGCTTCCTGTCGTAACGACCAAGCTCACCGGCGGCAACGGAGCGCAGCGGAATTGCCGTCCGGTGCACCGTCTTGTTAGCCCAATAATTCATCCATTCGTTCCTGAAAATAGCTTGGGTATTTCTCCATCACCGCATTGGCTCCGTCCCGGTCTTGTTTCAGCGTCTTCACGAGATCTTTCTTTTGAGTCGCTGCCAGGTTCAAGGATGCGGCAAGGTCCTGAGCGATGACGCGGTCTGAAAAGCCAAGTTCATAAAGGGCAATGGTGGTTTCGGTGGGCAGACCATATTTCAGGCGCTTTTGAAAAAGCTGCAGATGATTGATCAGGTTTCCGGTGCCATCTTGGTCGAGTATTTCGATGAATTCAGTCACAGCGCCTACAACCAGCGCACCGTCATAAGCGAGCGTCCCTTCGCAGACGTCGACGACATGATCGATCTTGAACTCCCTCCGGCGGGTGCCCCATATCATCTTGGCTTTTCGGTTACGGATGATTTCAAGGAGATCGTTGAAAGGCTTTCCACTGATCCACCCATGCGCGATTTCTTTAAGCACCTCTGGTTTATCGAACTTGGTGAATACTCCACCGTTGATATGCCGAGTAAGCAATGGCCAGGCAAGATCCAGCGCTTCTGTTTCATCAACAATCGAAAGCAGGCTGTCAGCGTAGGACTGCACCCATTCCTCAATGGCTTGGGCATCCTGAACACCGTAGAGCGTTCGGCCGTAGATTTTTCGGCGAGCCGGATTGGTGATTTTAGATGATATATTTCTGGCCAAGAGTTGAAACAGTTCGCGAATATGAGCTTTTCTCTGATCATCGGCCAGGAAGAAGGCAAGCGTTTCTTCAGCCAGCCGAATCACATCTTCTTCCGAAAGACCATTCTCTACCTCATCCCAATGAGATAACTGGTAACTCTCAACTGCGCAGATTAGATTGATTCTCCATGCGATTTGTCGTTCGACACCGTCTCGTGAGAATTTTTTGCTCCTGTGCCTAGCGGCTATGTCGGCGGCCAGTTTGCCAACTTCATCAGGGTCACTGATATAGGCCTTGGCAAAATCCAGAGCCTCCATGGTGATGGTGTATTTCTCGTCATCACTCTTGATTGGTTCGAAGATGGATAGGAGATTGCTTACGCAGGGCTCGGAATTGCGAGGTTCTAATAATTCTTTAACTTGATCCCATCGCCACTTTTCATCGCGGGATTTCCTTTTGTCAAATACCACAGGATCTGCAAATAATACACTGCCTTCGGTATGCATCCCCGCACGACCGGCGCGTCCAATAAGGTTATGGAAGTCACGAACTTTAATTCGTTCTAGTCCTTGGTAAACACTAGTTACTATTAGATACCTGATCGGAAGATTTACCCCTTGTGCCAAGGTTGACGTGCATATGACAAATCGAATGCTCTCAAGCCGCATCGCGTGTTCAACTGCCAATCGTATCCCATGAGGCGTATTCCCATGATGGGAGAAAATACCTATCCGAGCACTAATTGCAGATGGACTTTCTGATCCAAGATTCGTGTTGATAAGGTAAATCAGTCTTGAAATTTCGTCCTGGTCAGAAAAATCCGAAGGAGTAGCCAATGGCAGCTTTCGCGAGAAACGTTCAGCAGCCAGCTCACAAAGACCAGATGCTGTGTCCTTTCTTCCACAAAAGATCGCTACTGCCCCTTTTGAAACAAGTTTCAGCCCAAGAAATATTGCTATTTCTCTCCCCTCCGTAGGATTGGGGAAGTATTTGGGTTTGGTCAGCGACTCGCCTTTTTTCCTTTCGAGCTTAATCTTATCAATGACTTGTGGCACAAAATATTCAAGATCTTCAGGACTTTCAGGGTTTACATATTTCATCCATCCAGTTCTAATTGCGGCCCCTTTCAGGTCAATAAAACTGGCAAACGCAACGCTACGATGTGTTGGTAGTAAGTTTTGTCCATCAACAGTTTTGGGATCGCCGTTCAGCCATTCTCCGACAGCCTCGGCGTTGCTGATGACCGCTGAGATCAGCACCTTTTGGGTTCCTTCGGGAATCATGGAGCGCAACGATGTTAGGAGCAGCTCGTAGGTGATGCCTCGTGTGCCGCTGTCGAACTGGTGGCCTTCATCAAAGACCAGCAGCCCAACGTGGGCAGCCAACTCCGGAGCGTGCCGAAGGACGTAGAGCAGCTTCTCGGGGGTTACGACCAGGATCTGTTGGTGCCCCAGTAGTTCGGCAATCTCGAAGTCGCTCTGTAGGGCATCGGATAATTCATCCACCTTGGTGGGTTCGTTGTGGAATGCCTCGACGAGGCTGTTCTTTATCTCGTGGCAAAGCGCTCTGAACGGGGCAATGATGATGGCCAGTGATGCACGGTCGGCCAGAAACGCGCTTCGAAGGATCAGTTCCGTTGATTTTGTTTTACCTGCGCTGGTGGGCATTTGAACGATGGCGGACTCGCCTTTGAGAACGTCAGCCTTGCCCAAGAGGTGTTGCGCAGGCCAGAGCTCTTTGATGAATGTTTCCTTTTGCAGCGCATGGAGCCATTTGTCGCGGGGCAGCCCGGAATATGACGGCAGAGCCTTCCAGGTGGAATTTTCGAGCTTTTTCCTCAGAACGGCTGCGATCACATCACCAAATAGAAGCTGCCTGGGTGTGCCGAATTCATAGACGGCGTCCCTCAGCTTCGTGGCCAAATCGAGAAGATTGTCTTCGCCATTCCCATCCTCGAAAAACTGGAGAATCCATTTTGAAATCCCGTCGATGAATCCGCCGAATGGTCCCTCAGCTCCATCAAAATAGGTTCCCAGATCGGTCTGCAACAACCAGAGCAACAGGTCTTCCAAACCATCGCCATCCAGATCAGGGCAGTCGCCATGGATGCGCTTCGCGAATACCGAGGCGCTTCCGGGAAGATCGCACAGGTAATAGGAGGCAGAGCCAAGAAGCACGAGGTATGGATCAAGTGTCTCGTTCAGCTTTGATTGGAGATAGGAGTCGAAAAAGCGGGCAGAGAAAACCAGGTTGGTTCTCAGTTCCGAGAGGGAACCGGGATCTGGCTCCTCCCGGTTGATAGCGGCGGCAAGGTTATCCAGCATGCCAATCGAGATGGTGAAGAGCTTGGCCGGATCTTGCGTAATCTTGATATGATGCTCTGCTGGGATACCATACTCCAGCATCTTGGCCTTCGACCTGGTGACACCAAGCAGGAGTTGGGATTTCTGTTCAGGCCTCATCCGCAGCCCTCCTGTAGAGTTCGTGGACGAGTGCCATCATCTGATCCCCTTTGATGACAACTAGCGCAAGGTCACCTGAATGTGGATGAGAGGAGGCATCGGTCGAAGATGTCAGTTCGCTGTCAAATAGCGGATTCTCAAAAAGCGCGACAGCCCCATAAACTTCCTTGTATGGGTGATCTACTTCGTTCTGGAAGCGCTCAATTTTTTCAGCATCATCTAGCTCATTACGGCCATGCAACCTTTGCTTGATGGCATTTAAAGACTCCGCCTTCCGTGCGATGTCTTTTGCCGAGCCATCTACCGCATCTTGAAGTCTCGCCTTGGCTTTGTTTCCTGAGAATTGCGCCTTCGCTTCAAAGATCGCCAGCTTATCCTTCGAAGAAGCTTTGCCATCCTTGACGATATGAAAGCCGATGATGTCACTGCCTTTTGTCGACTCATTCCGGATGGTTTTCTCACCGTAGCGAGTGCGTGGAACCCAGTAGCCGTTCAGATACTCAAGAAAATCGGCTACCAGTACTTCGCCGAAATCGCCAGCGCGAATGCTGGGACCTGGTGCAGCTTTGGGGTCAGGAAACTTTATGCTATTGAGGTATTCTGAGCGAGAGCATTTGTACCCTCTGCGCCAATAATCGATTTCGCTGTCAAAGCAATAGTGATTTCGAAAGTGTTTCGCCCATGCCGAGAGCACTTCGTCGTCCTGATGCTGGAACTCCCAGACCTCGACATCTTTTCCGTCTGCGGTCTTCAGTCGCTCGCCAGTATCGACGAGCCATTTAGTGTGTTCCGATGTCCAAGGCATTCCAATTCCTGATTTTGCACGAGTAGCTAACGCAGAGCTAAGCCGACCGCTGGAGCGTAGTGGAAGCGAGTCGGCTCAATAGTTGTGTTAGGCTGGTTTGGCTTCAGCCATGCAACAATGAAAAATGTTGTCAGCTTTGCTCATTCATAATGCGTCCACATTCGCAGGACACGAACAACTTTTTCCTGGACGTATATTTCATAAACGATACGATGTTGGATATTGATTCGTCTTGAATAGGCTCCAACAAGGTCTCCAGCCAGCTCTTCATAAGGCGGTGGATTTTGGAAGGGGTTCTTTTCAAGAATAGCCAATAGCTCTTGAGCCTTCTGCTTTAACCCGCTTGCCGACAGTTTCTTCGCGTCTTTGAGTGCTTGTTTGGCATAAACAATCTGCCAATTCACCAATCAAGCTCCTTCGCGCTCTCCGCGAGGGGGGCCGCCATGCCTTCTTTGATGGACTCGCGCATACCTGGAACGGATAGAAGGTAAAGTGTTTCTTGAATGGCACTCCAGTCTTCCGAGGAAATAAGGACAGCAGTACTACGCTTGCCTGTAATAATGATGGGTTCATGAGATTCTGCCGCTTCATCAATAAGCCGGTACAAATTTGCGCGGGCTTCGCTGGCTTTGAGTGTTTGCATAAATGGCTCCTATGGAATAAGGAAACAAAGGTACGTTTTAACGTACGCAATGTCAGCATGTTAGCAGAGTTGCCTAGATATTCCAACAGCTTGTTGCTACCGTATTGGGCGGTATTAACGACACCATTGTTCTTCACAAGGAACGCCATCATTATTGCCATCCATTTTGGTGCCGGGACAGTTGTTAATAAAAAACGTCGCTTCCTTGCATGAAGTTATTTGGGAACAATGGGCTCTGCCATCACAGTTGAACTGATTGCTGTTTGAGAGAACATCAGCATATGCGAATAAGTGCCGAAATCAGGCGGATAAGACATATGTCATTCTTCGGCGGCAGATTAAACTCTATTGCACATTCCGATTCTAATAATCGAGAATCTGCAACTCGCTGGCTCAAATATCAACAGCACCTACCCTGCCAATTTTGAAAGCAGATCGCAGAGCGTCGCGAAATTTAATGGCTTGACCAGGTGATGATCAAAACCAGCCTCCTGCGAACGGGCTAATTCCCCCGCTCCCCCATAACCGCTTAATGCAATCAGCAGCAGATCGTCTCCGTTGCGCAATTGTCTGATACGCTGAGCCACCTGATAGCCATTCTCTCCGGGCATGCCGATGTCCAGCAGCACCACGTCGGGATGGAATGCTTCGATCAGTGTGATGACGTGCTCGCCAGAATCCGTCATCCTGACTTCGTAGCCATTTAGCTCCAGGAGGATGGCTGTACTCTCCCTTACATCGGAGTCATCGTCCACCACCAGCACCCGCAGGGCTGCGTTAGGCGATGGCGTGGGTGCTTCGGAGGCGGGAAAGGTGGTCGCGTCAGCTATCGTCGGCAACCGGATGCTGAAGGTGGAGCCCTGTCCCGCGCCGGGGCTTGATGCCGTTACCCGGCCGCCGTGCATTTCCACCAGCTGCTTGACCAGGGTAAGCCCGATGCCGAGTCCGCCTTGAGATCGGTCCAGGTTGCGTGTGCCTTGTTGGAAGAGGTCGAAAATCGACGGCAGCAGTTCCGCCGGGATGCCCGTGCCGTTGTCCCGCACCTGGATCTCAACTTCGGCGCCGAGCGGTTGGACATCAACCTCGATACGACCGCCTTCCAGAGAGTATTTGCTGGCATTGTCGAGCAGGTTGAGTAACACTTGAGACAGGCGCACGGTATCGGCCTCCAACAGTATCGGTTGTTCAGGCAGATGAACTTCTAGGTGTTGTTGTTTGGCCAGGATGAGATCGCGTGCCGTCTCCAAGACGGACTTAATCACTTCCACAAGGTCGAGCCGCTCTTTCTTCAGCGTTATTTTGCCTCGCGCGATGCGGGAAACATCCAGCAGATCGTCTACCAAGTGAGTGAGGTGCGACACTTGCCGCTTAATGATTTCCTTGGCCCAGCTGAGTCGCGGGTCTTCCAGCTTCAGCATATCCAGGATATGGGCTGCGTTGCTGATGGGGGTCAGCGGGTTTCTCAGTTCGTGAGCCAGCATGGCGAGGAATATGTCTTTACGTTGCGCGGCCTCATGCAGGGCCTTCTTGGCCTCCTTGCGCGCGGAAATATCCCGGCTCACGGTGGCGATGCCCACCGGCTCGCCGGTGCTGTCTTTGATGAAGAACACGTTGTAGATCATCCAGATGGCGGCGCCGCTCTTGAAATGACGGAACCTGATTTCCACATCGGCATGACCCTCGCGCACAACGCGCGGCAAGAATTCATCGAGGATGTAGCGCTGGTCTTCGGGGAAGAAAAACTCCTGGACCGGCGTTCGGATGCACTGCTCCAGGTTGTCGAGGCCGACCAGGCGCATGCCGGCTTCGTTGATATAGAAAGGAATGAAATTCATGTCGCACATGCTGATGAACTCCAGGCTGTTGTCGGCCAGCGAAACGAACTTTTGCCGTTCCAGTTCCATGTGCTTGCGCTCTGTAATGTCCCGCAGGGCGATGACGTAGCCGGGTTGACCGGCCCATTCCAGCGGTGCGGAGCGCATTTCTGCCCAGGCAATTCCGTTCGGACGGATCAGATTAATGTCCTGATAGCTGTTTTTATCAGGATTGACCGGGATCGCCAGTGATTGACCCACTATCGGGCTGCGTGCCAGCAGGGTTTCGGCAGCCTGGTTGGCATAGAGTACGACGCCCTGGCTGTCGACAACCAAAACGCCGTCGGTGATAGTATCGAGAATCAGGTCGAGCTTGGGGAGTTGATGGACCATAGTCGATGAGTTTGCTTAAACGATGATCGTTTGCACGCCGACCCCTTTAGCTTGGGTAGTAATCGCTGCGATGACGGAAGGCACGCGCGACAGGTCGCCGAGCAGTTTCAGCACGGGTTCCGGCACATCACGCACCAGCATCGGCGTCGCAAACACATCTTTTTCCAGCGCCTTTTCCGGCATGCCCAGCACTTCGACGACATCCAGAACCCATTGCCCCGGATCGTAAAGCTTGGATAGCGCGGCGGTAATCTGCTCGACCAGTTGGCGGGTTTCATTGTTCAACGATACCACGTACAGCGTGAGAGCCAACTTATGCTGCACTGTGCACCGTTCTTCCTGAGCCACGGGGGTACGGGCGGTCTGGGCAATATTGCGAATTTGTGCGGAAGACAGCGGCTTGCTGGCCAGTTCGAACTGAAAGCCTTCCTCATGTATGCTTTTCAGTTGATCCATGTATTCGGTGGCAAAGGCGGTGACGATATAGATGTTCAGTGTTTCATCAATGGCTTTCAGACGGCGCAAGGTTTCCACGCCATCGATGCCGGGCATGCGCAGATCCAGAAAAATCAGATCGGGCCGTTCGGCGAGAGGTCATTTCGACGCCTTGCAAACCGTTCTCGGCTTCGCGAACCGAAAACTTGTCGTCTTCCAGAATCAGTTTGAAGGCTGATCGCACCGCTGGATCGTCGTCTATTACCAGAATTTTGCTTGCCATAATCGCGTCTCTTGTGTAGGGGATTCAAATGTTCAAACACGGGAAAATCTTAGCCACAATCAACAGTCGTGTCCAAGCCTTGTTTATTGGGGGAAATGCTCAAACATGGGGAAATCGCAGCCGCATGCAGCAGCCATGTCCGGGTAAACTCTCCACCTGTATACTGCCGCCGACATCCTGAATCAGACGGCGGATGACCGACAAGCCTAGGCCGGTACCTTTCCCGGGCGGTTTGGTGGTAAAAAACGGATCGAAAATTTTGCTTTGCACATCTGGCGGGATGCCGGAGCCGTTATCGGTCACGCTCAATTCTAGCATTTCCTCAATGGGCTTAACCATGATTTTGATGTGCGGCTGCCGGCTGCCGGCTAGCGCGTCGCGGGCGTTAAGAATCAGATTGACCAGAATTTGCTGCAGACTGTCGGCGCTACAGTGGATGGCCGGCAGATCCTCGGCGGCATCGACTTGAATCGTTATGCCATCTTTGCTCAATTCGCCATCCAGCAGCAACAGACTTTGTTTGATGACCTCCGCGATCCGGCAGTTGCCGCTGGGGGTCGACCGGGTGTGGACAAACACCAGCATGTTACTGACAATTTTCTTGATGCGGTGAATTTGCTGCAGCGCCTGAGCGAGAATTTCCTTTGATTTTTCATCAATACTTCTGTCTGCGGCGAATTCGACAAAATTCATCACGCCCATCAGCGGGTTGTTGATCTCATGCGCCACACCGCCGACCAGCGTCCCCAAAGCCGAGAGTTTTTCCATCTGCAGCATGTGTTCCTGGTTTTCCTGGAGTTTTGTGTAGGCCTGTCGTGTCTGTTCCAGGAGGCGGGCGTTTTCCAGGGAAATCGCAGCTTGGGCCGTCAATAGTTCGGTTATATCGGATTTTTCGGCGGTAAATACGCCTGCCGACAGCCGATTTTCCAGATAGAGCAGGCCGATGAGTTCGTTTTGCTTGATGATGGGCAGGCACAGTACCGAACGTAATCTTAATGCCTGCACTTCAGGGCTATCCTGAAAATCGCCTTCGGTCATTGCATCGTGCAGCAACACTTTTTTACGCGTGCGCAGCACGTAATTGATAATGGCACGGCAGATGTTGCTGTTCTGGTCAAGGCTGAGATGCAGGCGGTTAACGATGTGTTTTGTGCCTGCATGGCTTTCAGCGGCGACCAGCAGTTCATCGGCATCCTTGATCAGCAGATAGCCGTGTTGTGCCCCCGAGCTTTCCAGCACGACGGTCATGATTTTTTGCATGAGCTGATTCAGATCGACTTCCGCCGACAGGGCCAGCGCCGATTTTATAAGATAATTGAAGTCGAGATTCGGCAGCGTAGCCGACGCGTTTAAGTCAACGGTTTTTTCGGCACGAACTACGTTGTCGGGGGCGTCGTAAGGATGACGCTGCTGCAATAGCCCGCCTTTGCGATCGGCGCGGCACGACCGGTACATGTGCCGCGCCGCACCGTAGTAGAGTTCGGCATCGCCGAGATTGCCGGCGGTCATCACCTCGGCCAATGATTCGTATAAATGGCCGGTGAGTAGGCCGTAGTTTTGTGCCTGGGCGAGCGCGATGGCATCCAGATACAAATTGCGGGCGTCACGCATCTGGTTTCGGGCGAGGGCGATCTCGGCATGAATAAAGGCCAGAAAGGGTTTCAGCAGCGGTCCGAGGCGAGCCCAGGTTTCCAGTTCGGCCAGCAACGGCGCGATTTCCGCTTCAAGCGCCGGCCATTCGGCACCTTGCGGCCAGCGCAGGCGATTGACGATACGGAAGACGTACCAGAGACGTTTCAGCACATTATCGGTCAGGCCGTGCAGATAGCGTTCCACCGTCTGCAAGGACACTGCCGCCGCGGCGTAATCGCCCAGATAATGCTGGGCGAAACCCAGCAGCGCAAAATAACTGCCGGAAGCGGAGACGTAATTGTCGGCTTCCCATCGTTCCAGCGTTTCGGTCATGTCCACCGGCTGGTAATCGGCTTTCATCGGCGCCACCCAGCCGGCCAGCACGGCTTCGGCGAGGCCGACCGAGAACGACAGCTGGTTCTTGCGGGAAAAATGCAGACATTCCTCGGCAGCTTCTTCAACCAGACGCAGATTCTTGCCCTGCGCCTGCAAATTCCACATCAAAGGCCCGTAGGACAAGCCGGCGTTATACAAATCGCCGCAATTCTTGCCGCACTGTATGGCTTTGTGGCAGTAATCGACGATGGCGGCCGGATGGCTGCGCGAATGCATGTTGCACCAGACGATGCCGTTCATGCCGCGGGTGGCGCCAAAGGTATTGGGGTGCTTGGCACACAGGTCGTGGGCCAGATCCTCATAAAGGAAGGCCGGTTCGAACTTGCCCTGTTCGCCGAGATTGAGGCCCATGATCGAAAACGAATAAATCACCGATTCGTCCATGCCGCCCTGCAGGCAATGCAGCGTCGACTGCGCCGCCGACAGGTAAAGCTGCGGCACTAGGCCGGACATATAGAGATCGGGGATCAGCTCGCTGTAAAACGCCAGCTCGATCTTGCTTTTGCGGTCCTGGGTAAAAGGCATGTGCAGGATAGTCGTCCAGACGTCGCCCTGCCGTTCGATTTCCGCCATCAAGGCCAGCATGCGCTGTTTGGCCGTCTCGGGGTGTTCGGGAATCGACTTGTCGAAATAGGCCAGACCCCGGTTGGCGGTCGCTATGGCCTTAATGAAATTGCCGAACGAGGACAACGACGTAGTCTGTTCCGCAAGGGCTTCGGCTTTGTCCAGGTCGCTGGCGGCGTGCTCGATCAGATGATTCAGCAGCACTTCCGATCTTTCGTAACGGCCGCACATCAGCTCGGTCTTGGCCAGGCGCTGATAAATGCGAAAAGTCAGATCGTAAGCCTGTTGCCAGCAATCGTCCGGCAGATATTCGTGGGCCTTCTGGAAAAAATCGTTGGCGGCTTCGCCCGCCAGGGCATCCAGCGCCTTGTTGCCGGCATGAAAGTTGATATTGACCAGCTGATACGCCAGCTCGTGATCCATCTCCGCCGGACGACCCAGATTGAGGTGGGCGGCAATAGTGAACAGGTTGTCCAGGGTCTCAAGGTCGGCGCCGGCCGGCACCGTCTGCAGCAAACGGTTGCCGATACGCCAGTGGATGGCGGGCTTAGCCTCAGGGTCGACCTGCCGCAGCACCGCTTCCTGAACCCTGTCGTGGACGAACTGCAGATCGGATTTGTTTTCCAGCAGCATGCCCAGATTCAGGACCGGCTTCAAATCTTCAAACAGCTGGTCGATGCGCATATCCAGCACCAGCGCCACATCTTCGGCGCTGAAACGATTGCCCATGCAGGCGCAGTGGTCGAGAATATGCAGTGTTTTTAAGGGCAGCTTGCTCACCTTGGAGCTGAATAATTCCACCACAGAGGTCGGCATCTGCGTGTCGCGAATCCGCTTGATGTCCCAGTGCCAGTGTTGTTCGGTGTCGGTATTCAGCAATTCCTCGTTATACAGCCAGGCCAGGCTTTCGCTGACGAACAGCGGGTTGCCTTCGGTGAGGTGAGCGATAAATTCCGCCAGATTGGCCGTGGCTTCCAGCGAGGAATTGAGAATGTAGGCCACCATCTCGTGGCAGTCGGCGTCGGTCAGCGCCTCCACGCGTATTTCCGCGAACGGGCTGTAATTTTCCTGAATCTTGCGGATCAGCTTGCTGAGCGGATGGCTGCCGTCGACTTCGTTGTGTCGATAGGCGCCCATGAACAACAGGAAGGGATGCTCACGATGGTTGTCGAACAGGTTCTGCAGAAAATCGAAGGTTGCGCTGTCACACCATTGCAGGTCGTCGATAAACAGCACCAGCGGATTGTCCTCGCTGGCCAGACAGGCCAGAAACCGGCCGAACAAATTGTTGAAACGGTTGCGGGCTTCCACCGGCGGCAGATGGGGCACGTCCGGCTGAGGACCGATGATGAATTCCAGCTCCGGCAACACATCGATGATGACGCTGCCGTTGTTTTCCACGCTCTCGAGTATCTTGGCCCGCCACTGCTGAACCTGCATGTCGCTTTCTGTCAAAAAGATGCGCATCAGATTGCGCAAGGCCTGAATCAGCGAACTGTAGGGGATATTTTTCTGGTATTGGTCGAATTTGCCGGCGGTGAAGTAACCGCGATTTTTGACCAGCGGTTTTTGCAGCTCCTGAATCAGCCGGGTTTTGCCGATGCCGGACAGGCCGGAAATAAAGACCGAGCGAAAGTTTCCGCTGATGACCTCGTTGTATTGCTGTTGTATCAGCTGGCTTTCGGCCTGACGGCCCACCATCTTCGAAATAAACACGACCCGGCGGCTGCGGTCATGCTGACCGACAGTAAACGCCGATACGCTACCTGTGGCGGCGTATTCATTCTTGCAGCGGATCAAATCGGCCAGCAATCCCGAGCTGCTCTGATAACGTTTCTCCGGCTGCTTGACGGTGAGCTTGGCAATAATGTCGGCCAAAGCCTTCGGAATCTGGGGTTTGAGCTGATTGACTCTGGGCGCTTCCTCGGCCAGGTGCGAGTGAATCAGTTCCAGCGGATCGCTGGAAAAAAACGGCAGCCGGCCGGTCAGCAGCTCATAAAACACGATCCCTAATGAATACAGATCGGTGGAAAAATCCACTCTATAGTTGATGCGGCCGGTCTGTTCCGGTGAGGTATAGGCCAGGGTATGGCGTACGAATTCCGGATCGTAGATAAAATGGCTGACATCACGAATGTCGAGCGGGGTGATGAAATCGGTTAGCCGCAGGGTCAGCGTTCCCGGTTGCAGCAGAATATTGTGAGGCTTGATGCCGCCGTGGGTAATGCCGGCATCGTGTACTGCCTGCAGCGTATCGGCCAGTGTGCAGGCCAACGTGAGAAAATCGTTGAGATCGAGTTTGTCTTGCTGTTTCGCCCAACAGTTCAGCGGTTGCCCGGCAAACCAGGGCTGTACGATAAACTGCTGCTCGCCATAGGACTCCAGGGTAATCGGTGTACAAACCCGGGGGTCGTGCAGCACTTTCAGGCGTTCAATTTTCTGACGCAGATGGCGGGACTGGTCGTCCCCGCTCGCCAGCTGCTTCAGCAGCTTGATGATCAGCGGATGGTCGGGGACGTGTTTGTGGTAGCCCTTGTATACCAAGGCTTGCAGGCTTTCACCCAGCTTTTCGGTAACGATGTAGTTGCCCAGTCTCGGTACGCCCTGCGGTTGATTTTTTGTTGTTATATCAATCAATTTCGATTTGCATTCTGGAGCGTAGGGTGATGCCGGGAATGGTAAAGTAATTTTCAGGCCAAAACTAGAGGTTCTGTGACGATGGGGTTGTAATAGCCACTGAGTTTAAGCAAACGACAGAAATGTTTAATAGCCCTGATAAGCGATTGCTATTGTGACTCCCCGTGTTGGACGTCGATTGAATTTTGAGCGCTGTTTTTATCCAATACTTATCCGGAGTACGAAGTAGTCATGCGGCATTGGCCGGATTCAAGGATGTCGATAATTTCATTGCATTTAATGATATTTTCCTCATTCGCCAAAATAGAGTCAGCCAACGCGGTAATCGCAAGCCAATTCGTACGCTCACTGACAAAATTGAATGCTGACAGAAACAGCTCGGTCATTTTTTTTCCCTCAATTCATCACTATCGATAAAGCATTCAAGATACTCGTTGACGATCTCCAAATCGGAAGAGCCGCCATAATTCTGCAGTGCGTTGACTTTCAGCAGGGCCGGATTAATCGGTTCATTATCACACAGTGCGACATATCTAGCTTCGGCTAAAGGCCCAGCGAGTAGATTGATGATATCGGCTTCGAAGGCGTGTTGATAAGTATGCTTCTGTTCAGTAGAAAAATCTTTTGTGACTTCATCAAGCGATGAAGGCAGAGTATGAATTAAGCGACCGCCTTCTACTTTAGCGATATAGTGGGCAGAGGGGGGAGCTGAAAATTCCGATGATTGAAAATCCTTATTCAAGGGATCAATAAAAATTTGAAAAAAAACCGGCGGCAGTCCTTTTTGTTGGTTGCCAAGATAAATAGCGGCGGCATGTCCTGCTTCATGGACGGCAATTTTCCTGCTAACTTCTTGATGGGCCAGCTGTGTTTTATTTTCTAAATTGTGGGAACGGTTCATGGAGTTTCTGATTAAATAACGCATAGGGATGAAACAGCGGCCGGCATGATCTAAGGGTAAGGTCAGTCACAAGAGATGTTTCCGAGCAAGACGAGGCGTCGGAAATACTCTTGCAGATTAACTAATCACTAGCGCGATTTTGTGAAGCCAATATCCTGAAGATGTATCGACATGCAGGTCTCTTCAGGAGTTTTATTTTTGTTATTTTTAATGGTGGGCGACATAGACTGTTTAATTAAATTATTGCTTGTGTTATTACCTTTTCGAACAACGACACAGGACAATAACTTATCCGTAGTATTAGAACTGAAAGCCAAAATAAAAAAAATAAGTAAAAGTACTTATTGAGCTCAGTGCAAAATAAATATACCTGGGCGCTCCGCTTGTTAGCTTGATGTTTGATGGCCCGCAAACAGCGGGAGTTGCCCGAAATTCTGGAAGACTTGGCACCGCCCATGTTCGTCGTGTGCTCGAAAAGTCCTTGTGAAATGGGTTTTTTGCGCGAGGGACGCCTATGGGGGGCGGTAAAAGAGTGAAGGGCCGGCAAAAATAAATAAGCAGGACTTCCCGGTGCTTTCCCTTAATAAGCAATGCTTATATTAAGCCGTGCTCTGCAAACGAGTACGGCTGGCCGTCGCCGATAATAAAATGATCCAGTACGCGGATATCAAACAAGGCCAGGGCCTGTTTGAGTTTTTCGGTGATTTGTTTATCGGCCTGGCTGGGCTCGGAGATGCCGGAGGGGTGGTTATGGGCAAATATCACCGCTGCGGCATTATGATGCAGTGCCCGCTTGGCGACTTCACGGGGATAAACGCTGGCGCCGTCGAGGGTGCCTCTGAATAATTCATCCAGCTCAATGACGCGGTGCTGGTTGTCCAGAAACAAGCAGGCGAAAACCTCGTAGCTGTAGCCCCGCAACTGGGCGCTGAGATAGGCGCGGGTAATGTCCGGACTGGTGAGAGCATTGCCGCGCTGCAGCACTTCCTTGAAATGCCGCTTGGCCATTTCCATGACCGCCTGCAAGTGCGCGTATTTGGCGCTGCCCAAGCCATTCGCCTGACAAAACCGGTCCCGGTCGGCGTCCAGCAGCGCTTTTAGCGAGCCGAAATCCGTGAGCAGTTCCCGTGCCAGATCAACGGCGGATTTTCCGGGCGAGCCGGTGCGCAGGAAGATGGCCAGCAATTCGGCATCGGTCAAGGCGGTAGCGCCCCGGTTCAGCAGCTTTTCACGTGGCCGGTCTTCTGCGGGCCAGTCCTTGATGGACATGGGCTTCTCCTGATTTGAGTGAAAATTAAAGCATAGAAGAATTAGGCTATCCTTGCCATAATATAAATTTGAAAAAAATTTCCGGGAATCACCATTAACAAGCACATTTTACTGGCTGTCTGCGGCGGCATCGCCGCCTACAAGTCGGCCGAATTAGTCAGGCTGTTACGCAAGCAGGGCGCTGAGGTGCGTGTGGTCATGACGCCATCCGCTGCCGCGTTTGTCACACCGTTAACCTTTCAGGCATTGTCCGGCAATCCGGTGCACAGCCACTTGCTGGATGCGGATGAGGAAAATGCCATGGGCCATATCAATCTGGCGCGCTGGGCGGATCTCCTGCTGATTGCGCCGGCCACGGCGAATACCATTGCAAAAATCAGCCACGGCCTGGCCGATGACTTGGTGTCGGCGCTCTATCTGGCCTCAAACTGCCCCGTGTATGTGGCGCCGGCGATGAATCAGGCAATGTGGCATAAAGCCGTCACACAGGAAAATATAGAAAAACTCAAAGCGCGGGGTGTGACTATCATAGGCCCCGACCAGGGCGAGCAGGCTTGTGGCGAAACCGGGCTGGGCAGAATGTCCGAGCCGGCGGACATTTGCCGGCTTTTGTGGCCTGATCCCGCCGCGCAATGTCTGCGCGGCAGGACGGTTTTAATCAGTGCCGGTCCGACCCGCGAGCCCTTGGACCCCGTGCGCTACATCAGCAACCGCAGCTCGGGGAAAATGGGCTATGCGCTGGCCGAGGCCGCGCTGCAAGCCGGCGCACAGGTAACTCTGGTGAGTGGGCCGGTGATGCTGGCCGCGCCGGCGCAGGTTGAGGTGGTCAGGGTGGAAACGGCGGCGCAAATGTGCGAGGCGGTGATGGCACGTGCAGGGCGCCATGATATTTACATCGGCGCGGCGGCCGTTGCCGATTACACGCCCGCAGAGGTGCAGCCTGAAAAAATCAAAAAACAGCAGAAGCAGTCCACCATCACGCTGCAAAAAACCACCGATATTCTGGCCGCCGTTGCGCAACTGGATCAGCGCCCGTTTACCGTGGGCTTTGCCGCCGAAACCCATGATCTTGAAAATTATGCCCTGGGCAAGCTGAGGCAAAAAAACCTGGACATGATTGCCGCCAACTGGGTGGGGCGTGAACAGGGCGGCTTTGACAGCGAACAGAATGCCCTGGAGGTGTATTGGAAGTCTGGCCGTAAGACGCTGGCAATGACCGACAAAACCCGCCTGGCTGAACAACTCATCAATTTAATTGCACAACGTATCCTAGAGACAGGACATGAAAAAGATACAGCTTAAGATTCTGGATGATCGTCTGGGCAAGGACATCCCATTGCCGCATTATGCCACCGCGGGTTCTGCCGGCCTGGATTTACGCGCCTGCCTCGATCAGCCAGCCGAAATAAAACCCGGCGAGACGCTGTTAATCCCGACAGGGTTGGCGATTCATATCGATGATCATCAATTGGCTGCAGTGCTATTGCCCCGTTCCGGACTGGGCCACAAACACGGTATCGTTCTGGGCAATCTGGTCGGCCTGATTGATTCTGATTATCAGGGGCAGGTATTTGTATCCTGCTGGAACCGCGGCGACACGGCCTTTACCATCAATATCGGTGAACGTATTGCCCAAATGGTCTTTGTACCGGTGGTACAGGTCGCTTTTGAACAAGTTGAAGCGTTTGATGAGAGCCACCGTGGCGCGGGTGGTTTCGGTCATACCGGTCGGCATTAATGCTAGTTTATAGGGGGCAATGATGGAACGCATCTTTTCCGTGTTAGCGGTTATGACAGTCCTGCTGATCATGATTGCCGGCGGCGGCGTCTACGGATTATCCAGGTCCGAGGTACGGCAGGCAGAACAAAATGCCATCGTTTCAGCCGCCAGAGGCGTGGCATCGGCGCTATCGCAGCAAATAAACCTGTTGCAGAAAATGCTGGACAAGATGGCGCAAGACCCGGAAGTGATTGCCGCCGTTGCCGCTAAGGACCCGGCGCGATTAACCGCAGTGGCAGCGAAACTGGAGCAACATTTGCCTGATATTTTAAAAATCAGGCTGCTGTTACCGGGGGTCAGCGAACTGGATGAGAACAGTGTGCCGCGTATGGGCTACGCCGATCTGGAGATGGTGCGGGAAACCTTCCGCGAAAATCAACAGCCGGCCATCCAGGGGGACGAGGGGGCTGACCGGCATTTGGCCATGACCAGCCGGATTATGCAGCATGATCAGGCGATCGGTGTCATTCTGGCCAGTTTTAATTATGACTTTGTCGGCAACAGCGTCAAGGCAGCGAATACGGACGGTTATATTGAGCTCAGACAGGACAAGCGCGTGCTGGGCAGGATCGGCGATCCGGCGGCGGCTGAACAGGGCGACCCAGCGCCGATTAAAGTGGCCAATACCCCCTGGTCGCTTCAATACGGCTATGCGAGTAGCAATTCCAGTGACTTTGTGGTCATGGCCAGCATGATTGTCGTGCCCGGATTGCTGGCGCTGCTGGCGTTTTTTGTCGGACAGCGCAAGCTTTCAGAACTGTTGAACCAGGATCTCAGCAGCCTATTAAAAGCCGCCAAAGACATGATAACGGGCAAGGCTCCCAGCAGTTATCCGGTGCAGTTGGCAGAAACGAACACCATAGTTTCAGCCTTGGTGCAATATAAACGGGTCGTCGAAAATCAAGCCGAGACGGCGAATGAAGAAGTCGATGAATTCAAGCTGGACGGTTTATTAAAAGAGGCGTCCAAATTTGGCCTCAATGACTATGTGGTCGAAGATGAAGGCAGTGATGAGCCGGCTTTTATCACCGAGAAAATGCCAAAACTCTTTGAAATGCCGGCATCCCCAGAGGGCGATGATGAACAATCCACCATTTTCAGAGCTTATGACATACGAGGTATTGTCGACAAGACCCTGACCCAGGAAGTGGTTTACGACATCGGCCGAGCCCTGGGGACGGCCGCTAAAAATCAGGGTTGCGCCACCATCGTGCTCGGTCGTGACGGCAGAACATCAAGCCCGGCCCTGGCCGATGCCGTGGCCCAAGGCATCATTTCAACCGGTACGCAGGTGCTGGATATCGGCCTGGTGCCTACACCGGTGCTGTATTTTGTGGCTCATCATATGGAAGGCCGCTCCGGAGTGATGATTACCGGCAGCCACAATCCGGCCAATTATAATGGTCTGAAAATGGTCATTAATGGTGAAACCCTGGCCGGTGACAGTATCCAGCGCATCAAGCAATGCATCGCCGACCAAAGTTATGCGACCGGGGCTGGCGGTCATATCGAACAGAACAGCAGAATTGTGAATGAATATATCGGCACTGTTTCGGATGACATTCATATTGCCAGACCGATGAAGGTTGTGCTCGATTGCGGCAATGGCGCAGGCGGCGTACTGGGGCCGGTCCTGCTGAAAACACTCGGTTGTGAAGTGGTCGAATTGTTTTGTGATGTCGACGGCAGTTTTCCCAATCATCATCCGGACCCCGGCCAGCCGGCAAACCTGGTGGATTTAATTGCCGCCGTCAAACATCATGGCGCCGATGTCGGCATCGCCTTCGATGGCGATGCCGACCGCCTGGGCGTGGTGGATTCAAACGGCAAAATCATCTGGCCTGATCGGCAAATGATGCTGTTCGCCAAAGATGTACTGGCCTTAAAGCCCGGTGCCGAGATTATTTATGATGTTAAATGCAGCCGGCATCTGGCGGCGCAAATCATAAAATGCGGCGGCAGGCCGTCGATGGGGAAAACCGGACACTCCTTTATGAAAGCCAAACTCAAGGAAACCGGAGCCATGCTGGCCGGTGAAATGAGCGGTCATATTTTCTTTAACGACCGCTGGTTTGGTTTTGATGACGCCTTGTATGCGGCCTCACGCCTGGTGGAAATATTGTCGACCGATAGCCGCAACAGCGCCGAGGTATTTGCCGATTTTCCTGACAGCTTCAATACCCCCGAGCTCAATGTTACGTTGGAAGAAGGTGAAAATATCAGATTTATCGAAAACATGTATTCGGCGGCTCAGTTTCCCGGCGGTAAAATTACCAATATTGACGGCCTGCGCGTCGATTTTTCCGAAGGCTGGGGTCTGGTGCGGGCATCCAATACCACGCCGTCGCTGGCGATACGTTTTGAGGCCGATAGCCAGCAGGCTTTGCATGACATTCAGGAGCAATTCAGGCAACTGATGAAAAAAATCAAACCGGATATTGTGTTACCTTTTTAATAATGGAAAGACAGAAATGATACAGAAAAGAAATGCGCACCAGATTGCCGATGTCCTGATCGAGGCATTGCCCTATATTCAACGCTTTAAAAACAAAACTGTGGTAGTCAAGTTCGGCGGCAACGCCATGGTCGATGAAGAGCTCAAACACAGTTTTGCCAGTGATATCGTCCTGATGAAACTGGTTGGACTCAATCCCATCGTTGTTCACGGCGGCGGCCCGCAAATCGGACAATTGCTGGCCAAATTGGGTAAGACCTCGGAATTTGTCGATGGCATGCGGGTGACCGACAGCGAAACCATGGATGTGGTGGAGATGGTGCTGGGCGGGTTGGTCAACAAGGAGATCGTCAACTTAATCAACCGACACGGCGGCAAAGCCGTGGGCCTGACCGGCAAAGACGGCGATTTTATCCGCGCCCGAAAAATCAATATGCAAAAAGCCGATGCGCCTGAAATTATCGATCTGGGGCACGTGGGTGAAGTCGCCAGCATCGATCCGGCGGTGGTTGACATGCTGGGACACAGTGATTTTATTCCGGTGATCGCCCCTATTGGCGTCGGCGAAGACGGGCGTTCCTATAACATCAACGCGGATCTGGTGGCGGGTAAAATCGCCGAGGTCCTGAAGGCCGAAAAATTGATTTTGCTGACCAATACGGCGGGCATTCTGGACAAGCAGGGCGAGCTGCTGACCGGCTTATCGATTAAGAAGATAGACGAGCTGATTGCCGACGGCACGATATCCGGCGGCATGATTCCAAAGACCCGCTGCGCCACCGATGCGCTCAACGGCGGCGTCACCAGCGTGCATATTATTGATGGCCGTGTTGATCACGCGGTGTTGCTGGAGTTGTTTACCGACCAGGGCGTGGGCACCCTGCTGATCAGTCGTTAGCTAACGCGGCTTCGATATAAGGTTTGAACGCCGATCTTATTTCGAGAACTTTCTGGCTGGTGCACAATTCGGTGCCCAGCGAGGACTGCCGGCAGCTTATATCCAGAAACAGTTGTGGTTTGTTGCCTTCCTGGACGATTTTTGAAATGGACAGGCTCAAGTCGTTGTCGTTAGCGGGCGCCCCGCCCATGATCAACTTGTCGGTATCGATGTTAATCGGTGTTGTGCCATGGCGCTGAATAAAATCATGAGCCCTGCCCCAGGCTTTTGCGCACTGTGCTTCATTTTCACAGGTGAACAGGCCGAGCTCATTGGCGGCATGGTTCAGCGTCGTGCGGTCATCCGCCTTTTGCTTGTCGCTACTGGCCTGGGTTAAAAACGTAAAGCGGGCTATATCGGCTTCAAAGGCTGTTTTAACCTGATTTTTGTTTTCGATGTGCCGGGCGATTTCGGCCTCGGTGCGTTGAATCTGGACTTCGGTCGATTTAATGGCTTCGTGCAGCTTTTGCGGTATTTTCTCGCCGTTGCGCTCATGGTTTGCCGCTTGCTTTTGTCGCAGGGACAACTGATCTTGCAGACTTTTCAGATTGCGTTGGGTGACATTTTTCTGCGCATCCAGGGACTGCATTTTGCCGTCGAGCATTGCGTTCATATCTTCCAAGCTACGGAAGGTGCTGAGCAATACTTTGTCGTGGGCTTTCTGTTCCTCGATGATTTTTTCCTGAGCTTTTTTCAAGGCCAGCAGTTGCGCATCCAGCGCGAGCTGCTCTTTGGTCTTCGCTTTTTCAGTGACATCCAGCACTTTGCCTTTTTCGTTCAATGCTTCCCGACGGTGTTCGATCTGATCCGGCGGCACCTGATCCGATATAAAAGTATTGCCGTGCTCATCAATCCAGCGATACATTTTTTTGGCAGACAGCGGCGGGCTGCTCAACAGGCAAAGGGCAAAGGCTAGGGAAAGACTGACAGAAACATTACGGGCGGGCATGGGCTGTGATTCCGGCTAAAGTTGAAACTGATTTTAAAGCTAAAGATAGCAAAGCTGCGATTTTTTGCCTTGCCTGGCGAGTGTTTTTGCAGCCATGTCCCCAAAGAACATGGCCTCATTAAAATCCTGTCATGACAGCCGTCCAGAAGGCGATGAACGCATGCCCTTATCCGATCAGATTGGCCAGCTGATGCAGCGGCGGCAGCAGGATCATCTTCGCCAGCTGCAGCAGCAACAGCGCGGCCAAAGGCGACAGGTCGATGCCGCCGAAGTCGGGAATGAATTTACGGCAAATATTAAGCAAGGGCTCGGTCAGGCTGTGCAATATCGACGAGGCGGCATTGAAGGTGCCGGGGTTCAGCCAGCTCAGCAAGGCACTGGCGAATACCGAGAAAATGAAGATATTGATCAGTAAGCTTACCAGCTGCGTGATCGACAATATCGTTAACGCCGCAAAGCTGATGCTGACGCCTTTCAGCAACAGGATTGAAAAATCGGACAGCATTTGCAGCGTAAGCACCAGCACCAGCGAAGAGGTATCGATCTTGCCGATGGACGGTACAAAACGACGCAAAAGTCTTAACGGCGGATGCGTGGCCTTGACCAGGAACTGTGAAATAGGGTTGTAAAATTCGGCGCCGCACCATTGCAGCAAAAAACGCAGTAAAACGGCCAGAATGTATAGCG
>Ga0208625_100071_pt1 | contig 23483 bp, 14 predicted proteins | sample LakWasMeta8_HOW4_2_FD_183858 | JGI IMG/M metagenome (GOLD analysis project Ga0208625, IMG submission 183858) | Freshwater sediment methanotrophic microbial communities from Lake Washington under simulated oxygen tension - Sediment Metagenome... | ecosystem: Environmental > Aquatic > Freshwater >... | reverse complement strand
CTACACGCTTATGATTCGGTCGCTCAGGCGAGAGCCTCGATCATGCAGTATGTGGAGTGGTACAATCGATCCAGGCCACATTCCAGTCTGGATCGAAAAACACCGTATCAGGCTTATACCGGTATGTTGCCACCGGTCAAAATGGCAGCGTAATCATCAGCAGGGATTCCACTTTAAAATCGATGATCGCTGTTCAAAGGTTTGGGGCCACCACTTTGACCTGGTTCATTCGATCATCGCCTTCAACAAAGCATCCCTGGCATCCGAATAGAACTGGATGTCAACTTTGGTGGCCATTTCATCAGAAAGATCAAATAATTGGCGACGGCATGACACGGGCATAAGTAACGCTGTCGCCCCTTTTTCAATGGCTATCTCGGCAATACTGACCGGATTATGAATGGGTTCAATCGACCCTCCGAGATTGATTTCGCCAGAAATAATGAGTCCGCCACGTACACTCTTTTTTAATAACGCCGTACACAATGCAATGATCGCCCCCACTCCTAATTTTGATCCCGCCTTGGAAGCATCAAAAGCCCTAAGCTGCACGGTAAATTCATGCTGCCGAGGATCTTTATCGCCAACCAATTGCTTGGATCGTGCATATAGATTTTGCTCCGCAAAGCCCATACTTTCGCGAAAAGCTGGGGGCACAGGTTTATTTAGTATTTTTACTCCGCTACCTGGGCCTTCATTAACTTCAATCCGATAAAGCCCCGGATTCTCATCGCCCCCACCAGGGCTAATTACCCACACCTGGCCTGGCTCAAGCGGGTCACCACCAATACTGTTCTCACTCTGTAGCTCCGGAGTGGAAACAAATTTTTCGACTCCATCGGCTCCCATCACATAACTGAAATGCGTATTCCGAAACTCTGCAGAGCCAATACGTTTTTGTTGTTCTTTTACCCGGCGCCGCGCTTCCATCGCAATGCGAACAGCCCATTCCAGATCCTCTTCAGCAACAAAACTCTCGCTGTCCGGATAAAGCAATTTCAATAAGCCGCTCACTGTTTTATTGACCGCGTTGGTATCGCGCCCGGACAATGCACCGCCTAAGAAAACCCGGTTTTGTAAAACGCTAACCCGACTTTGATAGCGAAGTTGGCTCCAACATTCAGATAGAAAATCACTCACCAAACCAAAATGGTTGGTCAACAAATCTTTGTTAATCTTTGGTACGTCCCATCCTGGCAAGTAAGCATGAATCCGATCCATGAAAGCAGTATCGTCTCGCATCTCCTGAGGCATCGGCCCAAACAGATGACCGATGCGCTGCTGATGCTCGACATCCACATCAAAGTTGCCTACTAAAACGATGCTCCCATCAGCGCGAATATTTTCCTTACCGCGGCTAAATTCACCCGATTCCATGTATCCTTTCATGATATTCACACCATCCTTCTGGTCGAAGGAAATGCCCGAAACTTCATCGAAGCAAACGACATCGTATTGGCAAACCAGACCTCGCCTGCCCGATCCCATATGAACGAACATCTGAGCTACCGTTGCTTTCCCGCCTGAGATCAAATGCGCATAAGGCGAAATTTGCTGGAATAAATGGCTCTTTCCTGTTCCTCTGGGACCAAGCTCGACCAAATTATAATTACGCTCAACAAAAGGCACCATGCGCAGCAACAACGAATTTTTTTGCCTTTCGGTCAGATCGACCGGTTCAATACCAATTGACCGGAACAAAAAATCTTTCCATTCTTCTGTTGTAAAACCTTTACGAGCTGCAGCCAATACATCTAAAACATCACGCTTGGAAAGTTGAATTTCCCTAAGCGAATCCACCCCAAAAGGCCTTCCGTTGCTTTCCTGGGCAATCGCTGCATCATAAGTCAACGAAATTTCAGCATAAAAGCCGCCGGTCAGAATACGTTCATGGGTATTGACCAATTCGGAACTGATCCGAACATCATTTAGACGCAGACTCGGCAAAGTAGCGACATAAGAGTCTGTCCTGGCATCCAGTCTCGCAGAAATCAGATCGATAATTTTAACTTCCCCGTTTTCGCGGGCTCGCGCCTTAAAAAGTTCTTCCTCTCCCGCTTTTACGGTGCGCGACTTTAATTGGCGCTGAACAATTTCAAGCCCTTCATCGATTTCATCCTGATCAATACTGGCGCAATAACGACCTAATAAGAACTCAACCACATAAGTCGGTACCGGAAATTGGCGGCTAAAAGTTCTAACCAGATCCTTTCTCACCAGATACCCGTCAAGAACAGAAGCTGCCTTGCGATCTACCGCATCCAACTCGATCATGCCGAATATCCCCCGATTACTGTATCCACTTGAGCCACTAAGGAACCCTCACCATTTACCAGTACCAAAACAGCCTTTTGACCTTCCAATTCTTCGTTTTCAACGATAACGGAAGCAGCCCCATTATTTTTCAAAGGTTTTGGCTCAACAACTACACTTGTTGAAGCATCACCAGCCTGTTGCCGTATATCCAGTGACAACCCTGCACATGAACCTTCTACCCCAATAGTACAACGTAATCCTTTCCAGACAAGATCGGTCACTTCAATCGAAATCGATGTCATCGCCGCTGTCTTTCGACTAACCGTCAACTCAAGCGTCAAACACTCCTGCAAGCTAAGACCGCCATGCGTATATTCCTCGCCATTTTTAAAACAACTGACGCCATTGGCCAGCACGAAATGGTGGTACGGATTCCAATACCAGGCATAAAGTTTTTGCTCAGTCGAGGCCCCCGCTTTCAGGCAGGCGCAACGTCCCCATTTGTTCTCGGCTAACGTACTAGGCAACTCGGTTTTAGGCAATCCGCCAGGCACCAGCAACCAGCCATGATCGGTAACGACTCGAACACTTTTCCAGCCTGCTGTCAAAAGAGCATCAATACGCTCATTGATTTCTTTCAGTAAACTGTCTATGTGTTTGGCCAGTTTCCAACCACGATCATGACCTTCATGGTCAATGTCACCGAATTCGCACCACGCATTGCCGTGTCCGTCGCCATTATCGGTACGTTCAAGGATTTTCCAGCCGGAATCTTGGATTAATTTCTTAAAATGGTAACCACCTTTGAGGGATTGGCCGGTTGCCGTAACACAGGGTTCAAAATCGCTATTTCCATCGTTGCCTGAGATCTTGTCCCGAATGGGCGAAACTGCTGTTTTTCCAGTAGCCGTCACACTCGGCAAAGCCGTCCAGGTTGCTTTTTCCACGACATCCATTCCTAGATTTTCAAGCATTTCACGTAAACGTTTAGCCGCGTCTAGACGCAGCCCATCCACAAATAACAGACACTGTCCTTCTGGATAGGCAGTTGCTTTTGCAGTAGCATGAGTGCCTCCCGGATACCCCAATGCCTCCACCTGTTTTTGCAGATAGCGCGCCGAATCTTCCAGCCAAGGCAAATAAAGCGACCGAATCACCGCCGTGACGGCTTCAAGATCCACGCTTTTTTCAATCAACGCCAACGCTTTTAAAACTGCCTCATCGACACGCCAGCCAATATTTCGATAATTATCCGATAACTCCTCAAGGGTACCCGCTGCAAAAGAATTTTGCGTTAACTCAGCAACCACTAGTAATTGTTCTAAGGCCTGGGCCAATGGCGTCTCGCCCAATTCCGCCCATACCAGTTGCCGCCTTGCGCCATGTTGTTGATCCATTTCTCGCAATTGAGACCGTATCGTCTGTACAACGCCATTGTTTAAAGATAATAACTGCTTACGCAAGCCATTTTCCTCAGCCTCATTCCATTGCGGCCATCCGCCAAAGATCGATTCATTCGCAAAAATATCTGGATGCGGCATCTGGCATTTCCGAATTAACAACGGAATATTGGGATACCTAAGTGGCGCTTCGCAAAACCGTTCCCAAACACCTTGCCAGGGACCTTGATGATTCGCTAATTTTTCAGCGCCTGCCAGCACACCTTCGTGTTGGGGATTAAACGCCAATTGCGATTTACAAACCTCGACAAATGCCTTCCATTCGATTTCAGCCCGGGCATTTTTAAATGCTTGCTCCTGATCCAACCATTGCAACAAATCTCGAACCGGGTCCCCTCCTGACAGTAAAGTATTGAAATAATCCTTATCAAACCGTTTACCCTTGAGAAGTTCAATCTCCTCATCCAGCAATCGGTAAAGCGCCAGTTGCATCGAATTTTTGGTGTCATTATCTTGCGCCACATCAAGGCCGAGCCCCCCTTGATCGGATTTGAGAAAGGCTAATATCGTCCAATCCTTGGCGTTGATCTGTGACCAAATAACACCACGGTACTGAAGCTCAGCCAGGGGTTTCAGATGATCTGGACAGCTTTCGACCGCGCGCAAATCCTGACGACTGACGCCAGGCAGATAAAAGATTGGGGGATGATCCTTGGACAAAGAAAAATCAGTCTTTCCTGCAATAACACAGCGCAACCAAATAGCTGGTCCAATGCGCTTCTCAGGCGCATAGTCGCCGAGAATCAGCAATTCAGGTAGTTCAGCCTGGAGTAGTGGAATAACAGCTTCCCACTGGCGATCACGGTCCGGCCAAAGAATGCACGCAGGGGCAACCTGAGTTTCAGGATTGAATATCGCGGCATCGCGAACGGCTTTCAGAAGGTGTTCAAGAATCTTGCTCATCAGACCCCTTCATAAAAAGCACTGTTTTCAAGTAATCCTCAGTCGCTTCAAAAACGGGCTCTGTATGATTCAAGTTTCTCATTAAGGGAATCACTTTGGTGCGCACTCCCATGCCACGCGAATCAACGTAACCATAGTCACGTAAAATGTCCACCATCAGAGGGTTTCTTGAGGAGCGCTGACCCGCTATCATCTTTGTGACCGTCATTGAGTTCTGGAGTCTGCCCGGGCTAATAACCTCTAACCGATCAGAGTAAGCAGTAACCTCTATTTCAACTGCCCGTGTCCAATCACGATGGGCCAAGGCGTTAATAATGCTTTCCCTGATCGCTTCCCAAGGATAGTGCCAAGTTTTTTCACGTCGCATATTTGCATCTACATCCGATGCTTCGTGAGAAACAAACGGCTCAATTGTAGCGGCAAACTTTTCGATAAGTCCCTCATCAACAAGCTGTCTCTGACTTTTCTCATCAACCTGCCAACGGCCAACAAGGGGGCCATCTAACTGGACATCCAGAAGAGCCTGATAATCCTTATCGTTTTTGGCAAAAGCCATCACACGCAAACCTGCCTGCCGCAGAAAGCGCCTGGGGGTTATTCCAAAACATAAAAGCCCCGCTACTGAACAAACCTTGTTGCCCATACCATCTTCAGCCATCAAACCTAACCCAAGGAGGCGCTCAACCCATTCCCCTTCATTTTCAGGAATTTCAGGGTCCCGAATCACAGAACGCAGATAATAATCCAGGCGATCTAGATCCAAATTCGCAATAGACGTTCCAGCAACGGGCAGTACCTCAACATGCAGCATTCCCCCCGTTTCAAACAGCCGCATCTGTTGTTCGCGGGTGGCAATCTCAGACCGATCCCCCATACGGATATATGTTTCTTCACGATTATTATGGCGAACAACATATGGCTTAGATATTCCAGGCGACACAGAAATGACGCCAACTTTAACGTTTTCTTCAATGATTACTTCTTCGTAAAACGGAATGATCTGGGGGTGAACCTTATCTCGGAACACATTCATTACCCATTCCTGGGGCTGATTCCTCTGCAAACCAGTGATGCCCCCGTCATCTTCGACTCCAAGCAGAATCCGCCCGCCTTGAACATTCGCAAATGCTACGATCTCCTTAGCCAACTGCTCTGGGCGAATGTCATCTCGTTTAAACTCGACTCCGGAGTTCTCGCCATTTGCGATGATTTCTAAAAGTTCTGTTTTAAGCATGATTTATTAATAGCCGTATTTCGCTTTCCGTTGATTGAATGCTGCTTTTCCGCCTTCCAGAATGTCTGCGGCTTTATCCCGAACATGCGGCACATCAATGGCTCCTTGTGATTTAGCAGGCATATGCGCCTGGCCATCTGAAGCCTCGAACACTCCGATCCACTCTGCATCACCAAAAACGGGGATATTGGCGTTGTGCGTAGCAAAAATAAACTGCCTTGCAATTTTTGCTGACCGCAACTCTGTGACAATCCGATCAGCAATAAAAGCATTGTCCAAATTATCCTCAGGCTGATCCATAATCAATGGATCCAAATTTTCCAACAATAAAAGATGCAATATGGCGGTACACTGCTGTCCTGTAGAGAGTTTATTGAGTGGGCGGAAATTTTCCTGTCCTTCATGCGCAGTGTTCAATTCAATTTCAATCGAATCGGAGAGCTCAATTTCTTCCAATTCCAAGATTTTGTCAGGCGTTAGGCGTACGAGTGCTTCAGCTACTGTTGGAGTGATTCCCCATTTTTCGGCTCGCAAAGCCTCACTCCCCGCCCGAATTAACTCAGCCAGCCTAACAGGGGAAAATGTGTCAGCTTCTCTTATCCATGACAATCGGCCTTCACCAACTCCGTCCAATCTGCACCCCAGAAGGAAATCAATGACGGGCGTGCGATTGGCTTCAGTTTTGATTTGCAGGCGAAGTTTTCCTGTAAGTCGCTTGTTCAGCTTTTTGAGAGTTCGCTCAAATTGCGCCGACCGCTCTGCCCGCTTACCGGAAAGTTCGGCCAATATCATTCTGCGCTGAATCTGTAACTCACTGAGCAGTTGTTTACGTGTTGCAATCAGTGTTTGCTTGGGGCGAATACGTTCAATTTCCTGCATCAGCCGTTGATACTCTATCCCGATTTGCTTGCCTGTCTTACCTTCACATACGGGTAGCTCTTTGAAGGTTTTCTCAAGCGCAGCCTCATCATTCTTAATACCTGAGTTTAAATTTTCAGCGAACGATGTAATTTGTGTTTCCCACAGATCATATTTCTCTTGCCACTGCTGGAGAATAGCTTCCGTTTCAGTGCGCATAGTGTTCAAGACAGTCCGAATTTCTTTTAAACTATCGGCATGAGGTAACTTGTCCAGCGCCACGTCGCTGAGGAAAGTGGTGTCTGGAAGACTGTCTCGAATAGTTAGAAAACTTCTCTTCAGATTTGGCCCCTCCTCTTCCAATACTCGTTTTAAAAGACGTTTCTCGGTTTCCAATAAAGGAACGATCTTCAATTTGTCTTCGATTCCTAAGGTTTTAAATTGGCCGACCTGTTCCTCTAATTTAGGCAGACGCGCGACCTCATCTTCAATGACAGAGACGCCGCTTTGGGCCTCAACCAGTTTTTTCCGGTTTTCTGCCAGTTTCCCAATCGCTTCATGAATGGCTTTTTCCACATCGGACAGGCCTGTTTCCAAAAAACGCTCCAGCAATTGGCGCTGACTGTTGGCGTCTTGAGCAATTTCATAAATCTCGTTTTGCCCATAGATTTCTATCCCAGGCAAGAGATCTACTGGAGTAAAAGCCGAGGGTTTACCTTCCTCATCCTGTACGCTGATACTTTCTCCATAACGGCGAGACAGTTTAAAACGCTTGCCATTCATGCCCGAAGAACGAATAGTCAGTTCAACGCGCGCCTTGGTCTTTCCAAGATTTTCCTTGATGATTTCATCATGCTGTTTCTGTGCAATTTTTCCTATGGGGCGGATTCCCAAGACATAACGAATGCATTCCAATAAAGTCGATTTTCCGGTGCCACGCCCACCGATCACTGAATTAAGATGTTCAGAGAATTCAATTTCAATACCATCTAAGTATCCCCCTGTAATTTTCATCCGCTCAAGCTGAGAATAATATTTTTCCGCTACATCGCTATTAAGGCGTACTCGAGATTCAGGATCCTGGAAAGCCAGCTTGAACGATGCAAAGGAGGGCTTTGTCATTTTGATCAAGCTAGATGCCTTGGGATTAGCTAAGTCGCTTGGGCTAGCTACGTCTTTCGCATTAATGATTCCGACCTGAAGATCTCGTTTATAGCCAGGCTCTTTATTCAAAAGAATTTGTCTATACCCATTCCCAACTTCAGTTTTCAGCTCATCCAGAGCGCCCGGTATTTGTGCCGCTTTGAGCAGCTCGTTTTTCCATATATGATTGAGCTTGAGTTTTAGAAGACCGCTGTCATCAGTACAGTGCGCCGCATAGACGAAACCACCTTGCTCATTTTCTACTTGTTGAAGCAGTTGTTCTGCACTCAAACGAGACGGACGAATCCCGTCTTCGGGATCAAGTAATTTAAGATCTCCAAGATATCGATGTAATTGCACCGTTGTCGTATCTTCGGAATAGAGACAGACAAAATGCGCCTTTTCACTGGAAGCAATCTCAAAACCAGGGAATACCAAAATTCCATTCTGGTTCATTACGTTACGAATTGCATCCACGCCGTCTACATTACCATGATCAGCCAGGCCAATGACTTTAATGTCATTTTCCAAAGCATATCTGACTAGCTCCTGATTGTATTGGTCTTCCGTCATACCGTGATCTGTTCCGCGATAAGCGATATAGCCTGCGGGATTTACCTGTAGAGCACATTTCCAGAATCTGGCTTTTGTATAGATATCGGCCATATGATTACTCCTTCTCTCTGACGGCGCGCTTCTCCGCCAGGGTTAAATGATGATCATTGATGCGGTCGCCATTAAAAATGTGATACCACGGCGCGGACTCCACGTCCTTGCCACGATCTTTGTCCCATTTGATATTGGGTTTGTCGCGCAAGATTCCGGCGCCTTTTTTACCGACATCGGGGACGGTCAGGAACGGACGGATGTTGAGACGGACGCCGTCGTTCAGATCGGGATTCCAGCCAATAGGTTGTTTTTCGATGGGTTTCCAGCGCACGAAGATGTCGTAGGGAGCTTCGCCGGCCAGGATCAGTTCCAGATATTTCTTCAGGTTTTCGGCGGCGGCGAGTTTTTCTTGGGCGCCGTCGACACCGTTGTTGATGTCCTGCTTCTGACGACTGATCCAGTCGCCTAGGTAGGTGTAAATCAGGGTTTCCAGCAACTTGGCGTCGAGTTTATGATAGTTGACCAGCGTTGCAAAACCGTCGCGCAGGCCGTCCCAGATATGCCAGATGAAGGGGCGATGCTGGAAGAGTTTGCAGTGCTGGGTGAAGAACTTCTCGCGCAGCCAGGTTTCCAGGGTTTTACCAGCATGGTCGGCGCTGTTGAGCAGTTGCGCCAAAATGTCGTTGGACCAGGCATCGCCATACGCAGCGGCCAGGAGATTAAGCAAGCGATCGGCTGCGGAGGCTTCGCCGCGCACCGGCGGTAGGCAGACGACACCGTCCTCATCGGCAAAAGACAACAAGGTTTCGCAGCGATTGACCCATTCGCGTTGCTGATCGGCCAGTTCCATTTCGTCATCCAATTCGGCAGGCCAACGATAACCGAGCAAGCGGGCGACAGCGACTTGCAACACGGTATCGTCGTTGCGTAGTGAGCCGTGAGGTGTCACTTTTGCATCGCCATCCCACACAACCGAACCACATGGATGGCCATGGAAAATCCATTGCGTCGGGTCGTCGGAATACGGTTTTAGCAAACCGTTTGGGTATTTTACTTCGGCGACTTTGGTCCAGTGTTCTAGGTCGAAGGGAACTTTGACTAGGGTAGCGTTGGTAACATTCAGCTTCTGGTCAATTCGCCTAACTTCTTCGTGATACTCATCTGTCTGGCAATACGCCCAGATCGGTAAAACTAAGTTCTGATCCTTCGGAAAAATCACAGCAATGTTTGAATCAAATGTTTCCCCGGTGTAAACAGAAACGGGCAGGATACGCATCTGACTTATGCCAATACCTTTATGTCCCCAAGCCCGATTTCCCCTTTGATCGCTGTCATGTAGCTTGTCTCTTCGAATCCATGCTTCTTCTCGTAGGTGGCCATTCAGCTTGTCGTAGTAAAGTATCAGTTCAAGCCCTCCAAAGGGTTTGTGCTCTTGAACCGTCGTCTGCTGAAAAGTCCAAAGGTCTGATCGGTCTACTAACTCCCAAAAGCTCTTTTGAAATCGAGGAGAGTCACCATTCAAAACACCAGCAAAGCACTCAGCATATTTCTCAAGCCTCGGCAAATGAGAGGCTTCTTCCAACACCACTCGCGCATCAGGATTCTCCAACTGTTTCGCCTGCTCAACACTTTTAATTTCCGCTGACAGTAATCCTGCTGCTTTTTCCACAGGTGTGCGCAGTTCGGAAACATCCACACCGCGAATAATGCAATTCGGTAAAGTTTGTACCAAAAAATCATTATTCCCGGCATTACTACGACTCAAAGTAATTAAGATTGCCTTGACTACTTCGCCGCTGATAGTTTCGAAAGCTCCTGAGCCCAACCGAGCAATCAAATGCCATGTGTCGTTGACCAGCAATTGCTCACGGAATTTTTTATAAGTGGTCAAAAACAGCCAGTTCTGAGGCAAGACGATACTGGCAGTGCCGCCTTTCACACACAATTGCAGACAACGGTCGAGGAATACGGTCGCCAGATCGTTTTTAGCTACCGGATAATGCCGTTCACAAAAGTCGCGCAGTCGATCATCCTGCTTTCCGCGGGCCAGATATGGCACATTGGTGATAACCCATTGGTAATGCCCAGCCAATAAAATCGCGGCTTTGGCCAAACCTTGGGCAATCACGCCAATTTCATGCTGTTCTTCGCTTTGCTCTTGGCTGAGCGCTTGCGTCAATGTTTGCGATAGCTCATCCCATTGCACAAGTTTGGCGGCTTGAGTTTTGGCCGGATTCAGCAAACTGCCAAGAAAAGGCGCATCCTTGAATGTGTCATGCAGCCAATCAAGCGCAATCGTCAGGTTCTTTTTACCCAGGCCAAGTTGTTTCCACTCTTCTTTAGCGACGCTGACCGAAAGCCCCGAACAAGCAATGTGTAATTCCGGCAAAGGCCGGTAGCCGCCAGCACCTGGATAACGCCAGGCCGTTAAGGCCAGGGCAAAGGCCGCCAATTCGACGCAGCGTTGATCCAGTTCAAGGCCATGAATATTTTCGCTGAGTACGCGATCGACGGCCTCGCTGGCGTTCAGGCCTTCCAGTTCCATGCGCATCGGCACCAACATCAGAAAGGCTGCAACCAGAAAGTGCCCCGAGCCACAACAAGGATCGAGGGTTTTCAGTTCACTTAATTGCTCTGGCCAACTGCCGAAACTGCCAGCGGCGAGAGTCCAAATGCCCTCCTCGCCCTGCCCCTCTCCCGCCAAGGGTGATGGAGTTCTGACAAAGCGCAGGTACTCCAGCGGCACACCGGGAATAGCGGCTTTATGGCGTAATTCTTCTTCGCTGGTAGCGATTTTCAGGTCTGCCTCATTCAGACGACGAGCCGCCCACCAGGCCCCCAATGCATTGTCGAGCAGAAAGCTGACCATATAGGGTTCGGTGAATAATTGGGTAACGGCAGGCAATTCGCGGGCGCCGATTTTGACCTCGGATTTATTGATGCGGTCTTTATTATTGGCTTGCCAGAACTGATAAACCCAACCCAGCGAATCGGACGCCGTGAATGTTTCCTGCGGCAGGTCGGTGACCAGACGCTCCAATTTTTGTTGATGCTCCGGCGGCAAGGCAAGTTGAAAAACCGGCGAGTCGAGCCGGAAAATCTGCGGCAACATCCGAGCGGCAAAGCGGGCGGCGAGCTCCCAGCCATTGGCCGCGCCTTCGTCGACGGCTAGGTCCTCGCATTCTTCCAGGGTGACGGCCACCGGGTCATCCGGGTCCGGGTACATCAGCAGATTGTTCTCGGCCAGGAAGCGGGCAAACAACATGCGGTGCCAATGTTCATAGGCGACTTCTTCCACCAGCCTGTCGATATCCTGGGTCTCCGTTAGCGCGTTACGCACATCGCCCAATTGCCGACCATGGATGCGCAACTTACGGCGCAATTCCCGTTCGGTTTCATTCAAATGCGCAAACGGCGTGGCTTCGCCGACACCGAGTTGTTCCAATCCGGCTTTGGCGGCGGTTTCGGCAATGTCTCGAGCGTCTTTGATGGTTTTTTCAAGACGGTTTCTAAGGGATTTTTCTAAGGGATGCATTATGTAGCCCCTCCTACTGCTCGGCTGGCTGGCCACTTGGGAAAGTGCTGATTCCACTTATCCAGATTAACAACCTGACAACTGTTAACCAGCTCCTGATTCCAGCGATTTGACGCCTTGCCAACAGGTAGTTCTTTGCGCAAGGCTTTTTGCATCGTGGTGTTTAGGGCGTTATCGAATGTGAGCAGACAGATGTAGTGAATGGGTTTGTCAACCTTCTGTTCGGCATGTCTGTACAGGTAGGAATCCCGGTATTTGTATTTCAAGTAATTCTTGAGCCACTTAAAGCCATCTTTTTTTTTCTTCAGGTCTTCATCATCATTAAATAACTTAGCGTCATAAGCATTCGGATCATCGAAGTCCTTAATTTCAATATAGAGATAAGCCGATTCAAGTTCGACAAGAATATCAACCGCTTTCATCGGTTGCCCATGGTAAGTCGGTTTGCTTTTGTCTTTTTCATCAAAGACAAAAGCATCCAGAGCATCGGTGAAATCGAAAGAAAATCCATCCACATTTTCTAACTTCATTTACCCAGTCCTCCCATGGACTTTTCGATTTCGCGGTCAACAAAGCTACCAAAGGTATCGTCTATGGTATTGGGGGAAATGTTCAAGTAGTTATCTGTGGACGCGACTTCCACCTCATCACTGTCTTTGTTACGAAACAGGCTATGGAATCGCAACTTGTCGTCGGCATTGGTTTGTAAATCAAATTCTTTGAGGATAATGTAATCGTGTGTCGTGAGAAAAATCTGCACACCCATGCGCTGAAGTTCTATCAGGATTTCTACGACTGTTCGCATCAGCTTAGGATTGAGATTGGTTTCTGGCTCATCCCAAAACAGCACAGAGCCTTTCAGTAGCGTCCCGTTTTGAATCAATACCCACAGTAACGCCAACTTACGAATCCCCTCGGCCAACAGAGTAAATTCCAATTCGCCTTGCTTGTTTTTCAGAAAGAATTCTTCATTTTTGTTGATGACTTTGCCATCCATCGCACCTTGCAGAATCTCCAGTAATTTCTTTCTGGACTGATCCGCCTGACCTTTGAGGGTACCGAGAAACGCTCTGTCGATAATATCGGCGTAGACTTCTTCAAAATGGATATTGCGCAAGCTGTAAAGTGATCGGAAACCCGGCGCATTCGCCATCATGTCTTTGACGGGTATGTAAACTGATTCTAAAGGCTTTTCCTGCCATTGTTTGTAAGCACCGGACACCGAGGCCTTTTCCGGTAATTTGGTATGATTGGACAATGACAGGCGTATGTTTATGACTTTTTTAGGATCAGCTAATTCTCGATGTATCTCGACATAGCCCAGGGTACTGACAGAAGCCCTTTTGGCCAAGCGTCCGATTTGCTCACCGGATGGTAAAAACACTTTGGTGATTTTTTCCGCGAGATTTTTTTGGCTTTTTGAAACGTCACAGGCTGCGTAGGCCGCTTTTAAGATATGCGTTTTTCCCGTCCCATTTTCGCCAACAAAAATGTTAATGCCCTCTGAGAATTCGACTTCCAGCTTTTCGAAGGCTGTAAATTTTTCGAATTTGATTTTTTTCAGCATTTACAGGAACTCCTATTTAATGACGATTGGCCCTAGAGGCAATGCCGACTGCAACTGCTGCTCTACCTCCGCAAGCCAAGCATCGATGTCGGCTTCGTTTTTCAAGGTACGACGCGGCACTTGTATAAATTGTGCTTGTGGCTCCATAAGCTCTGCCGCGTCGACGGCAACATTCTCAAAGCGTGCCGGCAAAGCAATCACTCGATCAGTGAGCATGCTCAATGGCACGCTGTCCAAAGTGCTGAGAATGACTTCTGTTGACGCCAGGTTTATTTCCGGCTTATCAGAGATCGTCAGGCATTGTTCGCCCAGCAATTGATGACGCTGTTCCGGCTCCAATTGCTGCCAGTTGTCATCTTGTTCGAGGCGTTTCATGCCTGCTTGATGACGCTGGTCATATTCTTGCTGAAGTCGATTCAGTTCTTCGCGCAGCAATTGGGTCAGATTGCTTAGCAGCGGAGCAATCAAATCCGGTTCTTGCAGAAGCTGGCGTTGATCTTTGATGGTTTGAATTTGCGCAGCTATAGCTTCGGCGTCTTGTATGCCTTGGGCGTGTTGGGCCAAACGCTTGAGTATCAACCAAGACGGCCAACGTTGTTCTATTTGCTCGGCGGTTGTAATCCAGCCATCAATGATGCCAGGTAATTCGTCGCGGCGATTGTAAACAGCCAGCAATTGCTCATTGCCTGATGTTAAGCGAATATCGTCCAGGAATTGAGTCGACGGTAATTCAGGTTTTGGTTCTTCGCCACCGGCCCGGTTGGTCAGTTCGTGCAACTTATGAAGGAATTGCGGTACATGGCTCAGTTCTTCGCCTTGCTTAACGCTCAACCCCATTTTTTGCAGGACTTTTCGGATTTGAATGCGCTGCGGGGTCGTGATAGACGTGGATTCCACCTTAAACAGGGTTTTGCCTATACTTTTCCGTTCCAGATCTTTGGCATCGATCGGTTCTCCGCGTTCGTCCAGGGCTCGGATTAGTCCTGCGACCAATAACACTTGCAGTCCGCCATCGACTGCATCACGGGACCAGCCATAATGGGCAGACTCAAATTGCGCACGGATATCCGCACCTTTTTTGCCGCCGGCAATTGCAATCAAGAGCGCTTTGCATACGCCATGTTTGCCCGGTTCATCCTCAAAACCGACGGCTTTCAGCGCATCGGGAGCACCTTTCTGAGCTTTTTCGTAAACCTTGGCCCAACCGGCATGATCGCCTATGCTGAATTGGGGGTAAAGTCTTTGCAAGGCATTGTTGGCTGCCTCAAGCACCATGTCCTGCAAATCGTTGCCGACGATTTCATTGCCTCCGCCTTGAAATACGCGAGCGCCGCAAAAAGCCTCATCGAGCAATTCACGAATTTTCGCTTCGGCCGCTTGTTTGGTGGTTTCCATCGCGGCCCGGGCTTCTGTGCCTTCGGCCGTATTCGGTACGCCGCGTTTATCGAGCGTAGCGGTGGCGGCTTTATATTCGATCAAATAGTGGCGCAAATCATCCGCGGAGCGTTTGGGGATATAAACAAATACAGTGGATGATTGATTGCCGGCTTGCCGGGCATCGACGCGAACCGAGTTTTCATCCAGGCTCCAGCCATCCCGTACCCAGAGATAGATTTTTTGATGTTCGTCACTTGGGAGATTTCCGTCAAAAAGCGGAAAAATATCTCGGCTGACTTTGGATTGTCCTTGTAATAAGGAGAGTTTGCGCACTATTTCAGCGAATTTTTTACGAATCCTATCATCACGCTCGGCCTCTATACGATGAGATTCGTTAGCGAGACTAGATCGCTGGCTTAAAAATTCGTCATTCCAAGCGGCGCTTTCTTCGGTTTGAATTCGATATTCATCACCGACCTTCATCAATAATTCGCATTTATCGAGCAAGCCGGGTAGTTTACTGCGCAAGGCACTAGAACCTTCGGCGATGTTTTCAACCAACAAGTCTGCTAAAACATCGATGGTCGCTCGAATACCGATTTCATTATTGCTGCCAGCCAGCTTATTGACGAGAAAAACCAAGCCGCAAGCCCTGGCCATTAAGCGTTCGTTATCTGATCCTTTGTTCCAAACGAGCGTTTTTTCATGAACTTTACGTGGCAAGATACGCGCCTGTAAAAGTTTGTCGGCCGAATCGAAATAGAGATAATCAGCCGGCACCATGTGACCTATCGGTTCATTCAAGTTGGTTTGAATGACCTTATGGATCATGCTCAGTTGATTTCGCAGTTGGCTATCAGTACCGGTTTGATCCAGAACCCGTAAGGTATTTTCCCAAAATCGCCGACGCACTGGCAGAATGGGGTAATCTTGGGCAAAAAAAGTAATGTCGGCTTGTTGATGTCCGATAGTCGTACCCGCTAGATGCCGCGATATTTCACCCAAATTGATTTGCATGATTTGCTCGATAGGTGCAGTGGCTTCTGGCTTTTTAGCCAAAATAACCTGACGAATCACCGCATCCACATCGGCATCGGAGAGTTCCACGCGAACGGTAAAGCGCCCTTCTAGTTTTTTGAGGTTGCTAGTGCCAGTCACCGCCGTTTGCCCAGTACCGATAAACAACAGTTTGCCGCCAATATTTTTGCTGCAGGCTTCAACGACTTCCTGCACATCAATGGATCGCTGGCTATCTTCGCCAATATATTGCTGCACTTCATCGAGAACGATTATCGTCAGCGGGAGTTTTCCATCCTTGGTCAGAGCTTGCTTGATCGCTTTGATCATGTCGTCGCTGGAAACATCCGAAACATTCGGATAAAGCTGCGGTAATATTTCTACTGCACTGAGCGAAGGCGAAAAAATTGCCGGTTTCACTTTGCATAGCGCAGCATAAAGCCCTTCGGCGACATGAAAATTATCCAGCTCTTCAGCCCAATTAAAACCATTGGCTTCGACTTCATTGCGTACTTGCGTGTAGATGCCTTCTTTATTGAGCCACATGACGAAACGAGCAACGGGATACTGCTCCGGAAGCCCGGCCGATTTGAACAGAATTCTGAGCAAAGCCAACCTAACACTGCCGCTGGCTCCAGCCCCCAAAGTGCCTGAAGCAGCATGTAACCCGCCGTGGCGTTTGGCTTGAGTGCTAAGTTCTTTTAACTGATCACGAATCGTTTGTGGCAAGTTGGCGATCCCGCGTGCACTGGCGCCGTCTTCAAAAATGGTATCGACCCACAATGCACGCAGCATTTTGACCAGATGAGATTTGCCGGAACCATAAAATCCGCTCACCCAAACGGCGGGTTGTTGAGCTTGATCGGTGTTTTTCAGGTAGGTATCGAGAATATCTACTAAACCGGTTTCATACTGCCCGTCGCACACAAAAGTTTCCAATTCATAGCGCAACACCGCCATCGCTTGATTGGTTTGTTCGTCATTGACACTGGCAACGCCTTCGTTAACCAGTTTTCGACTGATTGGATCCTTTTGGTAAATATCCCGGTTGATCATTTTTATTCCTCTCAAAATTCCTTGTCGGCGGTAATGGGCACAGCTAAATAATTCCAGCCGTCATAGCCGTCCAGTAGGCGATAGTTGTTGTTTTCGTAGCTGCCAGGAAAAAAGACCAGTAATCGCCCACTCACTTGCGGCGCCAATCTGTCGACCACTTCTTTGACTTTTAGAAACCCAAATAAAGAGCCTACGCCGTTAAGGGCGATAACCGAATTTTCGTTGGCTCCATGTGCTTTTAAAAAATGGGAAAACTGGTCTTCGATAAAATCCATGTACTTGGGTAAAAAGCTTGATAACAGTTGCGGCTTTTGAAAGTAACTGTTGGCGTAGCGTTGAGGACTTAACCATGATGCAAAAGTGCCCGTCAAATCGAACACCAGCCAGTCATGTCCCGCTTGGCGTGTCACAATTTCAAATTCATCTATCTTGGCTCTTAAAGTGCGTTCTTCCGTTTCATCATAAACGCAAAAGATGACGCGTTGGGCTGCTGCCGCATCGTCTCGCCAGGGTATCGCAATGTATTTGTTATAGGCTTGTATCAGTCGTTTAACTTTGCTCACGTAGCCATTCCATTTCTTGTTGAGTCAGTAGATTTGGGAAAAGCACTTCGATGGTTTTGCCAACCCGTTTAAATACAATCCACCCCCGTCGGGATGCTTCTTCGGCCAATTCAATTGCTTGATCGATCGGACAGTCCAACAATTTTGCAAATTCTGTTTGGAACAGCGCTTCTCCGCGAATGCCTGTCAGAAAGCCCAAAAATAAAGCATAGGCGACATTACCCGGTGTCGCTTTAGCTCGGGCACGTATTTTTCGAACACGCCCGGTTAGATGACCGGTTTGAGTCCAAGATGAATTTATATTCTGCGTTACCGATTTTAAAGTTGCAGCACTAAAACGTCCAGGTTGCTGATTCTCGATAAATTCCTCAACTACATCTCGGCCTACAATCGAACCCTCGGGGAAGTTGTTGATCAAAAGCGCTGTTGATCTTAACAATTCATCACGGCAATAACTGCATAATAATGCTAATAAAGGTCGTCCTTGGTGATCGCGCTTCCAGAAATACAGCAAATCACGAAAAATCGTCACCGAAGGGTCTAGCGTATAGAGTTTTGCTAGATCACGATAAGTTATCTTCCGATTAGCCTGCGTCCGTTTGCCCAAGCAATTTTCTTCATCTATCGCCTTAAGATAATCAATCTTTTCGGCATTTGGGTTATCCAGATAAGACAGCACCGTTTCCAATTCCCCGAGCATAAGAGTGCGAGAGGTATGTGCTCCAGCACGCCCAAAATCAAGTCCGAAACGGACGAGCTTTTTAATCTCCATTGGTTTCATCCCTGCCTTTTGTCTCATTTGCATGGCCTGCGCGAACCCACTGATCAACTTCGTCTTTTTTAAACTTCCAAAGCCGCCCGATCTTATGTGCCGGCATCGATCTTTCACCGATCCATTTATAGACAGTGTCGCGCTTAACGCCTAAGTACTGTCCAATTTCATCTACGGATAGCCAGCGATCTTCCATCATCTGGGCAAAGAAACGGTTGAATTGCGGTTATATTAAACCAAAACCAGACAAAATCGGTTAAAAACAGTCTAAATTTTTCCACGGGGCAATCTAAGGCAGTCGATTACATCCGCTGTGGAGTGGCACTGTGCATCGACGTTCATTTGCCTTGACAGTGATAGACGGTCGAGACCTCCGTACTAAAGTCCGAGGAAGTCTATTAACGCATTCTATTGTTTTTAAAATATTTTTTTATTGACAAGCATAATTTGAGTGGCGGAAAATTGGCCCTGCTTATAGAATTTTCCAGGACGGGACTTTCTGCAACTGTGAGTTCAGCAGTATAAATACGGAATAGTCACCAGCTATAGTCTCTTGGGGGATGGCAATGGAAGCAGCTGGCTATTTAATTGATGCTTTAGCCTTTTTGTTTGAGCCTTACGTTTACGTTAGAGCTTTTTTTATACACGGGTTTCGAAGAACACCCATATTACGGAGCCGGTTACTGAGCCTCCTTCAAGCAAATGCCTGAACGAGCTAGAGCAACTCGATGCACTAGGTATACATTCTTATTTTTGACGATAGGAATTTTCAACTCTTGCACTTTTGTGCGCCATTAAAATACTCAATAGAACCGCGCAAGTAGATTTTCGAACGGTGGTGTTGTTGCGCGTTCATGGAAATGCGCTTACAACTTAGTCGGAGCCCAGGCTCCTCAAGTTAGATACTGATTTATTTACATAAATCAGAAGGCAATCTTTGCTATTGACTATTTATTCAAACGTTTAGCCTTCAGCGTATTCGGGAAGCGGCGTGCTCTCACGCTGAATTTCTTAAACTCTTGGATTTGTCTCTTTAAGAACTCTATACGGTTGTTTACGATCGCTATTTAATCAATAGTGGTGCATCCCGTAATTCATCCCAATCATTCGAATTTCAGCAAAATTCGATTTTGTAGAATTCAGTTCTTTGTCTGTCCAAAAATGTTCCTAATATTGTTCTCTGATTGCGGTCATTTTTTCATTTCGCCAACCAAAATACTGTTTCAAACTTTCGCCTTGAAAAAACAGAAACAGTAAATTATTTATTAAATTCAACTTTAAAATCAATTGGATGACTACGGTATAACCGTGGTTTTTTCCGGGTTATGTCTATCCAGAGCCATGATGGGGCCGAGTTTATTGTCGCGTTTGGACAATGAATACGTCTGACCAGCACCCCTAGCTTTTGCAAGACATTATTCTATTTTCGCATCGCGCAGCGAAGAATAAGAAGCGCAGTACCCCTTACCTATGTGTACACAGCTGCAGAGTCTGCGACTCGTGCGTCAACACTCACCGTTGCGAGAATGGTCCTGTACATAAAGAGGGGTGGAGCCGGGGTCCCCTGCTCGCAACGTAAAAAATTATCATGGCCGACCCGGCTCCGTTTCAAAACAGATGTACATATATGTTTTGAAACGGGGCTGAATGTCATTAATCCATTAACTTACTTAAAAAATTCAACAGATGAACAAAGAAATTCAGAAAAGCGTATCGGTTGGACGCAAAGGAAAAACAACTCGGAATTTTTGCATTGGGACCAGAAATTTACTGCGCGCGGGAAAAGTATGTTCTCACAAATCGAGCAAAGCATTTTCTACGCGAGGCACCCTAGCTGATCGGTGGACAGTTTTCGCTAAGTGGCTTGAGGATGAGCATAACATTTCAAGAATGGAAAATATCACTCCAGAACACGTAATCCAGTATAGCGACCAATTAAAATCTCGAATTGATCAGGGAGAACTCAAGCCGTCTACAGCACAGCTTTATGTTTCCGCAATCAACAGTATTCTTAAAATCGCAACCCGAGGTGAGTGGCAGTCTATAAGTCCTACAAAGGATTGTGGCATTCCCAGACGGAAATATTTGCCTGAGCAGAGTAAGTCAATGCCAAAGCCCAAACACGACAGAGTCATTAATATAGTCGATGAGCGCCTGGGCGTAATGCTGAGTTTGCAACGGACACTCGGGCTCAGGTTTAAAGAGGCCGCCTTGATCGATGCTAAGAAAGCTCTGCATCAGGCAAATACAGATGGCTATATTACGGTAACTAGCGGCACTAAAGGCGGAAAAAGACGAGAAATTCCGGTCAGTTGTGACGCTAAAAGGGCTATTGAGAGAGCCGCTGACATTCAAAACGGACGGTCCATGGTTCCCAAAAAAATGACCTTTGCCGATTTTCGTAGAGAATGCTATTTCACATCAGATAAACATGATTTCAATTTTCATGCGGAGCGCCACCATTACGCCCAGCAACGTTACCAAGAATTAAGTGGAGCTCCTGCGCCTATTTCAACAGGTGTATCCAGAAATAACTGGCTTGCGTTCGTAGCCGAATTTTTGAACGTCGATTTATCAACCGCTGAATCCATCGATCGCGAAGCCCGATTGACCCTATCCAGGGAATTAGGACACAACCGTCTGGAGGTCGTCCGTGTCTATATTGGTTAATCAAGTGCGTGCTCTGGCACATGACTATGTCCGTAAAGGATCGAAAGCAAATCGCCGCTTGCAAGTAGGGAGAATTATTAAGTTTGTTGAATTTATTGAGGATACAGAGCGATTACATAATCTTCATGAAATCGGCCATCGGCACGTCATCAACTTCTGGAAACGGCATCGTGAGTTTGCCCCCAAAACAGCCAATGATTATTGGTTAGCTTTCTGCATTGTATGGCGCTGGTCAGGAAAACCCGGCACGCCGCCCAAACCAATAATTTTTTCGAAGCCAGACGCAGCGAAACCAGGCTCGGATGTCGCCCTATTAGCCGATTTCGGCGATGGAGGCCGAAAAGTAATTCCTACCCTGCCGGAGATTAGCCAAGCTCTCAAAACGCACCGGTTGTCTCGCTCATTATCAGTCATGGCAATTTCAACCGCAACCGGACTGGATTCATCAGCAATTATCACTATCGAGGGTGGCTGTGAATTGGCACGTTACGTCGATATTGAAGCGTTATCAAACTTTTATTTCAACACCAAATAACTTAAGAGTGATTCTCATGAGCAGAACAATGATAAATGGCAAATTTTTTGAATTCGACTGGTTGTCTGACCCTGAAAATAGTTCGGCGCAAAAACTGCTTAGAATCCATCATCAAAGCACAGTACGCCCAACCTGCTGTTGCCTTTCAGACTCCAGAAACCGCGAACTCGTTATCAGGAAACGTTATAGTTTCTTTTTGGCCAAATTGCCGGGAACGGGCAAAAACCACGCCGAATGGTGTGAGTTATATAGCGCAAATGAAACCTCCTCAACTGCCAACGGGGGAAGCACCCCGGCAATTATCGATCAAGGAGACACTTTGAATATCAATATCAAAAGTTATCTTGACGTTGCTGTTAACCTTCGCAAATTCCCTGATGGCGGAAATTCGACACAAGGCTGCAGCCGCTCTGCTATAACCTTATTAGGTTTGCTGAACGTGAGTCTCCAAAAGGCTAGAATCAACTTCTGGTCACCCAAGCGCCAGTTCGAACGTACCTTCAACACAGTTCATAAAAATGTGACCGCCATCGCAGAGAACATCGTCATCGGAAAACGTCGATTCTCTGATATGTTGATGATGCCTCGATGGGAGAGGGACAAAGTAAATAGTCTTCAACAGAATCGCCAAGTGCTTTTCAAAAAAACGTCTAAATCTGGCAAAGCAGCGATCGTTATAGGCATTGTCAATCGATGGGTGAAATCTAAAAAGGAAAATGGCGGCGTTGGCGTAGGGTTGGATTTGCTCGACAATCTGTTATGGATGTCGCCAGAGGCGGCAGTTGCTACCGAGCAAAGTTTCAGCCAATTGATTTCCGAAGTAAAGAAAACCGATCGCTATATCCTAGCAATCTGCACGGTATTTCGTTCAGGAGAGTGCCTCACGATTGGCGATATTGGCCTTATGCGTGTCAACAAACAATTCATTCCTGTCGATTCCTCATATGAACTCCAGATAGCAGATAAATTGATCGCAGAACAGAGGGCATTCCGAAAACCTCTTCGCTTGGAAAGGGATGACTATCTCCCAGATTTCGTTTTGCTAGATTGTGAAACTGATTGGGCAATGGAGATTTTTGGGATTATTAACGATCAGGAATATCTAGCCCGCAAAGAACAAAAACTAGCATATTATCGTGAGCATCACATTTCCTGCTGGCAATGGAGTCCCGGTGATGATGAGAACATTCCGCCATTTCCGAGCCTTAAACAAAGTGACATTTGATAGTTTCCCATGTCACTCACCGACTGACTGACTGATGACCAACAAAAAATGTGGCACTTTTGATCAACTGGGGGTATTTTTGGGGGTATATTTTAAGTATAAAATTAATAAAGCTAATATTTTCATTAACTTTGTTAACTTGTTCGGTTGACGCCGCCCCCACCAATTCAAGATTCGGAGACATCCGAAGAAGTTCAAAAACCCGCGAGTCGCAAGGCTTAGCGGGTTTTTTTATGTCCAACGAAGTACAACAGGATTCATTGACATACCGGCATTGGTGCCGGTGAGTGAAAAATCCAGATCACTCCCCGTGAAACCCCACAGAATGCAGGACAAGAAAACCAGTTCAGAGTGGATTTCGTTTTTGTAGCCGCATCGCCCATTTGCGGTCGATCATTCCATACTACGCGACGTTTTATTGCCATAGCGAGGGTTCGGCATGGCCGGCGATCCAGAGCAACGCATGAATGTGGCCGGCCATAGGTCGCCAGTGCCATACCGTATAAACCTGAATTGACCGGACAATCGCTTTCCTTTGAGAATCCGTGAACTTTACGGATCTGCGCCTTCACCCATTTTTGGCAGTAACGCAAAAATCATAAGCCGATTCATTAATTTACCTGAATACGTCGAACCCTTAGTCAATTCCAGAGTCGGAATGTTATTGTAAGACGCGAATAGTGAACAGCATGATCATGAGCAA
>Ga0208625_100070_pt1 | contig 23638 bp, 21 predicted proteins | sample LakWasMeta8_HOW4_2_FD_183858 | JGI IMG/M metagenome (GOLD analysis project Ga0208625, IMG submission 183858) | Freshwater sediment methanotrophic microbial communities from Lake Washington under simulated oxygen tension - Sediment Metagenome... | ecosystem: Environmental > Aquatic > Freshwater >... | reverse complement strand
GCACATGTCGGTGATGATCTGCTGGATCTGCCGGTGATGATCAGGGTCGGACTGGCCATTGCCGTCAATGATGCCAACTTTGCCGTCAAACAACGCGCCGATTGGTGCACCACAATGCCTGGCGGCAATGGTGCCGTGCGCGAAGTTTGCGATTTGATCATGCAGGCGCAGGGACGGTTTGACGAAGTCGTGGACATGTATCTGAAATAATGCCAAGCGAATATAAACAGTATCTGACTTTCGCCATGATTGCTGCAGCGAGCTGGTTATTGATTAAATTAACCGGGCTGGATGAGGGCGAGCGGGTGGCCGTGCCGGCACATAGCGCCGATTATCTGAGTACAGGCTACAGCAAATGGGAAATGGACGAGCGAGGCATGTTAAGCAGCAAATTGTTGGCCGAAAAAATGGTTCACTACAGCGATGACGGCACCACGCATTTAGATAAGCCGGAGATGTTTTTCTACAATGAGCAAACACCGCCGTGGATAATCAAATCAGAGACCGGCATACGCTCGGCCGATGGCAAGACTATCCTGTTAAACGGGAAAGTGACTGCGAATAGGGCTGGCACCGAGGGTGTCAGACAGTTGGCAATCAATACCACTAATGTCAGAGTAAAGCCGGAAACCAGCTATGCGGAAACCGATGAGTGGGCAGAACTGATCAGCCCGCCCAACGTGACGACCGGAACCGGAATGAAGCTGACCTTTAGAGATCCGATTCATCTAGAATTGCTCGCTAATGTGCGGGGAAAATATGAGACAAAATAAAAAACTGGCAGCCTTTTGCGGCGCGTTATTAATAGGCCTGTACGGCTCGTTTGCGATGGCGTTGGAAAGTGACGCGGAGCAGCCTATAACGATCGATTCCAATACGGCCACTTACGATGACAAGTCGGCCATCAGTACGTACACCGGCAATGTTATTACCGTGCAGGGAAGTATCCGGGTGAATTCGGACAAGCTGGTAGTGTATTTTGTCGATGGCGATGCCGAGAAATTGGTTTTTACCGGAAATCCGGCGCGTTTCAAGCAAACCCCCAGTGAAGGCGCCGAGGATATTACCGCCAAAGCCCTGACCGGCGAATATTATCCGAAAAAGAACCTGTTGATCCTGATCGATGAAGCGACTGTCTGGCAAGGCAGTGGTACCTATGAAAGTAAACTGATCGAATACGACAGTAAAAATTCCGTGGTCAGGGCAGGAGACAAATCCTCCGATTCCAAGCGGGTTCGGGTCCTGATAAAACCAAAACCAAAACCGGCAAAGTAGACAATGACCAGACTTGCTGCAACACAGCTGATTAAAAACTACAACAAGCGCAATGTCGTCAATGGGGTTTCATTAGAAGTCAATACCGGTGAAATTGTCGGCTTGTTGGGGCCTAACGGCGCCGGTAAAACCACCAGTTTTTATATGGTGGTTGGGTTGATTCAGGCGGATTCAGGCGAGATCACGCTGGATGATAAACTGATCACCCATCATCCGATGCACCTGCGCGCGCAATTGGGAATTGGTTATCTGCCGCAGGAGCCTTCGGTTTTTCGTAAACTGAGCGTGGCCGATAATTTGCGCGCCGTGTTGCAAATTCGATCCGATTTAACGCCGGGCCAGGCTGAACTGGTGATTGAGGAATTACTGCAGGAGTTTCATATTCTGCATCTGCGTGATCAGATTGCAATGGGCTTGTCCGGTGGAGAAAGGCGCCGAGTTGAAATCGCCAGGGCCTTGGCAACGAATCCGCAGTTCATTTTACTGGATGAGCCGTTTGCCGGCGTTGATCCCATCTCGGTAGAGGATATTAAAAAAATTATAGAACATTTGAAATATCGTGGCATCGGGGTGCTGATCACCGAACATAATGTCAGGGAAACCTTAGGGATTTGCGATCGAGCGTATATACTTAACAATGGTCAGGTCATCGCAGAAGGCGGGGCCGAAGCTATCGTGAACAATGAAGAAGTGCGTAAAGTTTATTTGGGTAATAACTTTAGCCTTTAAGTCCAAAATATTTTTAGACGACTGTCGTACGCAATGAAACAATCATTACATCTTAGACTAGGTCAGCAACTGACGATGACGCCGCAATTACAGCAGGCGATCAAGCTGTTGCAGATGTCGACCCTGGATTTGCAGCAGGAGATTCAGCAAGCGCTTGAGTCGAATATGATGCTGGAGATTAATGAGGAAGAAAGCAGCCTTGCGGAGCTAGAAAGCAAGCCGGAAAAAAAGATCGACCATACGGATACCCAAACCAGCGAAGGCTCTCAGACCGAAATACCGGATGAACTGCCGATAGACTCATCTTGGGATGATGTTTATGAGAATGTGATGACATCCGCCGCGGGCGCAGAAACCGTCGAATTTGAAACACAGCGCAGCAAATCATCAACCTTGCTGGACCATTTGCTGTGGCAATTGGAGTTAACCCGATTTTCCGAACGGGATCATGCCATCGCCATGGCCATCATTGATGAGGTCGATGAAGACGGCTATCTCAGGACTTCCCCCGAAGGCATATTTCAGGGCTTGCAAAGCCAGCTGGACGATCTTGATTTTGACGAAGTCGAAGCCGTACTGCATCGGGTGCAATATTTTGACCCGGCCGGTGTGGCGGCGATCGATCTCAGTGATTGTCTGCGGATACAACTGCAGCAATTGCCTGAAACGACACCTTATAGAGACGAAGCCCTGCTGCTGGTTACCCGCTATCTGGATCTCTTGGCCAGCCATGAGCAGTCAAAACTGATGCGCAAATTAGGCGTTACCGAGCGACAACTGGATGCCGTGATTGCGCTGATCAGAACCCTGGATCCTAAGCCGGGCGCACAGATCCAGGAATCGGATTCCGAATATGTGATTCCGGATGTCTATGTGGTCAAGCAAAATGGTGTCTGGCAGGTGAATCTAAACCCCGATATTGCGCCCAAATTGCGCATTAATCCTTTCTATTCGGCCATGATTAAGCGAGCGGATAACAGCAAGGATAACGCCTGTATGAAAGACCACCTGCAGGAAGCTCGATGGTTTATAAAAAGTCTGCACAGCCGTAATGACACTTTATTGCGTGTGGCCCGCAGTATTGTGGAAAAACAGACCGGTTTTCTTGAACATGGCCCCATAGCCATGAAGCCCATGGTGCTGAGAGACATCGCCGAAGAGCTGGAGTTGCACGAATCGACCATATCCAGGGTCACCACACAAAAATACATGCACACGCCCAATGGTATCGTGGAGTTTAAATATTTCTTTTCCAGTCATGTTTCAACAGAAGGGGGAGGAGAGTGTTCAGCAACAGCAATCAGGGCATTTATTAAAGAATTAATCGGAAATGAAAATCCGGCAAAGCCGTTAAGTGATAGTAAAATATCCGATTTACTAAAGGAAAAGGGCATCAATGTCGCGAGAAGGACTATAGCCAAGTATCGCGAAGCGATGTTTATTTCATCATCCAGTCAGCGCAAACGCATTTTATAGCGCCTGCTGACAGCAAACCAAGCCAATAATATTAAAGGAGTTTTCCATGCAAGTTAGTGTAACAGGTCATCATCTTGAAGTAACCGATGCCTTAAAGACGCATATCGATTCAAAATTTGAAAAATTAGCCCGTCATTTTGATAGAGTTACTGATGTACACGTTATTTTAAGCGTAGAAAAATTAGTCCAAAAAGCGGAGGCGACATTGCAACTGAGCGGAGCCAAATTGTTTGCGGAAGATCATCAGGAAGATATGTATGTCGCCATTGATAATATGGTTGACAAGCTGGATCGCCAGATCACCAAACATAAAGAAAAAACCGGAAGCCACCGCTAAATCAGAAGCAAGGTTCAAGGTTCAAAAAAAACATAGTGAACCTTGAACCTGTGAATTATGAAACTGTTAATCGTTAGCGGTCTTTCCGGCTCCGGCAAGAGCATCGCTTTAGAGACTCTCGAAGATTGCGGCTATTATTGCATTGATAATTTGCCGGTGACCTTGCTGGAAGACTTTATCAATCATGTCATGTTGGCAGACAAAAACACCTATGACAAAACGGCCATAGGCATTGATGCCAGAAACCAAAGCGAAAGCCTGATTAATTTTCCGGAAAGTCTGGATTTGATTCGCAGCAAAGGGATAACTTGCGAAATTGTGTTCATGCAGGCCGAAGAGTCCGTTTTATTGAAACGCTATAGCGAAACGCGAAGACGGCATCCGTTGACGGATGTGAATATTCCTCTCAAAGAAGCGTTGAAAATTGAAAAGGAAATGCTGACGCCGGTTGTCAGATTGGCCAGTGTCAACATAGACACCAGCCGCATGCACTACCATCAGTTACAAGAGTTGATTCGGGAACGGGTCGGAGAAAGGACTGCCGCGCATATTTCCTTGCTGTTTCAGTCGTTTGGCTTTAAACATGGTGTGCCGCTGGATGCCGATTTTGTGTTTGATGCCCGTACTTTGCCCAATCCGTACTGGATTCCAGAGTTGCGCGGCTTAACAGGAAAAGATCAGCCTATCATCGACTTTCTTAAGGAAGAGGTCTTGGTTTCTGAATTTTTTCAGGATATTACGAATTTTCTTCGGCGTTGGTTGCCGCGTTTTGAAGCAGAAGGACGCAGTTATTTGACAGTCGCCATAGGCTGTACAGGCGGACAACATCGGTCTGTATATCTGGTTGATGCATTAGCCAAGCAGTTTAAAAGTCCCTCGCTTAATGTCATTATTCGTCACAGAGAATTACTTTAGAGTCTTTTTTGAGACTTTCTTAACTGGAAATTAGCGCAATGCAGTCATCGATTGTATTCATGCTCTTAATTTATGGATAGTTTTTATGGCATCTACAGCAAAACAAGATAATAGCGAGCTTTTGCTCAAGCAGGTAACAGAACTTCTGGCGCAGGACTCGATTTATCAAATCAGAAATTTTATTCATGACTTGTATCCTGCAGAAACCGCACATCTGATTGAATCGCTGCAGCCGGAAGAGCGGAAAAAGATTTGGACCGTTATTCCTCCCGGCATCATGGGCGAGATTTTGGTCTGTTTGCATGTCGAAGTGGCTACCGGTTTGATAGATATTACCGACCGAAAAGATCTCATCAAAGCGGCTGAACGGTTGGAGTCGGATGATCTGGTTGATCTGCTGCATTCTTTGCCGGAACCCCTGTATTCGAAACTCATGGAATCGATCGGAGTGCAGGAGCGTAGCCGGCTGGAATCCGCGCTCTCTTATGATGATCATACCGCCGGCGGATTAATGAGTCTCGATGTCTTGACGGTGCGGGCGGATGTGTCATTGGCTGTGGTCTTGAGATATTTGAGACAACGCGGTTCTATGCCTCGGGCTACGGACAATTTGATAGTCGTCGATCGCAGGGATTGTTTTCAGGGCGTGTTGCCCTTGTCGGTTTTGGTGACTAAAAATCCGGCAGCCATGGTGGCAGAATTAATGGATGCCAGCGTCTACGCCATTCCCTACCAAATGCCGGCAGATGAAGTTGCCCTGTTATTTGAGCAGCGCGATATGCTGTCCGCCCCGGTCATCGCTGAAAATGGCAAATTGCTGGGTAGAATTACCGTCGATGATATCGTCGATGTCATTCGTGAGCAAGGCGATCACTCGCTGATGAGCATGGCCGGGCTGGATGAAGAGCAGGATATGTTTGCCCCGGTCATGACCAGTGCGAGACATCGCGCCATCTGGCTGGGTGTTAATTTGCTGACGGCATTCCTGGCCTCCTGGGTGATCGGTTTGTTTGAAGCGACGCTGGATAAAATTGTTGCCCTGGCTGTGTTGATGCCTATTGTCGCCAGTATGGGGGGGATTGCCGGCAGTCAGACACTGACTCTGGTAATTCGGGGCTTGGCTTTACGGCAGATTGGCAGCACTAATGCCGCTAAATTATTTAAAAAAGAAATAGCCGTCGGCCTGGTCAATGGCGGCCTTTGGGCGGTCGTGGTGGCGGTTATTGCCGGCATGTGGTTTCAAAGTGCCAGTATCGGCCTGTTGTTAGGCAGTGCGATGGTTATCAACCTGGTTTGTGCGGCAATTGCCGGAGCCAGTATTCCATTGATGCTGCAAAAGTTAGGTATAGATCCTGCCTTGGCAGGTGGGGTTTTGCTGACTACAGTAACCGATGTGGTTGGCTTTATGGCGTTTCTTGGCTTGGCGACCCTGTTTTTGCTTTGAACCAATAAAGTAATAATCACCGGGCTAAAATACTAAACTTCAGCCCGGCGATCCCATCTTTATCTGCAACTAGTCTGTCCAGGGTGACTGACCGATTCGCGTATAACGACAGGTTTTCAGGAATCAATGGTTAATTCCTGAGCCTGTATTATTTTAATGACAGGGTTTCTGCGCGACCTTTCAACTCAATCAGCAGTTTGTCTTCTTTTAACAGCCAGCCAATTGCGCGTTGAATGTCGTTTTTGTTGATACCGGTTTCGGAGGTAATTTTAGTTACGCTCGCTTCACCGTTTTCATTCAGAAATTTCCAGATTTTACCAGCTGCATCGCCGATTGCTTCATTCATAGAGTTCACCTTTAATTAATAGTAGGGGGTTAAGAAAAATCAGGAGTGTTTGGCTTGATGATCAGGCAATACGATGTTTAATTCCAGCGTTTCCTGATCTTCATCTTGCTCAAAATTAACGGAAATGGCGTCTTGCTCTACGTTAACGTATTTGCGGATAACATCAAGCAATTCTTTTTGTAATTGAGGCAGATAGGAAGGTTGGTTGCGGGATGAGCGCTCATGCGCCACCAGAATCTGCAGTCTTTCTTTTGCAACCGAAGCCGAACGTGGTTTAGTGGTCCTAAAGTAATCCAGTAAACTCATCATTTACCCCCAAAAAGTTTCCCAAAGATGCCTTTTTTCTCATCAATAAAACGATGGGGTCTGTCTTCGCCCAAATAGCGCGCAACGATATCTGCATAAGCCTGGCCAGCATCACTTTTTTCGTCCAGAATGACCGGAGTACCCGAGTTCGATGCGTTTAAGACCGATTTTGATTCAGGGATAACGCCCAGCAAATGCAGCGATAAGATTTCCTGAACATCATCGACGCTCAACATTTCACCTAATTTTACGCGCTCAGGAGAATAGCGGGTCAGCAGGAGATATTCTTTGATAGGTTCTTGGTTTTGTTCTGCCCGGCGGGACTTGCTTGAAAGAATGCCTAGCATACGATCTGAGTCTCTGACCGATGAAACTTCAGGGTTAGTGACGACGAAGGCATCATCAGCAAAATACATGGCTAAATGGGCGCCTCTTTCAATACCGGCCGGGGAGTCACAGACAATATATTTAAAATCTTTTGACAGCTCTTCCAATATCTTGCCCACGCCTTCCTGACTTAAGGCGTCTTTGTCGCGTGTTTGTGAGGCCGGCAGGATATAAAGCTGATTGCAGTGTTTATCGCGAATCAGGGCTTGATTAAGTGTTGCTTCGCCATTGATCACGTTAATGAAATCATAAACAACGCGACGCTCGCAGCCCATGATTAAATCAAGGTTACGTAAGCCTACATCAAAATCGATGACCGCTGTTTTGTGACCTTTTTTTGCAAGCCCCATGGCGATGGCGGCACTCGTTGTTGTTTTACCAACACCACCTTTACCGGATGTTACGACGATGATTCTTGCCAATGGTTTTTCCTCCAAGTGAGCGGTATGTATTAAAGATCTTTAATGAGTAATGCTTGGTTTTCTAAATAGATCTGGACCGGCTTGTGGCGTACGGACTCATCCAGATCTTCGCTGATTTTATAAGTACCGGCAATGGAGATCAGTTCTGCCTCTAAATCGGTACAGAAAATGCGCGCATCAGGATTGCCTTGCACGCCAGCCAGGGCCCGACCTCTTAAGGAGCCATAGACGTGGATGTTGCCTTCAGCCAGTATTTCCGCACCGGCACTGACCTGCGCCAGAACGATCAGATCGCCTTTTGCATAAACACGTTGGCCGGAACGGATAGGTTGGGTCATCAGCAAGGTGGTGTTGAGATCGGTTTGAGGTTCTGGCAGTTCCGGCGTGATTTTTTTGGTTTTTTGTGCTTCGGTCGGTGCGCTGCTGCCGTGTATTGAATGGACCGGTATGCCCAGTGCTATAGCCTGCTGATTTTGCTGCGGAGTGCCGCCGCGTATCCCGATAGGCAGTAAGCCCAGATGACGTATGATGCCGGTAAGCCCCGAGACATCGATATCGAGCTCGTGTTTGTTCAATTCTTGCAAGTCAAATACCAGCGGTGAATTTTTGAAAAATTCGGGTGCCTGACTGATTTTTTCCTGGAGTTGCTGCTCGATCGAGGGCATATCATTACTGGACAAGACTAAAACGGGAACTGTAAACGTGCTGCTTTTGAATTCCAGTGCAGGATGATAAGGCGTTTGTTGAGAGTCTGTCGACATCCGATAAGTCAGGTTGGCCACTGTTGGGTAAATTCTAACATTGCTGATAAAAAAAATCATTTTTCTAGTGCCAAATATTTATTTTTTTGGTATGGGCCTGAAGCCGGCAGGAAGTTATCGCGACGCGGGTCTGCTAAAACCAAGCACTTTACGACAAAACCAATAAAAAACGAGCTTCGACAGCTTTGGCGCGAACTAGCTTGTATATCTAATCAGTCAAATCAGCGGGAGGCTTGCCGGAAAGGCCAGATATGCAAGTCATTGCTTTTCAGACGCAGCTAAAGTCTATTGCTTAATGCCATCGCCCACTCATATCCAGGAAGAACAAAAAGCCTTGGTTTGACCGGTATTTTGACCTTGACAAAGCGGTCATTTAGCATGGTCGATCGGCTCTTTTTTGAAGCAATGCCTGCTAGCATGGCAGTTGGATAATAGGCAATTCGACATGCTTGGGATTGTTGTGACATCGGGAAAAATCTTAAAAAGTCCTAACACGGCCCCATAAATTGGGTATGATAAAAGACGGAATGAAAACCTCTCACCCTCTAGACAACTGGAACGGATATGACAGGTCATGCAGCCCCGCTCTATTTATTACTCATCAGTGTCCATGGCTTAATCCGTGGACGCGATCTGGAGCTTGGCCGTGATGCGGATACCGGCGGTCAGACCAAATATGTCGTCGATCTTGCCAAAGCGCTTGCCGAACAAAAGACGGTCGGGCGCGTTGATCTGGTGACCCGGCAGCTGATCGATCCAGAGCTCGACGCCGATTACGGCAAAGCCATCGAACAGCTTAGCGAACAAGCCCGCATCATCCGCATAGCCGCCGGTCCGGAAGGGTATGTTAAAAAAGAGGAGCTTTGGGATTATCTGGATATTTTTACCGATAATCTGTTGCACTGGCTGAATCAGCAGCCCCGAATGCCGGATATACTGCACGGGCACTACGCCGATGCCGGCTATGTCGGTATGCGCCTGTCGCATCTTACCGGCATTCCCCTGGTTTTTACCGGTCATTCCTTGGGTCGGGATAAACGCAACCGCTTGCTGGCCATGGGGCTGAACAGCGACCTGCTGGAGGAACGCTACCATATCTCGCGCCGCATCAATGCCGAAGAGGATGTACTGGCCACTGCGGATCTGGTGATTACCAGCACCCGCAACGAAATCGCCGAACAGTACGAACTGTATGACTATTATCATCCTGAGCGGATGGTGGTGGTGCCGCCGGGCACCGATCTGGAGCAGTTCCATCCTGCCGATGGTCTGGCTGAGGACATTCCTTTTAACAGCAGTTTGAAGCATTTTTTAACACACCCTGAAAAACCGATGATACTGGCGCTATCGCGGCCCGATGAGCGCAAGAATATTGTTGCCCTGGTCCAGGCTTACGGCGAGTCCGCTGAATTGCAGGAGTTGGCCAATCTGGTGATCGTCGCCGGCAACCGGGACGATATTCGCGAAATGGATGAGGGTGCGCAATCGGTATTGACCGAAATACTGCTATTGCTGGATTGTTATGAACTTTACGGGCGCATCGCCCTCCCTAAGCACCATAAACAGGAAGACGTGCCGGATATTTACCGCTTGGCGGCGCTGTTAAAAGGCGTGTTTATTAATCCGGCCCTGACCGAGCCCTTTGGCTTGACGCTGCTGGAAGCGGCGGCCTGCGGCTTGCCGCTGGTCGTCACTGAAAATGGCGGGCCGGTCGATATTATCGGTAATTGCCACAACGGTTTGTTAGTCGATCCCCTGGATACAGAGGCGATGGCGCAAGCCTTGCTGACGATACTCAAAGATCCCGTGCAATGGGAAGTTTTCTCGAGAAGCGGTTTGCAGAAGGTCAGGCAGTTTTATTCCTGGCGAGCCCATGCCAAAAGTTATCTACGCAAAATCCAGCCATTGCTTGAACAGCAAACGCCGATTCTTAAAACGACTCATGAGCGCAACCCTTTGCGCTACAGGAGTCGCGCGATATTTACCGATATTGATCAGAGTCTGCTCGGTAATTCGGAAGGCTTGCAGCAATTTGTCCAGTACCTTCGTGCCCAGCGTAAAAATGTTTTTTTCGGCATTGCGACCGGACGCAGGCTGGATACGGCCTTAGCGATTCTGAAGCGAAACGGCGTTCCGACACCGGATGTTTTGATAACCAGTCTGGGTACGGAAATTTATTACGCGCCGCAAATTACCGCCGACATTGCCTGGACCCGGCATATCGACCACCACTGGAATCCCAAGGCGATTCGCAGGATCTTGGCCGATACCCCGGGCTTGATTCTGCAGCCGAAAAGCGAACAGAGCCGTTTCAAGATTTCCTACCATTATGATCCCGAGCGGGCGCCCAGTCCGGACGAGATCAACGCCTTGCTGCGGCAGGAAGACCAGGCCGTCAATGCGCATCAGGCCTTTGGCCAGTTTTTTGACATTATTCCGATGCGGGCCTCAAAAGGGCTGGCTCTGCGCTATTTTGCCCAACAGTGGAATATCCCACTGGAGCGCATTCTGGTGGCCGGCGGCTCGGGTGCTGATGAAGATATGATGCAAGGCAACACCCTGGCGGTAGTGGTGGCAAACCGGCATCGTGAAGAGCTGTCCCAACTGTATGAGCCGGAACGTATATATTTTGCAGAAAAGCCGCATGCCCTGGGCATCATTGAAGCCATAGAGCACTACGATTTTTTCAAAAAGGCCTGATTGACGCTATGACTGAACGCATACTGATTTGTACGGATCTCGACCGCACTTTATTGCCGAACGGCAGTTTGCCAGAATCGAACCAGGCAAGACCGCTTTTTTCTGCTTTAGTATCACGGCCGGAAATCGTTTTGGCCTATGTCTCGGGCCGGCACAAGGCTCTGGTGCAGGAAGCCATCGCTGAATTCACACTGCCGCTGCCCGATTTTGTGATCGGAGATGTCGGCACCACCATCTATTCCGTCGCTGCAGAATCTTGGCTGGAGTGGCCGCAGTGGGCTCATGAAATCGCCCCGGACTGGGCGGGCAAGGAACACCATGAGTTGCATGCGCTGTTTGGACAGATAACCGAATTGATGCTGCAAGAACCCGCCAAGCAGAACCGCTTCAAGCTGAGCTATTACCTGCCGCTGGCGGTCGATTTACCCCGATTGCTGGCGGAAATGCGCCGGCTGCTTGCCTTGCATGCCATCCGGGCGGAACTGATCTACAGCGTCGATGAATCTGAACGTATCGGCTTATTGGATGTACTGCCGGCCAGCGCGACCAAATTTCATGCGGTCGAGTTTTTGATGCAACAACTTGGGATCACCCGGGAACATGCGGTTTTTGCCGGCGATAGCGGTAATGACCTGCCGGTATTGACCAGCGCAATCAAGTCCGTGTTGGTAGCCAACGCCAGCGCGGAAGTTCGCGAAGAGGCAAAACAATTGGCGCGCTTGCATAAGACCGAAGATGCGCTGTATTTGGCCCACGGCGGTTTTATGGGGATGAACGGCAATTACAGCGCCGGTATCCTGGAAGGTATTGCTCATTATCTGCCGCAGACTCAACAATGGATGGAGTGTAATGACACATAAGCAAATCAGTATTTTTGGCGAAGTTTTGTTTGACCATTTTCCAGACGGCAGTTGCGTCCTGGGTGGCGCGCCGTTCAATGTCGCCTGGCATTTGCAGGCTTTTGCGCAGCAGCCTCGATTTATCAGCCGGGTTGGACAGGACGCGCAGGGCGATGCGATACAAGCGGCGATGCAAGAATGGTGGATGGATTTGTCCGGTCTGCAGCGGGACAAGGAACACCCCACCGGTAAGGTGCAGGTATCCTTCGAACAGGGTGAACCCAGTTATGCCATAGTGCCCGAGCAGGCCTATGATTTCATTGCGGCCGACGAGCTGCCGCCCCAAAACCATGACGGCCTGCTTTATCACGGCACATTGGCCTTGCGCCATGAGGTTTCACAGCGCGCGTTGGCGCTTTTAAAGTCGCAGCATCAGGGCAAGCTGTTTATGGATGTGAATCTGCGTGAGCCCTGGTGGCATCAAGCGGAGGTGCTGGCGCTGGCGGATGATGCCGATTGGGTCAAGCTGAATCATCATGAGTTGCAGGCCCTGCAAGCGGAGCCTGCTGATTTGGAAGCCGGCATGAAGCTTTTCTTAAAGGCTCATGCACTGGAAGGTCTGGTGGTTACCCGGGGCAAAGACGGGGCAGTCGCGATCAATGCGGCCGGGGAGGCGGCCGTTATCATGCCGGCTCAATCATTGGCGGTGGTCGATACCGTGGGTGCTGGCGATGCGTTTGCGTCGGTATTGATGCTGGGCATTCATCTGGGCTGGCCCCTTCAGCAGACCCTGGAGCGGGCGCAAGCTTTTGCCTCTGGCCTGGTAGGCAGGCGGGGAGCTACCGTTCAGGATGTTCATTTTTATCAAGCGTTTGCCCAGTCCTGGAAGTTGCAGTAATGCAGCAGGCTGACTTTTAAAAATTCATCAGAACAAGAATATGTACGAACAAATTTCGCATTCCTTATTGAATGAAATCCTGGATGACTTGAAACCTGAAATCAGGAAGCAGGATTTAAGGCATTTTTATACGCGTCTTGGCGCAAATTTTTACGCGATTCATAATCTGTTCCATCATTTGTACGGGCAGCGGGATGATTTTAAAGCACAGATGCTGCGACTGGTCGAGACCCTGGCCCGGCAATATATCAAGCGGCCAAGACACCTGAAAAATCTCGATATTGCCAGGGAAAACGACCATAACTGGTTCTTAAGCCAGCACTGGGTCGGCATGGCTCTATACAGCACAGGCTTTGCCGACAACTTGCGGGGTGTGGCGGAAAAAGCAGGATACTTTCAAGAGTTGGGGGTCAACCTGGTTCATATCATGCCCATTCTGCAGTGCCCTGCCGGCAAGAGTGACGGCGGATATGCCATCAGCAATTTTCGGGAGATAGACGATAGGGTAGGAACGCTGGATGACTTGCTGTTAGTAGCCAAGGAGTTCAGGAAACGCGAGATGTTGTTGGTGCTGGATGTGGTGGTCAATCATACCTCGAATGAGCACGAGTGGGCCCGGCGGGCGACGGCGGGCGATCAAAAATATCAGGATTATTATTATGTTTTCGACAACCGCGAAATTCCGGACATGTTTGAACAGAGCATGCCGGAAATTTTTCCGGAAACGGCGCCCGGGAATTTCACCTGGAATGAGTGCATGCAAAAATGGGTCATGACCGTTTTTAATGACTTTCAATGGGACTTGAATTACAGCAATCCCGCGGTGTTTATCGAAATGCTCGATGTCATTCTGTTCTGGATCAATCAAGGCGCCGATATCATCCGGCTGGATGCCGTTGCTTTCTTATGGAAAAAAATCGGCACAACCTGCCAGAACGAACGCGAAGCGCATTTAATTCTGCAGCTCATGAAGGATTGTTGCCAGGTCACCGCGCCGGGTGCGCTTTTTATCGCGGAAGCCATTGTGGCGCCGGTAGAAATCATTAAATACTTTGGCGAAGACGCCATTATCGCGAAAGAATGTGAAATCGCCTATAACGCCACGCTGATGGCGTTGTTATGGGACGCAGTGGCAACCCGGAACTGCAAATTGCTTTGCCAGGGCCTGAAAAGCCTGCCGGACAAACTGGAGCGGGCAACCTGGCTGAATTATGCGCGTTGCCATGATGATATCGGTCTGGGTTTTGATGACAATGATGTCCGCAAGGTCGGCTATGAACCCATTGCGCACAGGAAATTTTTAGTCGATTTTTATACCGGCAATTTCGAGGGCTCCTTGGCCGCCGGCGTGCCGTTCATGCGCAACGACAAGACAGGGGACGCCCGAATTGCCGGCTCGTTGGCGTCGCTGGTCGGGCTCGAAAAAGCCTGCCAGCTGGGTGATCAGGAGGCCGCCAATGCGGCAATCGAACAAATTATTTTGCTGCATAGCCTGATTTTTTCCTTCGGCGGCATTCCCCTGCTGTATTACGGCGATGAAATCGCAACCTACAACGACTACAGCTATGTGGATCACGCCGACAAGTCCAGCGATAGCCGGTGGATTCACCGGCCAACCATTAATTGGGAAAGAGCTGAGTTAAGGCACAAGCAGGGCACTATCGAATATGGCGTATTCACTGCGTTAAAAAAAATGATTGCCATACGCAAGGAAACCACGGCGTTTGCCGACTTCAATAACCGTTATTTGCTGGATATCGGCAATGAACATTTGTTCGGCTTTATTCGTTTCGATCATACGCGCCCTTCCGAACGGGTTTTCGTGATCTGTAACTTCAGCGCCAAGCCCCAGTACCTGGATTTGCAAACGCTGAGCGCGTCGGGTTTCGGCTTCTATGGACAATTAACGGATCTGTATTCCGGCAAGAGACCGACCATGTATAAAGACCAACTGGTGCTGCAGGCTTATCATTTCTATTGGCTGAGTGAGCATTGAGATCACAAGCCGGAAAGATGTCAGGGCCGAATCTGATCAATCAATTCCCCGTAACCCGTTTTATAACTCGGATAGAGGAAGCGGTAGCCCAAGGTTTTCAGGCGCTGGTTGCTGCAGCGTTTATTCATCGGGGCATCAGCACCGACAGCTTTAACCGCCGGCGGTTGACAGCCCATGCGTTCAGCCAGCCAGGTCATGACCTCCCACTGCGGCGCAGGATCGTCGTCGCTGGCTAAATAACACTGCTCCAGCCTTCGTCCCGCCAAACGCTGATCCAGCAAAAACGATAAAACGCCGACGCAGTCCTGCTGGTGTATCCGGTTCGTATAATAAGGCGGCTCTTGTTGTATGGCCGGCGCTTGCCGGGCCATACGCAATAAATATTCACGGCCCGGCCCATAAATCCCTGAAAACCGGACAATGATGCTGTCGGGATTAGCCTGTGCCAGCTTTTGTTCAGCCTGCCTAATGAATCGGCTGTCTGGATTATCGGGTTGAGCCGGCGAGAGCTCATCAACCCACTCGCCGTTCGCTTGGCCGTAAACGCTGGTAGACGAGACAAAGATGCAGGGTTGTTTCGGAAATTTGGCCAATACATTAGTCAAGCCCGTTTCATAAACGGCCTGATAGCTATGTTCATTGCGCCCGTCTGCGGAAACGATGAAGAAAATCTGCTCGAAATTGTCAGATAAACCGGACAGCGTGCCGGCGTTTGTGATGTCGGCGGCGACATAACGCACATTGCCTTTTTCCTCAGGGGGGTGGCGCTTGAGCCCGGTCACTTCATGGCCATTATCTGCGAGGTCCTGTGCCAGACGGCTGCCGATATCGCCGCAGCCAATGATGAGAATTTTTGTCATAGTGATATGTTGATTGATCCGTTGCAATACTTGCGGTTCGTGTGGCCGGTAACAGGCTACTGCTAGGCAGTGATCTGGCTTGTTGCCAAGGTCAGAGGCGCAAAGCGCCTGTTTGTTCGCGGTTAAGCTAATAGCGGCGTCGGTCTTATAGTAGCTTAACGATGAGCGTTGTGCATTCGGTTAATACGGTATCTTTGCCGATATCGCAAGGGTGCTGCGATCGATAGGACAGTAAAGCCATCGCCTCGCCATTCCATCTGGGGGGCAAATGCATGATGGAATAGTTTAGCCGGTTGTTTAATACGGGCTTGTCTTGCATTCTGGGGTATTTTCCTTTAATTTAGACCGTCATCCGTAAAGGCTAGGGGTGCTTCCAAGATTTATCTTGAGGCTGAGAGAAACCCTTTGAACCTGACCCCGGTTAATACCGGCGTAGGAAAGCCATGACTTCCCTGCGCCTTGTTTTGTTGTTGTTGGAGAAAAGCATGAGCGCTGTTCTGAAAGACACTACTGAGGCTACTGCCAGTAGTGTAAAAATCGATTCCTACCCCGCATCCGAAAAAATTTATGTTCAAGGCAGTCGTCCTGACATACGGGTCCCCATGCGTAAAATTACCCTGTCAGATACTCCGGTACATTTTGGCGCCGAAAAAAACCCTCCGCTTTATGTTTATGATACTTCCGGCGTTTATACCGATCCCAATGTAGAAGTGGATTTGAAAAAAGGCTTGGGCTCGGTTCGTTCGGCCTGGATTGCGGAAAGAAACGATACCGAGGAGTTGGCCGGGCCCAGTTCGGATTTTGGTCGTCAGCGTCTTGAAGACCCCGCTACCGCTGACCTTCGTTTCGAGCATATCCGTAAACCGCGCCGCGCCAAAGCCGGGATGAATGTGACGCAAATGCACTATGCGCGCCAGGGCATTATTACTCCTGAAATGGAATTTATCGCGATTCGTGAAAACCAGAAAATGGAAGAAATGCGCGAGTTGTGGAAAGACCAGCATCCCGGAGATTCTTTCGGCGCATCCATTCCATCGGTCATTACGCCTGAATTTGTGCGTGACGAAGTGGCCCGCGGCCGGGCTATTATTCCAGCCAATATCAACCACCCCGAACTGGAGCCGATGATTATCGGCCGCAATTTCCTGGTCAAGATTAACGGCAATCTGGGTAACTCCGCGGTCACCTCTTCTATCGAAGAAGAAGTGGAAAAAATGCTCTGGGGCATCCGGTGGGGCGGCGATACCATCATGGATTTATCGACAGGCAAAAACATTCACGAGACCCGCGAATGGATCTTGCGCAACTCACCCGTCCCGATCGGCACGGTGCCGATTTATCAGGCCCTGGAAAAAGTGAACGGCAAGGCCGAAGACCTGACCTGGGAAATCTTCCGCGATACCTTGATCGAGCAGGCCGAGCAGGGCGTCGATTACTTCACGATTCATGCCGGCGTGCGCCTGCATCATGTGCCGCTCACCGCAAAACGCATGACCGGCATCGTCTCGCGCGGCGGTTCTATCATGGCGAAATGGTGTCTGGCGCATCATACTGAAAGCTTCCTGTACACGCATTTTGAAGAAATCTGCGAAATCATGAAGGCTTATGACGTGTCTTTCTCCCTGGGTGACGGTTTGCGTCCCGGCTCGATTTATGATGCCAACGATGCCGCCCAGTTCGGCGAGCTGGAAACCTTGGGCGAGCTGACTAAAATCGCCTGGAAACACGATGTGCAGACCATGATTGAAGGGCCGGGCCACGTGCCCTTGCACATGATCAAGGTCAACATGGAGAAGCAGCTTGAAGAATGCGGCGAAGCGCCTTTCTATACCTTGGGGCCGCTGACCACGGATATTGCTCCAGGTTATGACCATATCACTTCGGCTATTGGCGCCGCCAACATCGGCTGGTACGGTTGCGCCATGCTTTGCTATGTCACCCAAAAAGAACATTTGGGCTTGCCGAACAAACAGGATGTGCGTGAAGGCATTGTCACCTACAAAATCGCCGCCCATGCCGCCGATCTGGCCAAGGGCCATCCCGGTGCGCAGGCGCGAGATAACGCCATGTCCAAGGCACGCTTTGAATTCCGTTGGGAAGATCAGTTCAACATTGGCCTGGATCCTGAAAAAGCGAGGGAATTCCATGACGAAACCCTGCCCAAGGAATCCGCCAAAGTGGCGCATTTTTGCTCCATGTGCGGTCCGCATTTCTGCTCGATGAAAATCAGCCAGGATGTGCGCGATTACGCGGCGGCAAAAGGCATTGAAGATGAAAAGGAGGCATTGCTAAAAGGCATGGATGAAAAATCCCGGCAGTTCCTCGAAGAAGGTGCCGATATTTATCATAAAGTCTAAAAGGCTCAAGGCTCAAGGCAAAAAGCCCTCGTGATGAGGGCTTTTTTGTATCTATAGTCTGTAGAGTAATGGAGGGCCGAGCTTGTTATTGCGTCGCGGCGTAAGGCTTACCGCTGCCGGAAAATCGGATTTTCGTTTCCCTTTTGTGACTTTGCATTTAGGCGAAGCAAAAAAAAGCCTGTCATCTGACGGGCTTTTTTAATACTTAAAGCCAAGCCTTAGTTTTTAGTTTTATCGACGATCTGGTTGGCTTTGATCCATGGCATCATCGCCCGCAGTTTTTCACCGACGATTTCGATCGGATGCTCTGCATTCAGGCGGCGTCTGGCAGTCATTTCAGGATAACCGGTTTGGCCTTCCAGGATGAATTGCTTGGCGTATTTACCTTGCTGGATGTTTTCCAGGGCTTCCTTCATCGCCCAGCGGCTTTCTTCGTTGATCACGCGTGGGCCGGTGACGTATTCGCCGTACTCTGCGTTGTTGGAGATCGAGTAATTCATGTTGGCGATGCCGCCTTCGTACATCAGATCAACAATCAGTTTCAGTTCGTGCAAACATTCGAAATAAGCCATTTCAGGTGGGTAGCCCGCTTCGGTCAGGGTTTCGAAACCGGCTTTAACCAGTTCTACCGCACCGCCGCACAAGACGGCTTGTTCGCCGAACAAATCCGTTTCGGTTTCGTCGCGGAAGGTGGTTTCGATAATGCCTGAGCGGCCGCCGCCAATGGCGGATGCGTAGGACAGACAAAGTGCCTTCGCCTGGCCGGAAGCATCTTGATGAATCGCGATCAGGTCAGGAATGCCGCCGCCACGAACAAATTCAGAACGCACGGTGTGACCGGGCGCTTTGGGCGCAATCATGATGACGTCCAGATCCGCGCGCGGCACGACCTGGTTGTACAAAATAGAAAAGCCGTGGGCGAAGGCGAGGGCTGCGCCTTGTTTGATGTTGGGTTCAATTTCCGCTTTGTAAAGCTGCGATTGGAACTCATCAGGGGTCAGAATCATGACCACATCGGCACTGGCAACGGCTTCTGGGACGTCTTTAACGGTCAGGCCGGAGGCTTGGGCTTTGGCAACAGAAGGCGAACCCGCACGCAGACCGACCACGACATCAACGCCGGAATCTTTTAAGTTGTTGGCATGGGCATGACCTTGTGAACCGTAACCGATGATGGCTACTTTTTTACTTTTGATGATTGAAAGATCAGCGTCTTTGTCGTAATAAACTTGCATGAGTTTTCCTGTTTTTTGCTGTTTTTAAATGAGTTAAATCAAGTGACAAGGGCCTGGTTTATAAATGCAGCCCTTTTTCGCCTCTGGAGATGCCTGTCGGTCCAGAGCGCACGACTTCGATGATATGGTCTGCATCCAGCGCGGCGACGAAGGCGTCGAGTTTGTCTGAAGTGCCCGTCATTTCAACGACATAGCTGGTCGGTGTGACATCGATTATGCGGCCGCGAAAGATGTCGGCCATGCGCCGGATCTCTTCACGTGTGCTGTCCGTTGTTTTTACCTTCACCATCATCAGTTCGCGCTCGATGTGAACAGACTCGGCAAAATCGATCAGCTTGACGACATCAATCAACTTGTTCAGTTGTTTGGTGATTTGCTCGATGATATCGTCGCTGCCGCGGGTAACCAGTGTCATTCTGGAAAGGCTGGGGTCTTCTGTAGGCGCCACGGTCAAGGATTCGATATTGTAGCCGCGCGCGGAAAACAAGCCCGCTACCCGCGATAAGGCGCCGGATTCATTTTCAATCAGAATGGAAATAATATGTCGCATTATGCCAACTCCCTGTCGGTTGCTGTGCCCGGGGCTACTCTCAGTTTCATGTCATGATGACCCTTGCCGGCTTCAATCATCGGATACACGTTTTCTGTCCTGTCGGTAATAATATCCAAAAATACGGTCCGGTCTTTCAATGCAAAGGCTTGTTCCAAAGCGGGTCTGACGTCTTCAGGCTTTTCGACCAGCATGCCGACATGACCATAAGCTTCCGCCAGTTTGACGAAATCGGGTATCGTATCCATATAGGAATGGGAATAACGGCTTTCATAGGAAAACTCCTGCCACTGCCGTACCATGCCCATGTAACGGTTATTCAGGTTAACAATTTTGACCGGCGTATTGTATTGCAAGGCGGTCGACAGCTCCTGAATGCACATCTGTATGCTTGCTTCGCCGGTCACACAGGCGACATCGGCATCCGGATGAGCCAGCTTGACACCAATCGCGGCCGGCAAGCCAAAGCCCATCGTGCCCAGGCCGCCCGAATTGATCCACCGGCGAGGCTTGTCAAAATGATAATATTGCGCCGCATACATCTGATGCTGGCCGACATCGGAGGTGATAAAGGCATCGCCTCTGGTGACTTCGTACAATTGTTCAATGACGTACTGCGGCTTGATTAACCGGCTTTCACGGTCATACTCAAGGCATTTGACCGCTCGCCATATGTCAATCTGATTCCACCACGCCTCCAGGGCTTTCTTGTTCGGCTTGTTCTTGCTTTCCTTGATGGCTTCAAGCATCTGGTCCAGTACCACCTTGACCTCGCCGACGATGGGAATGTCCACTTTAACGGTTTTGGAAATGGACGCCGGATCGATATCAATATGGATGATTTTGGCATAAGGGCAAAACTCAGCCAGTTTGCCGGTCACACGGTCATCAAAGCGCGCGCCGACGGCGAGAATGACGTCGCTTTCGTGCATCGCCATGTTGGCCTCATAAGTGCCGTGCATGCCCAGCATGCCGACAAACTGATTGTCGGTTGCGGGATAGGCGCCCAGTCCCATCAAGGTATTGGTGATCGGGTAGCCCAGGATGTGCGTCAACTCGGTCAGTTCCTTGCTGGCTTCACCAAGGATTACGCCGCCGCCTGAATAAATCATCGGCTTTTCTGCGCTCAACAATAAATCCACCGCTTTCTTGATCTGGCCCTTGTGTCCGGTAACCGCCGGATTATAAGAGCGCATGGTCACTTTTTTGGGGTATTTGTAGGGTACCTTGATGCGTGGGTCGGTTATGTCTTTGGGGATGTCGACGACGACAGGTCCAGGGCGGCCGGTTGTGGCAACATGGAAGGCCTTTTTAATGGTTTCCGCCAGTTTGGTAACGTCCTTGACCAGGAAGTTGTGTTTTACGCAGGGGCGGGTAATGCCGACCATGTCGACTTCCTGGAAAGCATCACTGCCGATCACCGGCAGGGATACCTGGCCGGAAATAACCACCATCGGAATGGAATCCAGATAAGCTGTAGCAATGCCGGTGACGGCATTGGTCGCGCCCGGTCCGGAGGTGACCAGGACCACGCCCGGTTTGCCGGTAGCGCGAGCATAGCCATCGGCAGCGTGCGTAGCTCCCTGCTCGTGGCGCACCAGGATATGCTTGACATCATCCTGCTGGAAAATGGCGTCATACAAATGTAATACCGCTCCGCCCGGATAACCAAAAATATATTCAACGCCTTCGTCTTTAAGACTTTGAACTACGATTTGTGCGCCGTTTAGCTCCACGCTATTGACCTCGATAAACTTGATGGGCTTTCATGAAAGGTGATTATATTCGTTTTTTAAAATACGAGACCAAAGTACTTGGTTTTATTTTAAAAAAAGGATGGATAAACTACTGGTTTTGTCTTTTTCCGTCAAGACATATGCGGGTATTTTACCCGGTTCTGACCGAAATGTAATCAACCGTCAGTTATCCTTTGTTTTAAGTCAGCCGCAGTCAGGCGTCGCAGAGTCTTCCCGAACACGGCCAAAGGAGTGAAAAAGGGCAGGCAGAATTATCTGCCTGTCCTTTTTAGTCGCGACACCTACATCGCTACGCGTTGAACGCCACTTCATAACCTGAAAACTTGCGGATATTGATGACTCCGGTGTCGAGCAGCAGATACTGGCCTTTAATGCCATGTAAAACCCCCGCTACTTCAGGCTCTTTATCGAGATTGAATGATTTGACCTTAACCGGATAGCTGTCTACCGGAAAATGGATGTCTACGGCGTGTTCATCGGCCAATAATTCGAGCGCCTGCTCGCCAAAACGCTTTTTGATGTCCGCCAGTTCCGGTTCGCAATCCTTGATTAATTGATCTCGCTTTGCTGCCAGATTAATGGGCACGGCCTGGCTTTTAAGCATTTGCTGCCAGCTGGTCTTGTCGCTGACATGTTTGGCGATAGCCACTTCAACCAGACCTGAAACATAACGCGACGGCACTTTAAAGATCGGCAATGCCTGGACTGCGCCCTGATCGATCCAGCGTGTTGGGATTTGTGTTTGCCGGGTAATGCCGACCTTAATGCCCGAAGAATTGGCCAGATAAACAAAGTGCGGTTGAAAACAGAAGGCCTCGCCCCAGGCCGGTTCCCTGCACGTGCCGGCGGCATAGTGACAGGTTTCCGGTTTCATGATGCACATGTCGCACTGGGCAAGAGAGATAAAGCACGGATAACAGTAGCCTTGGTTAAAGCTCTTTTTGGTCTGCCTGCCGCATTCCACACAAAAAATCTTGCCGGAATAAACCAGCTTGATCGGTTTGCCGATTAGCGGGTTTAAGGCGATGAGTTGGTCGCTTAACGGCAATTCATAGTGCACCGGACGATCCAGTCGGCTGTGCATTTTTCTTAATTGTCCCTTCATTCAGGTTGGTCTCTTAATAAAGTTAACGGCTTGAATCTCAAGTTAAGCCGGGAGCGGCTCCCGCTTTTGAATTCACATGAACAACACGGCTGACATATTTTCTCAACGGATGCTGATTACGCTCAACAAAGACCGGTTGCTCGGGAATCTTGACCAGGAACGCCTCTGAATTTAGAAAATCATGATTAAAGGGCGGTCAGTTGCGCGATTCAGTGGAAAAAAGACTATTAACTGCGGAACAAGAAGATGGGGATACTCGGCGGGCGCCCAAGGATAATGCAGATGCGACAATTTGTCACATTTTTTTTTGCAAAATCTGTTGCTATCATTAACCTAACTTTTAAGGCTCTTAACGGGCCGCCTAGCTGAAAGTTGCGTTATATCCTTCCTAATATTTTTGAGGCAGTTTTTATTAACTGCCTTTTTTTTGTCTGCTGAAACCCCGATTTTATTCAAAAGCTACGTCTAATCCGCCTAAACCGCAGTAACCGTGAGGTTCTTTGGCCAGATATTGCTGATGGTAGTCTTCTGCATAATAAAACTGGCCGGCCGGCATGATTTCCGTTGTTATCTGTTCTTTGATGCCGGCTTGTGTTAATCGCCGTTGATATTGCTGCCTGGACGCAAGTGCAGTATCCAGTTGTTCCTGGCTGTAGGTGTAAATACAGGAACGATACTGGGTGCCGATGTCATTGCCTTGCCTCATACCCTGAGTGGGATTGTGCGATTCCCAGAAAAGCCGGAGTAAATCAAGGTAGGAAGTTAAGGCCGGATCGTAGATGACTCTGACAACTTCGGCATGCCCCGTTAAACCGGTGCACAGTTCATCATAAGTCGGGTTTGGGGTGTAGCCGCCGCTATAACCGACTGCGGTACTGAAGACATGCGGATACAGCCAGAATTTCCTTTCTGCGCCCCAGAAACAGCCGAGACCAAATAAGGC
>Ga0208625_100067_pt1 | contig 24585 bp, 16 predicted proteins | sample LakWasMeta8_HOW4_2_FD_183858 | JGI IMG/M metagenome (GOLD analysis project Ga0208625, IMG submission 183858) | Freshwater sediment methanotrophic microbial communities from Lake Washington under simulated oxygen tension - Sediment Metagenome... | ecosystem: Environmental > Aquatic > Freshwater >... | reverse complement strand
TAAGATTTTCACGCGTATTGGCGCATCGGATGATCTCGCCAGCGGCCGTTCCACGTTTATGGTCGAGATGTCGGAAACAGCGAATATCCTGCATAACGCCACATCCAAAAGCCTGATCTTAATGGATGAAATTGGCCGCGGCACCAGCACCTTCGACGGACTGTCCCTTGCTTGGGCCTGTGCGGATTATCTGGCTAAGGAAACCAAGGCATTTACCTTGTTTGCCACGCATTATTTTGAGCTGACCACGCTTGCCGATGAGCAGAAATCTATCCATAACGTGCATCTGGATGCGATGGAACACGGCGACCGGATTATTTTTTTACATGCAGTGAAAGAAGGTCCGGCAAATCAGAGTTATGGCTTGCAGGTGGCTGCCCTGGCTGGTGTCCCGCGTTCGGTGATCGACAAGGCCAAGACTAAATTACAACATCTGGAAAACAATGCCTATATTGAACAACAGGCTGAAGCCGGCGTTAATCAGCTGGATTTGTTTTCATCTAAAGAATGCCATCCGGTGGTGACGTTGATTGCCGACATGAACCCGGACGAAGTCAGCCCCAGGCAGGCTTTGGAGTGGCTTTACCGGCTTAAAGAGCTGGTGTAGATTTTTGGACAAGAGGGCGGAAGCTGTCGCCCTCTCAATATCGCCGGATTTTATTTACCTGTTTTTTCGCTTCTCAAAGCTTCCGCCAGTTGTTTGGCCGGCAAATAGCCTGGATAAATGGTACCTTTTTCGGTAACGATCATAGGCGTGCCGGTAACATCAAATTCCGCGCCCAGTTTCATGTGTTCATCGACCGGATTGTCGCAGGTTTTAGCCGGTACTTTCTGGTCCTTTTTGGCCGCTGTCAAAGCTGCATTGCGGTCTTCCGCACACCACACCGATACGGCTTTGTTATAAGAATCCGAGCCCTTTCCGGCTCTTGGGAAAAACACATACTGGATCGTAATGCCTTCGGCCATGTATTTGTCAATTTCAGAATGCAGCTTGCGGCAGTAGCCGCAATCTATATCCGTGAAAATAGTGACTTTATAGTTACTTTCCTTAGGCTTGAACACGATCATCTTGTCGACGCCGAGATTTTCAAGAGCCTGTTTGCGGGTGCCGCTCAGTTTTTCTTCGGTCAAATCCTTGCGCGCTTCGATATCAATTAAACGGCCTTGCATCAGATACTTGCCATTGTCAGACACATAAAAAATACTGCCCCCGACTGTCACTTCATAAAGGCCGTTGATTTCAGAGGGTTTGATGGATTCAATTTTCACGTCGGGCATAGACTTGGCCATGGCCTGCTTAACCGCGTTTTCATCGGCATTTGCAGCAATAGCGGTAAGACCGAACAATGACAGCGCAGCAATCTTGGTTATTTTTTTCATGTTTTTCTAGTTTTTCCTGATCAGTTACAGTCAGTGAGTGACTCGTCGATGCCTGTTTGTTCAGCACCCAAACGGTCTCATTAATTAAATAGGCGCCCGATATCCATCACCATTGCCAAGGCCATTAATAATACCAGCAGGGCAATGCCTATATTTTGTAAGAAAATTTGTATTTTTTCTGAAAGGGGACTGCCTTTTATGGCTTCGATAGCAAAAAACAGTAAATGCCCACCATCCAGCACCGGAATGGGCAACAGATTCAACACCCCCAAGCTGACGCTGACTAAAGCAATAAATTTTAGAAAAGGCGCCATGCCCATACTGGCAGACTGATCGGCATACTGGGCGATACTAATCGGACCGCTCAAATTTTCCACAGACGCCTTGCCTATCAGCATCTTGCCCATCATTTTCAGGGTTGAAACCGAATAATCATAGGTTCTTTCCAGTGCAACCGGTATCGCGGCCAACGGCGACAAGGCATATTCCACGGTGATCGACTTCATCAAATCTTCCGGCACATAAACCGAAGCGCCAATTTTCCCTTCCGTTTTCTGCTCGGTCCGCACACTTTTCGGGGTAATGGTAATGGGCAATTGCACATCGTTGCGTTCGATAATCAGACTGATGCCAACGCCGGGATGGCTTTTTACATAGTCGACCCATTGCATCCAGTCTTCGATTACCGTACCGTCAGCCGACAAAATCAAGTCGCCCTGCTGCAGACCGGCAGCCAGGGCCGCGCTGTCCGGCAAAACTCGGCCTATAACCGGTTTTAGTTTAGGCGACCAGGGCTTAAAACCCAGACGTTGATAAAGTATTTCCGGATTTTCGGCATCTTTTTCAACAATATGCAGCGTTCTGAAATGTTCCTGCTGGTCCGGGCTTTTAACTTTGACATTGATGCTCTGATCACTATCCAGTGCCGAAGCAAAAATGACACCCAGGGCTTCCGTCCAGGTCGGCGTCAAACGGTTATTCACCGAGATGATTTCTTCACCTTCAACAAAACCCGCCTCAGCGGCCAAAGTGCTGGGTTCTATGCCCCCGAGTATCGGTCTGATACCGGTTTCACCGATTACCAGCACCGCCCAAAACAGTGCCGCCGCCAGAACCAGATTAAAAATGGGCCCCGCTGCGACTATCGCGGCACGAGCCGGTAACGGCTGCCGATTGAACGCAAAAGGCAAATCTTCAGGCTTGACCTCGCCTTCACGCTCATCGACCATCTTGACATAGCCGCCGAGCGGAATGGCCGAAACAACATATTCCGTATCTTCAGGATTTTTCTGGTAGGACCATAAAACCTTGCCGAAGCCGATGGAAAACCGGAGTACTTTTACACCGGCCCTGCGGGCGACCCAAAAATGTCCGAATTCATGGAAAGCAACCAGGACACCGATGGTAATGATGAAATAAAACAGTGTAGACATTAAAAATGGTTTTGAATGATCTGTTTGGACACCGTTCTGGCCTGCTGATCGACGTCTAAAATAATGTCCAGCGTGTCGGCAGGCCTGACCTCGAATTGTTGCATGCAGCGCTCGATAATGACCGGAATATCGGTAAAACGTACCCGTTCATTTAAAAAGGCATCCACGGCTATTTCATTGGCTGCATTTAACACCGTAGGCATAATGCCGCCGGCATGAATAGCCTCATAAGCCAGGCGGAGACAGGGAAAACGCTCCAGATTCGGTTCTTCAAAATCCATGCGTCCGACATCAAAAATGTTCAGCGGCGCCACGCCAGAATCAAAACGTTCCGGCCAAGCCATGGAATGGGCGATGGGAATACGCATATCCGGATTGCCCATTTGCGCAAGCACAGTGCCATCAACATAATCCACCATGGAGTGAATGACGCTTTGCGGGTGTATCACCACCTGTATTTGTTCCGGCTCCATATTGAACAAAAGACAGGCCTCTATCATTTCCAAGCCTTTATTCATCATCGTGGCCGAATCAACGGAAATTTTTTTACCCATATCCCAGTTGGGATGGGCTACGGCCTGGGCGGGAGTCACCTCGGCCATTTTCTCAATCGGCATTTGCCGGAATGGGCCGCCTGACGCCGTCAACATAATACGCCGGGCTTCTTTCGCCTGTGAGCCGGTTTTATAGCCGGCGGGCATGCACTGGAATATGGCATTATGTTCGCTGTCGATAGGCAGCAATTGCCCTCCCGATTCGGCAACCGCCTGCATAAAAATATCGCCGGACATCACCAACGCTTCTTTGTTCGCCAACAATACCGTTTTGCCCGCTTTTGCCGCGGCCAAGGAGGGCAGCAACCCTGCCGCACCGACAATAGCCGCCATGACCGAATCCACAGTATCCAGCGTTGCGACCTGCTCCAGCGCCTTGGCGCCGGACAATACTTTAATATCGGCAACCGGCGAGTCTTTCAGCCTGTCTTTGAACATCTCAGCCTTGCCTTCATCGACGACGACGGCATATTCAGGATGATGCGTCAGACATTGTTCATAGAGCGCGTCGATATTGGTATGAGCCGTTAAAGCGACAACCTTATAAAGATGGGAGTGCCGGGCAGCAACATCTAAAGTGCTGACGCCGATTGAGCCGGTGGCTCCAAGTACGCAAATACCCTTCATGCTACAGACCTATAGATCAGGAAAACACCGGCATAGAAAAACGGCGCAGCGGCAACGACGCTGTCGATGCGATCCAGAATTCCACCATGTCCGGGCAACAAGGAACCGCTGTCTTTCACCCCGCGCAGCCGTTTGGCCACACTAAAAAACAGATCACCGTAAATAGAAATCAATACCGTCAATATCGACAGTAGCACAAAATCTGATGCCACTAAAAAGTTAAAACCATAAATCAGGCTTAACACCAGCGCACAAACAGCACCGGCCGCCAAGGCCCCGTACATGCCGGCAACCGTTTTCCCCGGGCTGATTTCAATGGCCAATTTGGTGGTTCCGTATTTCTTGCCGACAAAATAAGCACAAATATCCGCGGCCCAAATCAGGATCAGGAAATACAAAGCCATTTCAGCGCCATAAAAGGTTCTTAAGCGGGTCAAGAACATCCAGGCAGCCAGCAAAACAAACCAGCCCATGAAGCCTTTGTAACAGGTTTTCAAGTCCAGCTTTAAAACACCTGCAGGGGCGTTTCTGAGAATAATCATCACCAGCACCCAAAACAACACCGGCGCAATTACCAGCCACTCCAGGGCGCCCGAATATTCCCTGATATCGGTTTCCATTTCAATGCTTTGTGCAATGATCTCCAGAAACTGCGTCCAAAAATGGATAAACAGCATCGGGATGATTAATCCGAAAAGAAATAACACGCGTTTGGCTATCGAATGAATGCTGGCCAGATTTGTCCATTCCCATGCGGCCAGCAGCGTGATCAATGCTATCAATAAGGAAAAATATTCGGTCGGCAGCTTGAGAACGGCCAGCACCACCAGAGGCACTAATATAGAAGCGGTTATTATGCGCTGTAGTAACATATGTAATTATTAGAGTTATTAAAGTTATAAAGTGACCGATTTATTAAGCACCTGTTCACCGGTATGGCCAAAACGCCTCTGCCGGCTTTTAAAGCTCTTAATAGCATCTGCAAGTGAATTCTGGTCGAAGTCGGGCCAGAGGGTGGGTGTAAAGTACATCTCTGTATAGGCCAATTGCCACAACAGGAAATTACTCACACGTTGTTCGCCGCCTGTTCTGATGAACAAATCCGGTTCGGGCAAACCAGCGGTTGATAAATGCTGATTGATCAGATCTTCGCTGATGTCCTGGTTTTTGAGTTCGCCGGCCGCTATTTTATCCGCCACTCGCCGGAACGCCTGGCACATATCCCAGCGTCCGCCGTAATTTGCCGCCACCACCAGGGTCAAGCCTGTGTTGTCCTGGGTTTTCGCCTCTCCTTCGGCAATTTTGTGCTGCAATTTTTCTGAGAATGCGGTTCTGTCACCAATAAAGCGCAGACGTATGCCATTCTTATGCAGTTTATTGATTTCTTTTTGTAACGTCGTAATAAACAAGTTCATCAGCATGGAAACTTCAGCTTCAGGACGTCGCCAGTTCTCGCTACTGAAGGCGAACAAGGTCAAAACCTCAATTCTTTGCTGACTACAATACTCTACAATTTTCCTGACCGACCTGACGCCAGCCTGATGCCCGACGGCACGCGGCATAAATATCTTCTGCGCCCAACGGCCATTGCCATCCATAATAATGGCGATGTGGCGCGGATTGCCGTTATCAGATTCTAAGTGCTTGCGGTCATCGGCAGACATAATTTCAGTATCGGTTAAAGTGACAGTAAATCCGCCTCTTTCGCTTCCAGTAATTTTTCGACTTCCTTGACGTACTGGTCAGTCAATTTCTGGATTTTTTCTTCGGCATTGCGAGCCTCATCCTCGGAAATCAGCTTTTCCTTCAAGGCATCTTTTATTTCCGAATTTGCATCGCGGCGAATATTTCTGATGGCCACACGGCCGTTTTCCGCCTCATGCCTGACCACCTTAACCAAGTCACGACGACGCTCTTCTGTCAGTGGCGGCAATGGAATTCGAATGGTCATGCCGTTTGTCGCCGGATTCAAACCGAGATCCGATTTCATAATTGCTTTTTCAATCGCCTGCACCATGCCTTTTTCCCAAGGCGTGATAGTTAAGGTGCGGGCATCTTCAACGGCAATATTGGCGACCTGCGATAGCGATGACTCAGAACCATAGTAAGAAACACTAATTTGATCGAGCAGACTGGGATGAGCCCTGCCTGTCCTTATTTTTGAGAATTCATGTTTTAACGCTTCGATACTTTTGCCCATGCGGGTGGAAGCATCTTGTTGAATATCACTAATCATTCTGTGTTCCTCGTTCAATAAGTGAGCCTATCTCTTCGCCCATCATCAGTTTCATAACCGCACCTTTGTCAAAAACATTCATGACCCGCATCGGCAAATTATTATCCCGGCATAATACCAATGCGGTGGCATCCATGACATTAAGACGCTGATCCAGCGCTTCATCATAAGTTAATCGTGAATAAAACTTGGCATCCTTGACTTTTTCAGGATCCGCCGAATACACACCTTTAACCTTGGTGGCTTTAATCATTAATTGGGCATTGATTTCAATGGCCCTCAGACTGGCAGCCGAATCGGTTGTAAAAAAAGGATTGCCGGTACCCGCTGCAAAAATGACAACCCGCCCTTTTTCCAGATGCCTGACGGCCCGGCGACGAATATAGTCTTCGCAGACCTGATTGATTTTTAAGGCCGACATCACTCTGACCGGTTGGCCATGCGCTTCCAGTGCATCCTGCATGGCCAAGGCATTAATAACCGTCGCCAGCATGCCCATCTGATCACTCGTCACCCGATCCAGCCCTTCGGATGCTTTTTCAGCGCCGCGCAATATGTTGCCGCCCCCGATCACTAAACCAACCTGTATGCCCGCATCGCATAAATCTTTAATTTCAGTGGCAAGGCGTTTGACAATATCCGCATCGATACTGCCGCCTTCCTTGCTCATTAAAGCTTCACCGCTCAGTTTAAGCAAAATTCTCTGGCAAATCAGTTTAGTCATATTCACATCGGGGGTCAGTTTTATTATTGCCACACTCTCTCAGGCCTTTAGCCTCAAGAGGCGTTAGTTAGCTCTAACTTGTGCCATAACCTCTTCGGCAAAGTTTTCTTCTTTTTTCTCAATGCCTTCACCCACTTCGAATCGGGTGAAACGGATAACGCTGTTGCCTTTTCCGGCAGCCAGTTTACCGACAGTAATTTTGTCATCTTTGATAAAGGGCTGACCCAACAGGGTGATTTCAGCTAAAAACTTGCTGATTCGGCCCGCGATCATTTTTTCAACGATTTCTGCTGGTTTGCCGCTTTCCAACGCTTGCGCAGAGAAAATTTCTTTTTCTTTCTCAATCAGCTCCGGAGCAACCTGATCTTCAGAGACACAAACCGGTTTGCTGGCAGCCACATGCATGGCGATATCTTTACCCAGTTCGGGATCGGCCTTGGCCAACTCAACAATCACACCAATTTTACTGCCGTGCAAATAGCAGGCGGTGCCGCCTTCCGATTTGTATTTTTCAAAACGTCTGACGGTAATATTTTCGCCCAGCTTGGCGATCAGGCTGCGACGAACTTCGTCAACGCTGCTGCCGTCAGCCAATGGCATGGCCATCAATTGCTCTTCCGTGTTAACGTCTGCGCTCAACAAAGCAGTCGTTACGTTATTAACAAACTGAACAAAATCGTCACCTTTGGCAACAAAATCGGTTTCACAGTTAATATCGACAATCGCCGCCGTTTTGCCATCATCACTGATTTTTACGCCGATAATGCCTTCAGCCGCTATACGGCCTGACTTTTTATCTGCCTTGGCCAGGCCCGCTTTGCGCATATTTTCAATGGCCAGTTCCAGATCGCCATTTGTTTCAACTAATGCTTTTTTACATTCCATCATGCCAGAACCGGTTCTTTCACGCAGTTCCTTAACCATTGCCGCAGTAATACTCATGCCTTATTTTTCCTCTTTATTCGCCACTATAAAAACGCCCCCGTAAGGAGGCGTTCTTTACTTAATTCTTAATACTCGCCATACAGGAAGCTCCTGCATGGCGAGTCAATGTCTTATTCGGCTGATGCTTCTTCAACAAAATCATCAGTTTTTGCGGACAGTTCCAGACCCGCTGTTTTTGCTTCCAGTACGGCTGCTGCTGCACTTTGGCAGTATAATTTGACCGCACGAATGGAGTCATCATTGCCGGGAATGACGTAATCCACGCGCTCTGGAGAGTTGTTGGAATCAACGATGCCGACTACTGGAACTCCCAGTTTTCTCGCTTCACTGATAGCATTTTTTTCATAGCCGACATCCAGCACAAAAATGACATCAGGAACGCCTTTCATATCTTTAATACCGCCAAGACTACGCTCCAGCTTTTCCAGTTCCCGCTCCATACCCAGCGCTTCTTTTTTGCTGAATTTTTGATAGAGCGTACCATCTGCTTTCATCGCTTCCAGTTCTTTCAAACGGTTGATTGATTTCTTGATGGTTTTGAAGTTTGTCAGCATGCCGCCTAACCAGCGATGATTGACGTAAGGCATGCCGCAACGTTTTGCTTCTTCTGCAACCGTTTTACGTGCTGCTTTTTTGGTACCTACAAACAGGATGGTGCCTTTGTTTGCGGTCATCTGACCCAGATAATTCATAGCGTCATTAAACAGCGGAAGCGTTTTTTCCAGATTGATAATGTGGATTTTGTTACGCGAACCGAACAGGTAATTAGCCATTTTCGGGTTCCAGTAACGAGTTTGATGTCCAAAATGAACACCCGCTTCAAGCATTTGACGCATGGATACTGCTGCCATTAATTTCTCCTAAAGATAAAATATCGGAATTTTATTCCGAATGGGTTACGCCTCCACCTATCCCGCCTGACAACCGGCCACAACCCGTGCGACCGGCACCCTGCCAAACGTGACGATTAAGTGTGAGTATTAATTCAAAAATGAACTTAGCTTTATACCATAAAGCCCTTTTTACAACAAGATGATCTCTGTTAAAATCATTTAATATTAAACAATTTGCGAGCGGCGAACAAAACCCAGTGCGCCCTTGTCTTTACTATAACCCTGCGCCATTGGCCTTGTAGACCCCTTCATGAGCATCATTATAAAAACCGAAAGTGAAATTGAAAAAATGCGTATCGCCGGCAAATTGGCCGCGGAAGTTTTAGAAATGATCGCTCCCTATGTCGTTCCGGGCGTTACAACGGATGAGCTCGATAAAATTTGCCACGATTATATTGTCGATGTGCAAAAGGCCATCCCGGCGCCGCTTAATTATCACGGCTTTCCAAAATCGATCTGTACTTCGATAAATCAACAGGTCTGCCACGGCATTCCCAGTGAAAAAAAACTGAAATCCGGCGATATCGTCAATATCGATATTACCGTGATCAAAGATGAATACCATGGCGATACCAGCAAGATGTTCTGCGTTGGCGAAGTCAGCCCTCATGCAAAACGCCTGGTTAAAATCACTCAGGAAGCGATGTTTCGGGGTATTGAACAGGTCAAGCCCGGCGCAACACTGGGCGATATCGGCCACGCCATCCAAAAACATGCCGAAAGCAATCGCTATTCTGTGGTCAGAGAGTTTTGCGGCCACGGCATCGGCAAAAAATTTCATGAAGAACCCCAAGTTCTTCATTACGGCAAAGCCGGCGAAGGTGAAGTGCTGGAAGCAGGCATGATCTTAACCATTGAACCCATGCTGAACCTCGGCAAGCGTCATGTCAAAGTGCTGGCCGACGGTTGGACCGCGGTCACCAAAGACCGCAGTCTATCCGCACAATGGGAACATACCATACTGGTTACCCCTGACGGACATGAAATCCTGACCTTACGCCAAGAAGAAATGTGATCAACTTGAATAACTCCCTTATTCCCTTGCTCTTTCAAGCCAAAGACAGCCTGCAGCAATTCAAGCTACTGCTGAATCAAAAAAACGCCAAACTACGGCAAAAATTTGACCCGCACAGCTCCGTTACAGATCTGCTCAAAGAAAAGTCTGATTTCATTGATGAAATCCTGAATTGCGGCTGGCATCATTTTCTCGGGGAACATGCGCAACAACTCTGCCTGGTGGCCGTCGGAGGCTATGGCAGAAGAGAATTATTTCCTTATTCCGACATCGACATTGTCGTGTTACTAGACTCCGAGGAAACCGAGCCATACCAGGAAGCGCTGGGGAACTTCTTCACCTTCCTCTGGGATATCGGCTTGAAGCCAGGGCAAAGCGTGCGCACTATTGCCGAATGCGTCGACGCCGCCATCAATGATCAAACGATCATGACCAGCCTGATGGAAATCCGTCTGCTGTCCGGCAATGCAGCACTTTACGAGGCCGTCAAACTGCAAACCGCACCGGATAAAATCTGGCCGTCCGCCGAATTCTTTGCCGCGAAAATGGAAGAACAGCATCTGCGCTACGCCAAATACCACGACACCGCCTACAATCTTGAGCCCAACATCAAGGAAGGCCCGGGCGGTCTGCGCGACATGCAGGTCATCGCCTGGGTTTTTAAACGCCATTACAATTCCTCAACGCTTAAGGAACTGATCAAATACGACTTCCTGCCTGAATCCGAATATGCGGAACTGATTTCTGCGCGCGACATACTGTGGCGCATTCGCTATGCCCTGCATCTTCTGACCGACCGCAGTGAAGACAGGCTGATTTTTGATTACCAGCGTGATCTTGCCGAACAATTCGGCTTTAGTGAAGGAATGCACGAATACAATCAGGATGTCGAACGGTTCATGCAGTTCTATTATAAAACCGTACATGGACTCGAACGCCTGAATGAAATACTGCTGCAATTATTCAGCGAACTCTTTGTGGGCGACATCGCATGCCACCAGACGATTTTGAACGGCAAATTTGCGGTCATTAACGGTTATCTTGAAGTTGCAGACGATCAGGTCTTTGAACAAGAACCGCTGACCCTGTTGGAGATATTCTTACTGCTGCAGCAGGATTCCTCACTCAAAGGCATCAGGGCAAGGACCATTCGACTGATACGCAAAAACCTGCATCTGATCGATGTTGAATTCCGCAAGAATAAAACCGCAAACCGCCTTTTCATGGAAATATTCCGCCAGCCCGGCGGCCTCACCCACCAGTTAAGACGCATGAATCGTTATGGTATTCTGGCGGCCTATATGCCTTGCTTCGCCAACATCGTCGCCCGTATGCAGTATGATTTATTTCATATCTATACAGTGGATGAACACACCCTCTTTGTGATTAAAAATCTACGCCGGTTTTCATTAGAAAAACACCTGGATGAACTGCCCTTCTGCAACGACGTTTTTCTGCTGATCCCGAAACCCGAGATACTGTACATAGCCGCCCTGTTTCACGACATAGCCAAAGGCAGAAACGGTGATCATTCCACTATCGGCGAAGACATCGCCCGAGCATTCTGCCTGCAGCACGATCTCTCTGCACACGACACCAAACTCATCTGCTGGCTGGTTCGCAATCACCTGATCATGTCGATGACCGCACAGCGCAAAGACATCGGTGATCCGGACGTAATTCATGAATTTGCCCAGAAAGTGGGCAGTCCCGAATACCTGAATCATCTCTATCTGCTGACCGTGGCCGATATACGGGCGACCAACCCTGAACTATGGAACTCCTGGAAAGACGCCTTGCTGAAAGAACTCTATGGCAAGACCCACAGCACTCTGCGCAGAGGCTTGCCTAACCCGGTGACCCTGGCTGAGCGCATGCGTGAGAATAAAAAAGAAGCGCATGACGAACTCCTTAAGCTGGGCATAGCCGAGCCCGTTATTTACCAAGCGTGGCGGCATGCCAGTGATGATTATTTTTTACGTTATTCGGCTGATGAAATAGCTTGGCATACCATCGCCATTGCCTCATCCAACGAAAATGATTTGCCATTGGTATTGCTGCGCCCGCAAACCCAGAGCGGCAGCGCAGAGGTTTTTATCTACACTAAAAATGAAGGTTCTATTTTTTCCTTAAGCACCGCCACCCTCGATCAGCTAGGCCTTACCATTCTCGATGCCAGAATCATGACCACCACGGATAATTATGTGCTTAACAGTTTTCAGGTACTTGAGCAGTCCGGCGATCCGATCAAGGATCTGTTCAGAGAAGTACATATTTGCAACGCCCTGCGCAACAACCTGAAGCATCGCGAAATAAAGCTGCATAAAAACATACACCGGCAATCAAGACAGGCTAAACATTTCCCGATTCCGACCAGCATTGAGTTTCACACCGATCACTTGGGCCGGCACACCATTATGGAATTGATTACCACCGACCATGCCGGGCTTTTATCCAAGATAGGACGGGCGTTCCTGCTCCAGGACATCCACCTGCATAGCGCAAAAATCACCACGATCGGCAGCCGGGCTGAGGATATGTTTTACATCACCGACCAGCAATCACAAGCCATTACCGACCCTACTAAACAGGAACTCATTCGTATGGAAATTCTTAACGTCCTGGAAGCAGACGATTAAACGCCACTAGCCCTCATTGGAAGCCAGGGTTTTCTCGATAAACTGGACAAGCCGCGCATAATCATGACGGTCAATATCGACATATCGCATGCCAATCTTGCACTGGTCCCAGGAAATTCGACGTGAAAACGCAATATGACAACGCGCCTGTATGGGAGCCCACTGGCCGCTGTCATCCGGCAAATCCAGGCTGACCATTAACTCCACTGGCCTGCCGTCGCGCACAAAACTGCCGCCCGGCGTTATGACGTTGCGCTGCCTGATATCGCACTGGATGCACAGCACTTTACTATTTGTATCTACTGCTGTTACCTTGATACAAGTACCCTCCTGGTTGGCCACAGTAGCCGAGAGCTGCCTTGAAATTCGGGGATAAATTCTTTTTTCCATAGCCTTCACATCGCGTCTTTATGGATAACCTTATGATGCCTCGTCCTTCTGTCGGGAATGACCGGCATAATGTCGCGCTTCAGACATTACACCGACAGAAGAACATAACCAATCCTAGCCTAAAAATTTAATAAATCCATTTTAAATAGCAGCTTAGTCTGTTTTGTTAAGTCAAAACATAAGCCCCGCAAGCGCGCTCGACGGCCGCCCTACCCCAATAGCTCTTTTTTATCCTTCTTTGCGCATCGACTTAGTAACCAGCGTTTTGATATGGACTTAGAACAACTTAATCCGGCCAAACTCTTCACATGCTCCTGTCAGCACTGCTGACCATCGCCAATTCATTGTCTTGCCGACCCGTCATAACCGCCTGGCGAGGGATAAAAACCGGTATTTTGCCGCAGACACATAGCATTTCAGCTTAAACACCGGCAGGGCGACTGGTAATTAATAGGGCCAGTGCGGCTGATATTTTTCCAGCAACACGGCGCAGCCTTTTAACATCAGCGGCGTCAGCAGATTCAGCAGGAAAGCGGTAAAGACCAAGACGGAAAACAGCTCACTCTTGAATACGCCCAAATTTAGGCCCACGGATGCCAGAATAAAGGCCATTTCAGCCCTTCCACACATGCCGACACCAATAGTTAACGATTCCAGCCAGGTAAAATGCATGCGCCTTGCCATCAAGCCGGCGCTGACAATCTGGCCAATCAACACCGTTAGCGTCAAGGTCGCGAGCATCCAGATACTGTTGGCCGACAAATTGAAGGTGATGTTAAAGCCCAATGAAATAAAGAAGATAGGCCCCAAAAATGAATAGGACAAGCCGTATAGACGATCATTGACCAGATCATATAATTTCTTATTCGCCACCTTCTCTTCAAAAAACAGCCCGGCGATATAAGCACCCACCATAATATGGAGACCGATAGCTTGAGCCAGCAAACCGCCGGCAAAGCCCAGTACCAGCACGAACGTAAAGCCCTTGCCGTTCTTATCATGAAAGGGAAAAGTCATCCTGGGATAAAGGTAATAGCCGATGCTCACAGAAACCGCAAAAAACAGCAGGATCTTTCCGGCCAACATCGCCAGCTCACTGAAATCCACAGCCTTACCCTGCAAAACACCGATCACAAAACTGAATACAACCAGGGACAACAGGTTATCAATCACACAGGAAGCGACGATCACCCGGGCAAAACGGGCATGATGCAGACCCAGATCTCTTAGAATCTTTAAGGTAATGACGACCGCCGTTGCGGTCATGGTTAAGCCCACAAAAACCGAGTCCACCCAGCCGTAACCATAGGCCAGTGCAACGCCCATACTGACGAAAAACGGCACGATGGCGCCGACTACAACCAAGGCCAGCGAATTTTTCAGGGCATCAAAAAACTCTCTCGGCTCGGTTTCAACGCCGGTATGCAACATCAGGAAAAAGATGCCGATTTGCGCCAGTATCTCGATCGTTTCGCTGGGCTGCACCCAACCGAGTACGGCAGGGCCAATCACCACGCCCATGATAAGCTCACCCATAATGGTAGGCAGGCCGATCTTACGCATTATTACCGCCACCAGCCAGACCACAGCCATCAACATGAATAATGACTGAAAGATGGTGTCCATGGGAGCCTCCCACAAGGATCATGTCAAGGTTATGCAGCGGCCTGGATTCACCGGCCCGATGCCGACTGAGCTGGCGCGCCTCACTTTCGTTGAAGCAACGGGCTGTCCATTTCCGCCAAAAGCTGCGTGAGCTCAACACAGCAATCGGCATCAAAAGTAAATCCAGCTACTTTCAGTAAGCTCTAAACATAAAAAATCCTTGCTCCCGCAATTACCTGTTGAAGCTGCCTGCCATTCCGGGCAGAGGGCTAAATAATCGGTTCGCCCTTCGCCAGCTTTGGCAAATGACCTTCCAGCCCCATCGCATAACGCATCACCTTATTCTTGGCCGGCACAATTCGCTCCGCCAATCCCAGCCCCAGGTTGCGTAAAAATTTAAGCGGCAACACCTGATTACTGAACACCCGATAAAAAACATCCATAACTGTCATCATCTTCAAATTTTCGTTGCGGCGCTGTTTTTCATAGCGTTTTAAAACAGTCAATTCACCGATATCCAGGCCCTCATGATCCGCAGCGAGCAGCACCTCAGCTAACGCGGCCGCATCCAGCAAGCCTATATTGACGCCCTGCCCGGCCAAAGGATTGATCATGTGCGCGGCATCGCCCACCAGGGCCACCCCGGGCTTGACATAATCCTGTGCATGCTGTCGTTTTAACGGAAAACTCGCCGTCGCCAACACCTTGTTCACCTTGCCGAGACAATCGGGGAAAGCAGCGACCAGTTCCTCCAGCAAACGCTCATTGGACAGCGCTTTTAAACGACTGACTTCATCCGGCGAGTTATACCAGACAATGGATCCATAATGCCCGGTTAACGGCAAGAACGCCTGAGGGCCGCTGGGCACAAAGCGCTGCCAGGTAATATCCTGCTGCCCGTAATCGGTTTCAATATAAATCACCAGCGCATGCTGTTTGTAATCCCAGCTGGTCACACCCAAACCCACAGCCTGTCTGACCCGGGACTGACCACCATCGGCCGCCACCAGGACTTTGGCCGACAGCTGCCGGCCATCGGTCAAAGTCAGCTCCGAATGGCGCTGCCGGCCCGTCGAATAGTCGATTTTTGCAATGCTGGCCGGACAGATCAGTTCGATATTGTCAAAATCGTGCAAACGCTCCAGCAAGGCCAATTGAGTCACCCGATTTTCGACAATGTATCCCAGCTCGTCATAATCAATATCATCACTGCAAAATTCGGTATCGCCTGCCGTTTCCCATACCCGCATCCTTCGGAACGGACACAAGCGTCGACTGACGACACCGCCCCAGGCTCCCACGCTTTCAAGAATGTTTTTTGATGCAATACTGAGCGCAGAAACCCGCAGATCATGCGGCTGATCAGACGCAAAAGCCTGCGGCGGCGAACTCTCTATCACCGCCACCTTCAACCGGCTGCCACCCAAGGCACAAGCCACCGCAGCGCCAACCATGCCGCCGCCTACAACCACTACATCAAAATTTTCTTTCATATTAACCTACTAAAAACCAATCGACGGGCCAGCCCTGCCTAACAAATAGGCGCAAGCCTCGGTAACGGTTATTACATCATGAAGTCAATAGGATTTTATATTTTTATCTCAATCCTAAATACGAAAATAAACTGCCCACGGCCATCTTCCTATCAAGATATCAAACCCAGCAAAAATTTCCCCCGTGAAAACGAGTCGAAGAAGAAAGCTCGAACAATTTTGCATAAATGACACAAAAACTTTCATCATGTTACAATTAGCAGGTTTCACTAAATGAAATTTAACTGAAAAAAAATTTCGTAGCGATTTTAATGCCCTCAACTGAATCAATAATTTTGACTCTAACACGCATTAAAAGAACGAACTATAAACGCTGCATTCAGGCAGCATGATTAGAACGGGCTGGATAGATGATTAAAAATTCCCGATTAGGTAATAAAGAACCGATGCTTTATAACGCTGACTTATCGCAGGACAGCTGCGGCGTGGGTTTTATTACTCACAAACAGAGCAAACAAACGCATGATTTGTTGATTAAATCCCATGAAGCGCTCTGTACCATTCCACATCGCGGCGGCATGAGCGCGGAAGGAATTGGCGATGGCGCCGGCGTAAATATTGATTTATCTCTCAAGTTCTTTCGCAAAATTACCGGCATTAATACGCTCGAGCTCGGCCAGTTCGGCGTAGCCAACTTCTTCTTTCCTGAAGATCATGAACACTATGATTCCCTAGCCGGGGAACTGATCGAGCGCCATTTCAAAGCCTTTGACTTGCCGGTAATCCAGTGGCGCGACGTACCGGTCGACAAAGATGTGATCAATGCGGCCGCCGTTAAAGCGCAATTACCGATCAAGCAGCTTATTTTTGGCCGCCCTGAAAAGCTGAAAAATGCCAGCCATGATGAATTTGAAAAACACATACAGGCTGCCTTGCTGGATCTTGAAGTGGAAGGTTTTAGCCGTCCGGAATTGACCGGATTCTATCCTTTATCGATGAGCTCGCGCACACAGGTTTACAAAGGCCGACTCAACTCGTTTGAAGTGATTCCGTACTTTAAGGATTTGTACGACAAAGACCACGAAATCAGCACGCTGTTTTTCCACACCCGATTCTCCACTAATACAGCACCGGCAACGATGATGGCGCAGCCATTCCGTTACATGGCGCACAATGGCGAATTGAACACAGACAAGAAAAACCGTTTAAGCGAAAACGCAATCGCCCGCCAGCACAACAAACACATTGTTTTCCCTTGCGGACAATCCGATTCCGGCCGTCTGGACCAAACCCTGACCCGCCGTATCAATGAAGACAATCTGGATATTGTCACTGCCGTATTGGCGATGATGCCGCCGGCCTGGGAAAACGACACGACACTGTCGCCCGAAGTCCGCGCCATGCTGGAATATTTCAGCCTGTATGAAGAAAAAAATGACGGCCCTGCGGCATTGATTTTCAATGACGGCATCCGGGTCGGCGCCCGCCTTGACCGCCTGGGCCTGCGCCCCTTGCGTTCGGTTGAAACGGCTGATTATCTGGCAGTCATGTCGGAAGCGGGTCAAATCGACTTCCCGCCCAAAGAGGTTTTAAAACGCGGCCGAATTGAAGCTGGCGGCATGCTTTATTTTGACCACAACACGGGCGAGGCTTATGACAGCCATCAGGTCATGGAGCGTCTTGCCGGCGAAAAAGATTATCAGGCTTTATTGGCACAACGCTGCATCCACCTGGCTGAATTGCCCAAGGTTGAATTATCCGAACTGAATAATGAGCACGCGTTCAATATAGATCAGCAGCATACGGCTTACTCCCTTAACCAGGAAAGCTTCAGGTTCCTGCTGGATCCCATGCTCTCTACCGGCATGGAAAAAGTATCGGCCATGGGTTACGGTATCGCACCGAATGCGCTGTCCGGCGCCGAAGGCGGCATGTCGCGTTATTTCAGCCAGCGTTTTGCCCAGGTGACCAATCCGCCGCTGGATTCCCTGCGCGAAAGCGACGGCATGACCCTGCGTGTGGCTTTGGGCGCAAAACCCACTTTTTCCGATGAATACAGCAAACAACTGGTCATCGATTCGCCCATTCTGCAGCGCACACAACTGGAGCAGATCCGCAAGCAATCCGCAGTCAGCGTGATCACGCTGGACATGCTGTACACGCCTGTTTTTGATGATGCCAAACGCAACGAAGATGCATTGGAAGAAGCCCTACTGGCCGCCTGCGCCCGAGTGGAGGCTGCCGCCAGAAACAATACCGGCATTATCATTTTGAGCGATGCCAACATCAGCAAAGACAAGGCGGCCATCCCGGCCCTGTTGATGATCGCGGCCGCCAACCAGCATCTGGTTAAACAAGGCTTGCGTTTCAACTCGTCACTCATTGCAGAAACCGGACAGGCGGCCAGTCCGCATGACATCGCGACCCTGTTGGGTTTCGGCGCATCCGCCATCTGCCCGCTCAGCGTGCATAACCGCGTCATCAGCCATTACCCGCCCGCTGAACAACAAAAAATCCTGAACAATTTTCAAAAAGCGGCTGAAAAATCGCTGATGAAAACCATGGGCAAGTTTGGCCTGTGTACCGCGGAAAGCTACATCGGCGGGGAATTTTTCGAATCCAATTATCTGGATACCGATGAGCCGAAATTAAATCCTTACTTCCCCAATATTCACGCCTCGGTTGGCGGCGTGCGTTATGCCAATATTGCGGCCAGTGCGACCGAATGGCATCAAAAAGCCCTGGCCGTGCGCGAAGAGAAAGACATCCCTTTCCTGGGCCTGTTCAAGGAGCGCCAGGACGGCGCCGGCCATACCTTTGGCAACACCGCGGTCAGGGAATATATCAACATGACCGACGAGGCCATTTTATATATCGCCCCGGAACTAGAAAAATCGCCTGAAGCCAGCGATACCGCCTATTTGGATCTTGGCTACGATAAACGCACTCCCGAACAGATCGATGCCTTCGGCGTTACTCCAGCCTATCGCAGCTTTACCAAAAACCTGTATCTGGAGCGCGAATCCAGACCGGCGGCATTGCGCGACATCATGGATTTTCCTGCCGATATCACTCAGGCAAAAACCAGCGCAGATTTCGATCGCATCCTGGGCAAGCAAAACCTGCGCGGCAACATCAATTACCTGATTCGTGGACTTAAGGTCGATCAAAATAGCGATGCTTCCTACACGGTCAGCTTGAGCGAAAACGCGGGTTCCGAGCGTCTGCAGCAACTGGCCGAGCACTTTGAAAAACGCTTCGCCGATACCGACTTCGAGCTGACCCTTGCCAATGAGGCCATTACCCTCCGGGTAGCCGACGGCAGCAGCCTGCTGGCGAATTATCTATCGAACATCAAAGCTGCACCTGAACCGATTGCCTTAGCTTCTGTACAGCCGGCTCATGAAATTACCGCCACCATGGCATCGGGCGCCATGAGTCACGGCGCCTTGCTGGCCGAAGCGCACGAGGCGGTAGCCCAAGGCACCAACATCGTAGGCGCTTTGAGCAACTCCGGTGAAGGCGGCGAGCATTCCAGCCGTTTCAACACGCTGCGCTCCAGCAAAATCAAACAGTTTGCTTCGGGCCGATTTGGCGTCTGGGCCGGTTATCTGGCCGACCCCAACATTCAGGAAATCGAAATCAAAATCGCCCAGGGCGCAAAACCCGGCGAAGGCGGCCAGCTGCCTGCGCCTAAGGTCTCGGTCGAAATTGCCGCCTTGCGTGGCGGTACCCCCAAGGTTGAACTGGTCAGTCCGCCGCCCCATCACGATACCTATTCGATCGAGGATTTGGGGCAATTGATCCATGACGCCAAGGCGGCGCGCGTCAAAGTAGGCGTCAAACTGGTCTCTTCCGAAGGCATCGGCACGATTGCTGTCGGCGTTGCCAAAGCCGGCGCTGACGTAATCAATGTGGCCGGCAACACTGGGGGCACCGGTGCCGCTGCGGTCACCAGTCTAAAAAACACCGGCCGCTCGCCTGAAATCGGCATCGCCGAAGTCCATCAGGCCTTGGCCGCCAACGGCCTGCGCGACAAGGTGGTATTACGCTGCAGCGCGGCCCATCAAAGCGGCATGGATGTCGTTAAATCCGCAATTTTAGGCGCGGATTCGTTTGAATTCGGCACCACGGCACTGATGATGCTGCGTTGTGTGATGGCAAAAAATTGCAACATCAAATGCCCGGCCGGATTGACGACTGCGCACGAAGAATTTAAAGGCGACCCACGCGTCCTGGCCCAATATTTCATGAACCTGGCGCACGAAGTCAGGGAAATACTGGCCGCGCTGGGTTATCAAAGCCTGCTGGATATCCGCGGCAGGACCGATTTGCTGCATTTGATCAATCATGAAACCATGGTGGGTCAGCTGGATTTGACAAAACTGCTGAGACAAGTCGACGTCGTCAAGATTGACAAACCGATCTATCTGGAAGCGCACTTCAATGTCGATGACGCCATTTTTGAACGCTTCAAAACCGGCATTATTGAAGGCAAGCAGAAACAGGTTATCGTTGAAGGCAAGGAATTCAAGCTTAACAACTGCAACAAAACCGTCGGCGGACAGGCTGCGATCGACATTGAGCGAATGCTGGCCTATGAGCTGACCGAGCAGCAGCTTGCAGACGCCAAAGTGATTTACACGAATCAGCACGGCCGCCGTTATCTGGCGCCGGACAGCCTGATTATCCGCACGCACGGATCCGCCGGACAAAGCTATGCCGCCTTCATGAATGACGGCATGCGCATGGAACATACCGGCACCTGTAATGATGGCGTCGGGAAATCGGCCTGTGGCGGCACGCTCATTATCGAATCACCGGGCGGCGGCATTAAAACACCCGGCAATAACGTGTTGATCGGCAACTTTGCCTTGTTTGGCGCCAGCGGCGGCAAGGCCTTCATCAATGGCGAGGCGGGCGACCGTTTCGCGGTCAGAAATTCGGGCGCCATGGCTGTCGTTGAAGGTGTCGGTGATTTCGCCTGTGAATACATGACCAATGGCGCAGTTTTAAACATCGGCGGCTTTGGCAAAGGCTTCTGCAACGGCATGTCCGGCGGCAACGCCTATCAATACGACCCGGAAAACCGTCTGGAAAACCTGTACGACAAGTCTTCCGTGGAACTGCACAGCCTGACCGAAGATACCGACACGGCCCGCGCGCATGAACAGTTCATCCTGTACATGCTGGAGCAACATGCCGATTACGCCAACTCCAGCAAGGCCAGAAATCTGCTCAATAACTGGGCCAGCGAGCGCAAACATTTCAAGTTTGCCATCCCGCTATGGCTTTACAAGACCCAAACGGCCGAGTTTCTGCAACGGTCACTGGACCGCAAGGAAATGGTCGAAGAATTGGCGCAGGCGTTCGCGTGCTCGCAGATTGCCCAGGTCAAAACCGCCTACAAGAATGCGCAACCGCTTTTCGGCGGCTCTATTCCTGCCTATGGAGCCAGCGATAGCGCCTTAACGTTTAAGCTGGTCAATAGTTACGCCGTGTTTGAAAAAGCGCAGCAGATCGCCAAAGACATGCTCAAAGGCCTGCCCGAAATCCTGCGCACACCGAGCCATATAGAACAGGCCGCGCGTAAATTGATTATTGAGCGTCCACGCAAATTGCAGGAAGCCCTGGTCAAAAATATCCGCGAAGCTTACAGCAACTTCAGCGATGAGCAACTGGCCTGTCTGTTGGCCGACAAGCGACTCAATGACTACAAGACAGCGTTGAGCATGCGCGACGTGCAAAGCATCTATTCCATAGGCTCTACCGCCTGGATTATTGAACAGGAAAACATCAATAAACAGGCATTGTCCGGCATACCTTCCGTTGAGGAATATCTGGCCGGACTGGTAGGCTTGGGCGTCGTTCAAGAAATGCTGAGCCCGCAAGCGGCGGCCTAAACTTCACCCCTTTTTACAACATCTGAGTCTGGCCAGGCCCGCCCTGGCCAGACTCAGGCACAAACATTGATTTGTTAGTAACCCAGATGAAAACACCTCACATTCCACTCGATGCGCCTTACAGCGAAAGTCAGCGCGCCTGGTTAAGCGGCTTTTTTGCCGGCATGCATACGCACATGGTGCAAAACGCCGGCTCTGTTAATCAGGCTGATGCACGACTCATCCACATTCTTTACGGCACCCAAACCGGCAATGCCGAGTCAATCGCCAATGACGCCGCCAATCTCGCCAAGGCACACGGCTTGAAGCCGGTGGTAAAAAGCATGGATGAAGTCGAAATCGGGGCACTGGCCGCTATGGACTATCTGCTGATCATCACCAGCACCTACGGTGAAGGCGAAATGCCCGACAACGCCCAAATGCTTTGGGAAACCGTATCTTCGGATTCCGCCCCCAAACTGGAACACATGAAATACTCCGTACTGGCATTGGGTGACACCAGCTATGACTTGTTCTGTCAGGCCGGTATGGAATGGGATAACCGGTTGGCGGCATTGGGTGCAAGCCGTATTTACGAGCGCACGGATTGCGATGTCGACTTTGAAGAACCGGCAGCCAACTGGATCAGCGCAGTCATTCCGCACATGGCCGAAGGCGTCTCGACTACGGTACTGGTCGACACCAGCGTTCCCGCCGTTGAAAAACCGCTATACAACCGCAAGAATCCGTTCCCGGCCAAAATGCTGGTGAATCGCATACTGACCGATCCCTCCTCGTCCAAAGAAACCCGACATTATGAAATTTCCATCACCGGTTCGGGTTTAAGCTACGAAGCTGGCGACGCCCTCTGCGTGGTACCGACCAACTGCCCCAAACTGGTGAGCGACATCATCCAGGCCATCGGCTGCAAGGGTGATGAAGATGAACCGGTCCATGGCGAATTCATCGCTCTGCACGAAGCCTTGCGCACTCAATTTGAAATCAAATTGCCCAGCAAGGAATTTATTGAAGAAATTGCCCAGCGTTCCGGCGATCAGGAGCTCAACGGCATACTTGAAACCGGCGATAAAGACGAACTGTCGAAATATCTCTGGGGCCGCGACATTCTCGATTTATTACTGCAATTCCCGGACTGCGAATTTTCTGCCGCGGAATTCATTGCCCTGCTAAAACCCCTGCAGCATCGCGCCTACTCCATCTCTTCGAGCGGAAAAATGTATCCCGACTCGGTACATTTAACCGTCGCCAGCGTGCGCTATGAAAGCCATGGCCGCGACCACAAAGGTGTTTGCTCGACTTTTCTGGCCGACCTGGTTGACGACGAAACCGAAGTGCGCTGCTTCTTTACCCCCAACAAGGTATTCAGGGTGCCTGAAGACGACAGCCTGCCCATGATCATGGTGGGCCCCGGCACCGGCGTCGCGCCATTCCGTGCCTTCCTGCAAGAACGTGAATTCAGAAAAGCGTCCGGCAAAAACTGGCTGTTCTTTGGCGACCGTAATGCCGCCACCGACTTCATCTACCGCGAAGAGCTGGAAGCCATGCAGCAAAGCGGCCTGTTAACCCGTCTGGATCTGGCCTTCTCCAGAGACCAGGCCGAGAAGATATATGTGCAGGACCGTATGCGTGAAAACGGCGCAGAACTGTTTGCCTGGCTCGAACAGGGCGGTTATTTCTTCGTCTGCGGCGATGCCTACCACATGGCGAAAGACGTTGATAAAGCCCTGCATGATGTCATCGCAGAACACGGCAAACTGACAGAACAGCAGGCCGTCGATTACGTCAATCAACTGAAAAAAGACAAACGTTACGTCAGAGACGTTTATTAAAACCCAAAACCCGGCATCATCAGCTCGGCGTCCTGTTGCCGACCCATTCCTGATTATCGGCAACACTTGATAGCCGAAATCCGGAATGGGATGCCCAGTCTGATCTCCATCAAATGTGCGCATTGGCAAGAAGCTTCGCCTAATGCGCCTATTGTTTGCAGTCCCACAACCTCTCCCGCAACCGGAGTCATCCCGGCTGAATCATGAGGCGCAAGCCTTTATAACTAGTCACTCCAGGGTGTCTGTGGCTGATTCGGCATCTCATTTCGGTGAAATCCAGCCGGAATTTGCCTAGTCCAGTATAAAATCAATATAATCATCCGATTCTATCTTGCAGTGCGGGCAGGTTATTACCCGCTAATGTCCAGCCAGTTTGCGAAGCAAGTATCCCAGGCCGCAGTTTTTGCCCCCTTGCTGAGTCCTAAAGAGGTAAAACAATCATGACCTACAGCGCGTTGCCCCCCAAACAGGGCTTGTACGACCCTCGATTCGAACACGATGCTTGCGGCGTCGGCTTCATTGCGCATATCAAAGGCCAAAAGAGCCATGACATGGTGCGCCAAGGCCTGGAGATTCTTAAAAACCTGACTCACCGCGGCGCCGTTGGAGCGGATCCTCTGGCGGGCGATGGCGCCGGCATACTGCTGCAAATGCCCGATGCGTTTTTTCGTGCTAAGGCGCCCGGCTTGAACCTCAGCCTGCCTGCGGAAGGCTATTATGCCGTGGGCATGGTATTTTTGCCGCGCAGCGCCGACAATCGAAGCGCTTGTGAAAAAATCCTGACCGATTTCATTGTCGCTGAAGGCCAGACTGTTCTGGGCTGGCGCGACGTCCCGGTGGACAACACAGGCCTGGGTGAATCGGTTAAAGCCGTTGAGCCGTTCATCCGTCAAGTTTTCGTCGGCCGCGGCAGTAATTG
>Ga0208625_100066_pt1 | contig 24954 bp, 26 predicted proteins | sample LakWasMeta8_HOW4_2_FD_183858 | JGI IMG/M metagenome (GOLD analysis project Ga0208625, IMG submission 183858) | Freshwater sediment methanotrophic microbial communities from Lake Washington under simulated oxygen tension - Sediment Metagenome... | ecosystem: Environmental > Aquatic > Freshwater >... | reverse complement strand
AGATGCTTGCTCATTTAATTAAACAGATTCAAAGATTTTTAAGGTGCAAGACGAAAGAGGGCCAAGGTGATATGTATTTCACCTTGAACCTTACAGGTTAATGTAAATAGGCAGGCACGAGATTGTAAACAATGTCCTCCATTCTGGAGAAGGCGACCTCTTCATCCGGCTGGCTGAGCAGTACCATTAACGCGATCCATTTTAGTTTTTCCAGGGATATGTCTTCATTTTCCAGCGCCATCACTCGATCAATGACAATTTCCCTGTTGGCTGAATTCAGGATGCCATTATGTTCCAGGAACATCAGCAGGTTCAGACATTCGATATTTAGTTTTGCTTTTTCCTGGGCGCAAAAAATACGGAATGCGGGCGTGACTGACGGTTTGATGGCGCGCTGCAGGCTGAGTGAGTCGAGCCAGTCGAATGCTTTGGTGACTTCGACTTGTTCAAAGCCGGCCTCGAGCAATTCAGTTCTGATGACGTCGCTGTCTGGAAGCGTGTCGAGCGCATCTTCCATATAGTTTTCAAACAAGTACATCAGGACATCAAAAATATTTTCTTTCATAAGGGTGTTTGCTGTTTATTTTATTCGTGTATAGCAACCGCCGGCAGTTGCTTCTATGTAACCTTGCAGTTCCAAAACCAATAGCATTGAGGAAATAACTTCAACGGATAAGCCGGTATTTTCGACCAGATGGTCGATGGAAGTCGGGCTGAACATGACTAGATTCAATAATGTTTGTTGCTCCAGGTCAAGTGTTGATTGCTCAGGGAGGCTAAATGATTTTTCATCTACTTGATTATATTGATTTAATTCTTCAAGAATATCCTGCGTGGTTTCGACAAGCTTTGCCCCTTCGCGGATAAGCGCATTACAACCCCGGGCGAGAGGATTATGAATTGAACCAGGTATGGCAAAAACTTCGCGATTTTGTTCCAAAGCCATGCGGGCGGTAATCAGCGAACCGCTTTGTTTGGCGGCTTCAACCACCAATAAGCCTTGGCATAAGCCGCTGATGATGCGGTTTCGTCTTGGGAAATGGTTGGCTTTGGCCAGGGTTCCGGGAGGAAATTCTGAAATCATCGCTCCGGTGTTGACGATTTCAATCGCCAATTCCTTGTTTCGTGCGGGATAGACGCGATCCAAGCCGGTGCCTGCAACTGCAATAGTATAACCTTTTGCCTTGAGCGCGCCCTGATGGCCGGCGGCATCAATGCCCATCGCCAGGCCGCTGGTAATGACCAGGCCATGATGGCTGAGCGTCTTGGCGAAGTTGAAAGCGGTTTCCAGTCCTGAAGAGGAAGGGTTGCGGCTGCCTACGATGGCAATTTGTGGCAATGAGAGAATCTTGGGGTTGCCGCGTACAAACAGCAGCGGAGGCGGGTCGGCAATTTCTTTTAATTGATCAGGATAGGCTTCGTCATTTAAGGTGATGACGCTGTTGTTGGTTTGTTCCAGCCAGGCCAGATCATAATCAATGGCCTGCCAATTGAAGTTTTTTATTTCACGAACAATGTCGCTTTTCAAACCTAATGCTGATAATGCAGCACTGGATTCGGCGAATAACTGTGCGGGGGTGTGGTTTTCGAGGATTTTAAGAAATGTTCTGCAGCCGACGCCTGGCGTGCGCAAGAGCGCAAGCCAGTATTTGATGTCGTTGCCGGTTTGCCGGTTGCGGATAGTCGGGGTCAGGGAGTTTGAACTTTATCGAGAACATGAATCGCGCGGGTGGCTTTCATGACCAGCGCATAACTGACGCGTTCAAAAGGCCTGAAGACCATGAGCGTTCCGGCAATTTCATCCGGCAGTTGAACCGCATCGTTTTTGACGGGGCTGTAACTGTCGCGTACGACCTGGCCGCGTTGATAGATATCCAGCTCGTGGCCTGGTAGCAGGCCGTCGCTCGTGCCTTTGTCAATGACGACGACATTGTAGCGGCCGATTTGAGATACGCCGTCAAAGACACTGATGATGCTGCCTTTAATACTGTCTTCGGGGGGGCGAGGGAAATAGTTTAAGGTGACTTCTTCTTCAGGATCAGGCATGAGTCGATCGCCGATGCGAATCTCTCTGTTCGCCTGGTTGATATATAAGGTTGCCGGATCGCCTTCCTGCTGCAGGGTGGTATTGGCAATGAATTGGGCCTCGTAGCCTAAAATTTCTCCGGTTTCCGGACGGACATAGGTGTCGCCTTCCCGGTACATCGTATAAGACAGGCTTTTCGGCTCGGTTATAGAACGTGCATACACTTTGTCGCCAGTGCCAGCCAATAGATGTTCGCCGGCAAAGCCGATAACATACGGCGCCTCGTTAAGTTCATTTTGGCTCACGACTCTGGGGGAGGTTAAAAAGCGTTCTATGGCGTCCGAGGGGATCAGTTTGATCGCCTGCTTGAGAGGCGTTTCCCGGATGCAGGGTTCCAGTTTGCCTTCTTCGGTAACAGGAAAATCGGTACGGGCATGTGCGGAATTCACTTCTATGACGCAGGGAGACAGCTTCGTGGCCATATTCGGATCCCGGGACAAGCTGAGCTGCGGCTTGCCGTTTACGATCGAAAAATAAACGGTGTCGCCAGGATAAATCAGGTGCGGATTCTCGATTTGCGAATTGTAACTCCATAATTCAGGCCACTGCCACGGGTGGGTCAGGAATTTACCCGATATATCCCATAAGGTATCGCCCTCGACTACGGTGTATTGGTCAGGATGCGAAGGGTTTATTTGTATTTCATCCGCCCATGCGCTGATACTGAGTAGAAAGGGAACTATAAATCCAACAATTGTTCGAAAAGCCATATTTGATTCCTGTCAGGTCTTTTTAGTCTGTCTGAATTCAAAGTTTAGATGAATTCATATAGAATTCTAGTATTCAATTATTAATAGTGGAGAGTTTGTTGGGCATTTTAACTATTCTCGAGTTTCCGGATGAGCGTTTGCGCAAAAAAGCCGCGGCGGTTAAAACGGTCGATGATGCGATCAGAAAATTAGTCGATGAGATGCTTGAAACGATGTACGTATCGAAAGGTGTAGGGTTAGCCGCTACCCAGGTGAATGTGCATCAGCGGGTTATTGTTATCGATGTCAGTGAGGATAAGAGCGCGCCCTTGTGTTTGATCAATCCTGAAATTATCGCCAAAGACGGTGTTGAAGAGTCCGAAGAGGGCTGCCTTTCGGTGCCGGGTTTTTTTGAGAAGGTAAAGCGAGCCGAACACGTCAAAGTTCGAGCGCTGGACAGGAACGGAAAGTCTTTCGAGTTTGATGCGAGGGACTTGCTGGCCGTGTGCGTCCAGCACGAGATGGATCATCTGGACGGAAAGTTGTTTGTCGATTATTTATCGCCCTTGAAGCGGCAACGGATCAAGAAGAAATTGGAAAAAGCGCATAAGATGGAACAACACTGATCATGAAGATTATTTTTGCAGGCACCCCCGAGTTTGCCGTGCCGACCTTGCAGATGCTGTTGGATTCGGGGCATGAAGTTTGCGCTGTTTATACCCAGCCTGACCGCCCTGCCGGGCGCGGGCGAAAATTAACCGCCAGCCCCGTCAAGGCCTTGGCTTTAAAAGCAAATATTCCTGTTTACCAGCCGCTGACGTTCAAAACCGAAGAGGAATTGCGCCAAATAGCTTCGTTCAACGCCGATCTGATGGTTGTTGTCGCCTATGGCATGATTTTACCGCAGACGGTGCTGGATGTGCCCAAGCGGGGCTGCATTAATGTTCACGGCTCGCTGCTGCCGCGCTGGCGCGGAGCTGCGCCCATACAGAGGGCCATCATGGCGGGTGATGAAAAGACCGGGGTCACTATCATGCAGATCGTGCGCAAGTTGGATGCTGGCGCCATGCTGCACAAAGAGGAATACGTCATCGAACCCGGCGACACAGCCAGTGTTGTCCATGACAAATTAGCACATCTGGGCGCCATCGGCTTGGCTAAAGTATTGGCACAAATAGAAGCCGGAACCGCGCATGCAGAGGAGCAGGATGAAGCTTTGGTCACTTACGCCGAAAAGCTGGACAAAAGCGAAGCTTTTCTGGATTGGTCGCTGCCGGCAGAACAATTGGCCAGAAATGTACGGGGGCTAAACCCCTGGCCGGTTGCTCAAACGCGCTATCGGGGTGAAATGCTGCGCATCTGGCAGGCCGAAGCTATCGCGGCCGATACGAATGCTGAACCCGGCACGGTGATCTGTGCCGGTAAAAATATGGATGTGGCAACCGGAAAAGGTCTGTTGCGGCTGCATGAAGTGCAGCTGCCGGGTGGAAAGCGGATGGGCGTCCAGGCTTTTCTTAGTGCGCATGATGTTAATGCGACAAAATTAGGTTAAATAACCAGTGAATTTACGTTTAGTCGCGGCCCGGGTCTTGTCCCGGGTATTGCAGGATGGGCAGTCGTTAACGGCTGCTCTGGATCATGCGCTTCCAGCAATTGAATCTTCAAAAGATCGGGCGTTTGTTCAGGCGCTCTGTTACGGCGTATGCCGGCAATATTATCGCCTAGATTTCATTTTGCATGAATTGCTGGATAAGCCGCTGAAAGACACTGAGATTAAAGCCTTGGCTTTGGTGGGTTTGTATCAACTGAGCTCTATGCGGGTAAAGCCTCATGCGGCGGTATCGGAAACGGTTGCGGCGACACGCAAAAAGCCCTGGGCCAAGGCACTGATCAACGCGGTGCTGAGAAAATACCTGCGCGAGCAGGAGAGTCTTGAGCAGAAGGCTGACCAGCAGCCGTCGGCCGCATTGAGCCATCCAGACTGGATGATCAGGCAAATCGAACAGGATTGGCCCGAGCAGGCCCACCAAATACTGCGGGAAAACAACCGGCAGCCACCGATGGTGTTGCGGGTGAATCTAGCAAAAATCAGCCGTGAGCAATATTTGCAACAACTTGCCGGACGAGAAATAGCGGCTGCTGATGTCGAGTTTTGCCCATCGGCGCTCATCTTGGAAAAACCGGTTGCGGTTGAGTTATTGCCGGGGTTTGCCGAGGGCTGGGTCTCCGTGCAGGATAGTGCGGCACAGTTGGCGGCCGGGTTGCTGGATGCGCAGGCAGGACACCGGGTGCTGGATGTTTGCGCGGCGCCCGGTGGTAAAACTGCGCATATTCTTGAGCGGCAGCCAGATTTGCAAGAAGTGGTTGCTGTCGATATTGATGCCGCCAGGCTCAACAGGGTGGGTGAAAATTGTCAGCGCTTGCAATTGCAGGCCCGCTTGGTTTGTGGGGATGCGGCCAATCCAGATGCCTGGTGGGATGGCAAACCTTTCGATCGGATATTGCTGGACGCGCCCTGTTCTGCGTTGGGTGTTGTTCGTCGTCATCCCGACATCAAGCTATTACGCAGAGCCGATGATATTGAGACCCTGCGGGCACTGCAGAGCCGCATCCTGCAAGCGATCTGGCCGTTGCTCGCGCGCGGCGGTCTGTTGGTTTATGCGACCTGTTCCGTTCTAAAGCAGGAAAATGAACAGCAGATTCAAGCTTTTCTGGCAGCGCACAGCGATGCCGTCGAACAGCCCATCACGGCCAGCTGGGGTTCTGCCAGGGATTTTGGTCGGCAGATTTTTACCGGGGAATCGGCAATGGACGGCTTTTATTATGCCCTCATCAGCAAGCAATAAAGGCTGTTTAATCTATTTTCTCGCGCTTATTTGGCTACTGCCGATGTCGGCTTTTGCCGATGCCTTTGCTGTTGCGGTAAAGCGGGCCGAAATGAATATTCAGGGCGATCGGTATGTCTTGTCGGCCGATATAGATTATCAATTAAGCCCCCGAGCAAAGGAGGCGCTGCAAAACGGGGTTTCTTTGTTTTGGGTTGTTCAGATCAAGGTTTGGCAGCAACGCGATTATGTCTGGGACAAGAAGCTGGTCTATAAGGAAGTCCGCTACCGCATTCAATATCATGCCTTGTTAAATATGTACCGCGTCAGAAATGAAAGCAGCGGGGAGGTGGATAATTTTTCAACCTTGCCCGCGGCGCTGGATTTGATGTCGAGAGTGCGCGATATTCAGGTCATCGATAGAGTCGACCTGTTGGCGGGAGAGCGCTATCTGGCCGGTGTGAAAGTGAGTTTTGATCGGGATGCGCTGCCATTGCCCTTGCGGCCGGCTGCGTACGTTAATCTGCAATGGTATCTATCCAGTGATTGGTATGTATGGTCCCTGAAAAACTGAAACCGCCGATCAATTTTACCGTTTTAATCCTGTTTGGCCTGATTTTGCTGTCGCTGCAGCTCATGAGTTCCGCCACGCAGGAGTCATCTCAATTAAGCGAGATGTATTCATGGCTGCTGCTGGTCAATGCCCTGGGCTCTGTGGTGCTGCTGGGGCTGGTTGTGGCCAATATTTATTCTTTGACACGGCAGCTGAAAAAACGTGAAGCCGGTTCTCGTTTAACCACCCGCATGGTGTCGTTGTTTGTGGTGTTGTCTTTGGTGCCGGCTGCCATTGTGTTCTATTTTTCCATGCAGTTTTTGCATCAGGGCATCGACAGCTGGTTTAACGTGGAAATGGACCGGGCCATGGAAGATGCGCTGGAACTTAGTCAGGCCTCCCTGGACCAGCGGATGCGCTGGCATTTGAAGCAAACCCAGCAATTGTCAGAGAGACTGGCGGATTCATCGGCAACGCTGGCGACACTTGAACTAGAGCAGCTGCGTGAAGTTGCGGAGGCCTCCGAAATGACGCTTTTTTCACGTCAGGGCCGAATTGTGGCATCGAGTAGCATCAACCCCAGCGATATTTTGCCCAGTTTGCCGGATGAGCATATCTGGCTGCAGTTACGGCGCAATTCAGAGTATGTCGCTTTGGCGCCCATTCGGGAAGATGAGCTGATGATTCGGGCGATAGTGACCGTCAATGCGCGGGAGCCGCAATATTTGCAAGCGCTGTATCCTGTGCCGGTCAGAATTGCCGATTTGGCCGATTCAGTCGAATTTGCTTTTGTGCGTTATCAGGAGATGAATTTTTTAAGGGATTCATTAAAGCTTAGTTTCTCGCTGGCCTTATCATTGGTTTTGTTGATGAGCCTGCTGGCAGCAATATGGGTCGCCTTCATCAGTATCCGAAATATCATCGCTCCGGTAAAAGAACTGGTTAAGGGCACGCAGGCGGTGGCTTCCGGTCATTATGACCAGCAGTTGCCGGTCATCGCGCAGGATGACTTGGGATTTTTGGTAGAATCTTTCAACGAAATGACGCAGCGCATTGCCCGTGCTCGGGATGAAACTAAAAGGGCTGGGGTTGAAGTTGAGAATCAACGGGCTTATCTGGAAACGATTTTGGCTAATTTGACGGCCGGCGTGATCAGTTTCGATGCCGATTATAAAATTCGTACCGCCAATCAAGCGGCATACCGGATTTTTCATATCCATGTGAGTCATTTTGTCGGGCAAACTTTGCTGAATCTTGCGCAGGACTATGCCGAACTGGCTGAGCCATTAAAATCGATTCAGCGCTTGCTAGTGCAGAGCGATGATGAAATATGGCAGCAGCGCATCGCTTTTTTGGGCCCCAATGGCCGGCAAGAGTTGTTGTGTCGCGGAACGCCGCTTTTTTCTCAGGAAGGCGGGCGTGTGGGTGCGGTCGTGGTTTTTGATGATGTGACCGATTTGATTCAGGCACAGAAGAATGCTGCCTGGGGTGAAGTGGCGCGCAGACTGGCGCATGAGATCAAGAACCCGTTAACGCCGATCAAGCTGTCGGCAGAAAGGCTGCAGCATAAACTGGCGACAAAATTGGAAACCAGCGATGCCGATATGCTGAAACGGTCTACCATGACGATCGTGCAGCAGGTTGAAGCAATGAAGGAGATGGTGGATGATTTTTCCGAATATGCCAAACCGTCCAAAAAACAGACGGTCACCATTGATATGTCGGCTTTGGTGCAGGAAGTATTGGCGCTTTATGCGTTAAAATCGGGAGTCACATTTAAAGCCGATGATGAGGCGAGCTTGCTGATGGTGAAGGGGGATCCAGTCAGTATCAGGCAGGTTTTGCATAATTTGATTAAAAACGCGCTGGAAGCGATTGACCCCAAGGGGCATATCGAAATCGGCCTGCACCGGGTTCAGAAGAATAATGCTGATTTTATCGAAATAGCGCTTTATGATGACGGTCCGGGCATCAAAGAGGATCAGATCGAGAAAATTTTTGAACCTTATGTGACGACCAAGGCCAAGGGGACAGGCCTGGGCTTGGCGATTGTTAAAAAGATAATTGAAGAACACGGTGGTGCGATATGGGTCGACACCACCCGTAAAATAGGGGCGGGGTTTATAATTCAGCTGCCGGCCTATAACTATTGATATACCGAAAAAAATATGAATGCAAACACTCCCCGTATATTGGTCGTAGATGATGAGCCGGATATTCGCCGTCTGGTATGCGAAATTCTTGAAGATGAGGGCTATCAGGTGGCGATGGCTGAAAATGCTAGTGAAGCCCGGGCGCAGAGGAGCTCTAGTCTTCCCGATCTGATTCTGCTCGATATCTGGATGCCCGATACCGACGGCATAACCTTGCTGAAAGAATGGGTGGCGGAAGATGCAGGCCTGTGTCCGGTCATCATGATGTCCGGCCATGGTTCGGTGGAGGCGGCCGTGGAGGCAACCCGACTGGGGGCTTACGATTTTCTTGAGAAGCCTTTGTCGCTGGCAAAGCTGTTATTGATTGTTGAGCGAGCGCTGGAAGCCAGCCATCTGCAAATAGAAAATGCAGGGCTGAAACAGCAGTTGACTGTCGATATTGAGCCGGTAGGCAAAAGCGCAACCGTTGCCCGAACTAAAGATCAACTGAAACGCCTGGCTCAACATGATGCACGGGTCTTGTTTGTGGGCGAGGCGGGAGTGGGTAAGGAGCTGTATGCGCGTTACCTGCATCATAACAGCGCACATCGGAACGGTCCTTTTGTTGACGTGTCCGTGGGTAGCATAGCGCCTGAAAATTCGGCTGTTGAATTTTTCGGGAAAGAGGACGGGGGCAAGATTTACCCGGGCTTGTTGGAGCGAGCGCATAAGGGCACGCTGTTTTTGGGCGAGATTGGCGGCATGGATCAGGAAACCCAGTTGAGATTGCTGAGCGCCTTGGAATCGAGCTCATTCCTGCGGGTCGGCGGTAGTGAGGCGGTGCGCGTCGATGTTCGGGTGGTTTCCGCTACCCGAACGGGATTGGACGAATTGGTCAGGGCGGGGCGTTTTCGGCAGGATTTGTATTATCTTCTGAATGAAGTGACGCTTACGATTCCGTCGTTGAGAGAGCATAGTGAAGACGTGCCGGCCTTGCTGAGTTTTTATGTGGATTATTTCGTCACTCATGAAAAGTTATCATTCCGCAAATTTTCCATGGCGGCGCAGAATTTTTTGCGCAATTACAGTTGGCGCGGAAATGTGAGGGAATTGAAAAATCTGGTACAGAGGCTTATGATTTTAGGCGTCGGCGAAGATATTGAGCTGGATGAAGTCAAGTCGGCATTGGGAACCGGCGTCGCCGACATCGTGCTGTCGTCATCGGTGCCGGAGTTTTATAATCTGCCGCTCAAGGAAGCGCGAGACCATTTTGAGAAGGCCTATCTGGAATATCACTTTGAGAAAACCGGCGGCAGCGTTGCCAAACTAGCCTCTGCAGTAGGGATGGAGCGAACGCATCTTTACCGGAAACTGCATTCGCTCAATATTAAATTATGAATCAGCACGGTTTGCAGAACTCCCGCGTTGGCCTGATTCCACAATGGAAGATAAATAAAGTTGAACATTTTTGCAAAGTTTAGTAATATTCTCCCTCTTTTATTGAGCCTTTAACAGAAAGACTAAGTAACGATGAAAACATTTAGTGCAAAGCCAGCAGAAGTTAAGCGCGATTGGTACGTAGTTGATGCGGAAGGGAAGACATTAGGTCGTCTTGCTTCTGAGATTGCGCGTCGTCTTCGCGGTAAACACAAACCAGAATATACACCGCACGTTGATACCGGTGATTACATTATTGTAGTGAATGCGGAAAAAATCGGCGTTACCGGCAATAAAGAAAAAGACAAATTGTATCAACATCATACCGGTTACATTGGTAATCTTAAAACCGTTAGCTTGGGTAAGTTAAGAAAAACTTTTCCAGATCGTATTCTTAATACAGCGGTTAAAGGAATGTTACCTAACAATCCACTGGGTCGTGCAATGTTCAAGAAATTGAAAGTTTATGCGGGCCCTGAACACGATCATCAGGCTCAACAGCCAAAAGTTTTAGAATTATAAGCGGGTAGACCATGGCAGCAGCTCAGTATTATGGAACAGGTCGTCGTAAAAGTGCGATAGCGCGCGTTTACGCAACAACAGGCACTGGAAAAATCACTATCAACCAAAAAACGATCGAAGAGTATTTTGGTCGTAAAACTGACCAGATGGTTTCCCGTCAGCCACTGGAATGTGTTGATATGGAAGGCAAATTCGATGTCAATGTGATTGTAAAAGGTGGTGGTCCTTCTGGCCAGGCTGGTGCTATTCGTCACGGTCTGACACGCGCATTGATGGATTACGACGAAGCTTTACGTCCAGCGCTTAGAAAAGCGGGTTTTGTTACTCGAGATTCTCGTATTGTCGAACGTAAAAAAGTCGGCTTGCACAAAGCTAGAAAACGTCCGCAATACTCAAAACGTTAATCGTTTTTACCTTATCTGGTAACGTATTCATTGTTATCATATAAAATAAAAGGCTGCATTCTTAGGAATGTGGCCTTTTTTTTGTGTTTCTGGATCTTGTAACATTTTTGTCACCTTTGACATATAAAATAAAGGGTTGCATTCTTCGGAGTGTGACTTTTTTTAATGTTTTCAAATATCCACACAAGGAGTATGGATGAAAATTTCCATTGTTGTGCCTGTTCACAACGAAGCCGACAACATCATTGCTTTAATTGATGAGATTGAGAAGGCTATGGGCGCGGCGAAAGCTTTTGAAATTATCTATATCGATGACGGCAGCACGGATGAGACTGCGACTGTTTTAAAACAGGCCATGCGCAGCAGTGTTGCCTTACGTGTAATTCGGCATCAACGCAGTTGCGGGCAAAGCGCGGCCATTCATACCGGCGTCAAGACGGCAATCTATCCCTATATCGCGACACTGGATGGCGATGGTCAGAACGATCCGGCTGATATTCCCCATTTATATGAAGTGTTTAAGCAGCAAAACCAGACACAGGCGAGGTTGTGGATGGTAGCCGGCTGGCGGAATAAACGCTATGACTCAGCCTGGCGCCTGTTCTCTTCCAAAGTGGCCAATGCGGTTCGTTCAAAGCTCCTGAGCGACAACACACCGGATTCCGGTTGCGGCTTGAAGTTGTTCCTAAGGGATAAATTCCTTGAATTGCCTTATTTCGATCACATGCACCGTTTCTTGCCGGCATTGGTTTTAAGAGCGGGGGGGCAAGTGATTTCTGAGCCCGTTGCACACAGACCACGATCCAGTGGTCAATCAAAATACGGAACACTGGATCGACTGTTGGCCGGGATTATCGATTTATTGGGCGTAATGTGGTTACAAAATCGAGCAAAACTGACAGAGGTACAAGAAATTGATCGCGAATAAAGAGACTATTTGGCTGGCCGTTGGTTTTCTAGGGCAGGCCTTGTTTTCGGCTCGTTTTCTGGTGCAATGGATTAAAAGCGAGCGCGTGAAAAAAAGCGTCTTCCCCGTCGCTTTCTGGTATTTCAGCATCGCCGGCGGGATTACGCTTCTGGCTTACGCCATTTATCGCGAGGACCCCGTTTTTATTCTGGGGCAGGCAACCGGATTGTTCATTTATTTTCGCAATCTGTATTTTATTATCTACGAGCGGAAAAAACTTAAACTCGAATAAAGCTAGATATTCCCAAGTATCAATTGTTGTCAGTCAGGGCCTGGCTTTTCCTGTTGTGGGCTGTTTTGGTAGCCGTCAGTTTATCGGTACGTCCTTTAATGCCCGTCGATGAGACCCGCTACGCGGCAGTCGCTTGGGAAATGTGGCTGAGAGGCGATTTTCTCGTACCCCATCTAAATGGCGAAACGTATAGCCACAAGCCGCCTTTGCTATTCTGGCTGATGACGCTAAGCTGGTCGGTGCTGGGCGTTAATGATTGGTCTTTGCGACTGGTTTCGCCGCTATTTGCACTGGCGACAATATATTTATCAGTTGCTGTTGCCCGCCTGTTATGGCCAGAACGTCGCGCAATTCAAACGCTCGCGCCGCTGATGCTGCTGGGATTTTTTTTCTGGATAGTCTACGGCACATTAACCATGTTCGATATGATGCTGGCGTTTTTCGTACTGCTTGGCATCTATAGTTTATTAAAGCTTGCTGAAAAGGGGTTGTCATTCAGCCGTTGGGGCTTATTGGCCATAGCGATTGGCGGAGGCGTACTGAGCAAGGGGCCGGTGATTTTACTGCATCTATTGCCGGTGGCCGGGTTGGCACCCTGGTGGATGTCCGCCAAGCTAGCAGATTTACGCTGGCGGCATTGGTACGGTGGATTGCTGGCCGCCATCTTGATGGGGGCAGGCATTGCCTTGTGCTGGGCCATCCCGGCCGGCATGGCGGGCGGTGAGGCTTATAGAAATGCCATTTTCCTAGGGCAGACCAGCGGCCGGCTGGTTAAGTCGTTTGCGCATCAGTTGCCTTGGTGGTGGTATTTGGAGATGCTGCCTTTATTTATGCTGCCATGGCTGTTATGCCGGCCTTTGTGGGCGGGATTGATGAGGCTGAATTTGCAGGATTATGGCATCCGTTTTTGTCTGGCTTGGGCCGTGCCTGTGTTTGTCGCTTTTTCTCTAGTCAGCGGCAAACGGATTCATTATCTATTGCCCTTGTTTCCCGCCCTAGCGCTGGTGTTGGCTCGAGCCGCCGAAGAAATAAAAGATAGTCGCCGCTGGCAACGGGCACATATTCCATTTGTGCTGATCATTGCCGTAATCGGCATTGTCTTGGCGGTGCTGCCGGGGTTAAATGAACGTTTTCACTGGAGCACCGAGTTATCGGCCGTATCTCCTCTGTGGGGTGGTTTGCTGATGATCACTGCCGTTTTGTCAGGTGCAGTCAAGGGCCGCGATGCTCACCATGCGGTTTTTTGTTTCTGCGTGACGTCGGTCCTGGCATTGCTGGTGATTGCTTGCGGTTTTTTTTCCGTAAAGGCCGAGAGCTACGATACCAAGGCTCCCGCTGAAAAAATTGCAGCCTTGATGGCAGAAAACAGAGATATCGCCATTTTAACCAGTAAATACCACGGCCAATTTCATTTTACCGGACGCCTTAGCCGGCCCATCGCCGCGTTTGCGGGCTTTACTGAGTTGCAGCAATGGGCCAGGCAGCATCCAGAAGGTTATGTTCTGTTAACTTATAAGGATTCAGACGCTATGCTTGCCTCCCTCGCAAGTTATCATTATCCCTATAAAAGTAAACATATCGGCTTTGTTTCAAGCAAGATTTTGCTTGAAACACCTGGACTCAGTGCCGTCTTGCAGCCATAGCTGCGTTATTTCCAGATACTGACAATATTGGTAAAGTCATCGGTCCAGGGTCTAAGGTTGAAGTACAAGGGCAATTTCTGCCAGTTGCCAAGACGGCTTAAGCGCAAAGGCTCCAAGATTTCATCCTTGTTAGCCATGACCACCCAGTCTGTCGCGACCACCAGCGGGATTTCCTGCTGCGGTTTAAATTCCTGAATTAACGCAGATAAATGCAGTTGCTGGGCATGATCCGATAACACTTTCTTCAGTGCCAAATGTCGATTGGTGATATGAAAAGCCAGTATGCCGTTCGGTTTCAGTTTCTTGAAATAAAGCTTCAGCGCCTCTTGCGTCAGTAAATGGGTCGGTACAGCATCCGAGCTGAAGGCATCCATCACTAACAAGTCAAATTGTTGATCCGGTTCTTTTGCCAGCGACAAGCGGGCATCACCTATGCGCATGCTCGCATTGCGGCTGCATTGGCTCAGATAGCTGAAATAGGCCGGATTGCTGGCTATTTCCACCACCAGCGGATCTATTTCATAGAGCGTCCACTGTTGATGGTTTTTGGCGTAACACGTTAAGGCGCCTGCGCCCAGGCCGACAACGCCGATGTTCCAGTCCTGGTCGACCGCTTCATATTCTTTAAACAGTTGCCCCATAGGCCCTGGCCGGCTGTAATAGGTCAACGGCGTCTGGCTATGGTTTGCTGTCAGACGCTGTGCGCCATGTTTGGTGGTGCCATGAAACAGCTCATGATATTTTTCAGGATGATTTTGCTCATCGAGCAATACGTTTTCACGCACGGCAAGCACGCCAAAGAAACTGCGTTCCTGATACAGCGTATTCGACAGCAGGCCGTGCAATCCCATGGTAAAGAAAATAATAATGCCGGTCAGCAAAGCGAGGGTGACTGGCCGGGTTCTGTAGGCGTAGCTTAAGCCGGCCAGCAAAATCAAACCCACGCCTATGGTGTCGAGATAAGGCGCCAGGTCCTTGCTGCCTATAAATATAATAATGCCGGCTAAGATTAAAATGGCAGGTAATGACAACTGTGACAGCCAGCTTGCTTTGTCGGCGCCTAACGATAATTTTAAACCCGGGCGCAATAATAAGGCCGCCACAATCATGATCGGGTATTCATAAACCGCATTAAAAATAAACGGCGCAACAAAGGTATTGAACATGCCGCCTAACATGCCGGCAAAGGACATGATCAGGTAGAAGGTGGTTAAGTGCCGGGTGTGAGGCCTTTTTTTGGCCAGTTCGCCGTGACAGACCATGACGGCAAGGAAAAAAGCCAACAGGTGCAGGCACAGGTCCAGCCAATAGGGTAAAACTGCCGGATTGATGAAGGAGTAGGCGATAAACGGCAATAAAACCACGGGTTGCAGTTTGACCATCCAGGGATGGATGCTATCGTGCCATTTCGAAAAAACGATAACAAAAGACAACAGATATAAGGTTAGGGGAATAATCCACAGCAATGGCACCGAGGCTATATCGGTACTGATAAAATTGGTCAGACCCAGCAGCAGACTGGACGGCACGAAAGCCAGCGCCAGCCAGTGCAGTTGTGTGTAAGGACTGAGTGTAGGGTCAACAATTGCACTTGGTTCGGCTATCTCCGTTTTTTGTTGGCTTTTCCAAAGCACAAAAGCGCAAGCGGCTATCAGCAGGCAAAGCAGCAGATAGCCGACGCTCCAGTAGTTTTTCTGCTCGGCCAGTCCGATATTCGGTTCCAGCAGAAACGGATAACTCAGCAAGGCAATCAGGCTGCCGACGTTGCTGGCCGCGTACAGATAATAAGGATCATGGCTGGTATGGTGGCCGACATTGGCAAACCATTTTTGCATCAGGGGGGCCGTTGTCGAAACCACGAAAAAGGGTAGGCCGATGGCCACTAACAGGGTCCAGAACAGCCAGAAGGTAGGGTCTGTTTCGGTGGGCGGGGCAATGTTATCGGGAAGCGCTAAGGGTAACGCCAGAAAGCTGATGAGCAGAATGCCGCCATGTATCAGAATTTGCCGGTGCTGATTCTGGCGCGTTGACAGCACATGTGCATAAAGGTAGCCGAGAAATAAGATGCTCTGGTAAAACACCATGCAGGTATTCCACACGGCAGGAGAACCGCCCAACAAGGGCAGTAATAGCTTACCGAACAAGGGTTGCAGCACAAACATCAAGGATGCACTGGTAAATAAGGTTGCTGCAAATAAGGCAATCAGGGATAAGCTGCGGTCGATTTTAGCTTCTGGAGAGGTGCTCATTATTGTTTAAGATGCCCTGCGGGCTTATTGTTATTAATGAGCTTATGATAAAACATTTAGCGCTTAGTCGGGCATTTGAAATACGAGGCCACTATAAAAAAGGGGTTAGGGCTCGTGCTCTCTTTGCGGGGCCCTCTACGATGGCTTTTCACGAGGCGCCGGCGGGTGGTATTTTAAACGCCGATAAAATTACGGCAGCGCAACATAAATGGATTTATTCGGCCGTTGCTGCCGGTTACCTAACCGACAGCATTTGGCATCATTACGGGGGCGGATTCTATAAAGGAGCTTCAGTTTTTTAATGATCCGAAATAAGCCGCTAAAGCGCTATAATCCTCTTCAGCAAGACTGGCTGTTACGGCTTGCATGGGGCCGCTTATACGTGAGCCTTCCTTGAAGCTTTTTAGTTGCGCTACCAGATAATCAGGGTGTTGACCGGCAAGTCTTGGAAATTGGCCCTTGCCTTCTGCCGATGTGCCATGGCAGCCAAAACACATGCCTGCTTTTTCCTTGCCTGATTGTGCCAGTGTTGGATCGCCGCCCGCGCTGGCCATTTTCTGGCTGGAGAAATAAGCGGCCAGATTGTTGATATCATCATCGCTCAGGTTGGCTGCCATAGACTGCATCATCGTATTTTTGCGGTCGCCGCTTTTGAATGCTTTGAGTTGATTAACGAGATAGGTTTCTTGCTGTCCCGCCAAGCTGGGCCATTGGGCGTTGCTGCTATTGCCGTTTTGACCATGACAGCCGAAACACATGGGGGCTTTTTGTTCGCCGGCTTTAATATCGGCGGCAGAAACAGGCAATGCACAAATGCTGATTAATAAAACAATGGGTGATAGGCTTTTGTTTAGGAAGGTCATGGTTCACTCCTGGTAAGGTTATACAAATGATGACTTCGGATCTGCTGGGCGGATTAATTAATAGCCCCAAAATTCTAACAATACAAGCAAAAAGATAAAGTGAGAATGAAAAAGTTCAAGGGACTCTTCTATGCCGGCTAGTTCCAGTCCCAGGTTTCCAGTGCCGGCCATTGGGGTAGCCGGCATCGTGTTTAACAAGCACAGGCAAGTTTTGCTAATACGGCGCAATCAAGCGCCGGCCAAGGGGCTATGGTCCATCCCTGGGGGCAAGCTGGAAGCAGGAGAATCTTTGAGTGAGGCTTGCCGGCGCGAGATTAAAGAAGAAACTGGCCTGGACACCGAAATCAAGAATATAGTCGCGGTCGTCGAGCGGCGGGTTGAAGAATTTCATTATGTGATTATTGATTTTCTGGCTGTGCTGGCAGATCAGGAGGATATAACGCCCATCGCCCAAAGCGATGTTGACGAGGCTAAGTGGGTCGAGCTGGAAAGCCTTGCCGAGTATGAGTTGGTGCCAGGACTGGCGGGCATTATTGAGCGCAGCTACCGTTGCTGCACGGGTGATTATCCGGCGGGCTTATACGATGTTGACTCGGCCGGGACGGACTACATCTTGGCGGGTTAAAGGGAGGAGGCAGCCTGGGTGATCAGTGACGGGAAGCATTTTTAACATACTGAGTGGTTTTATCTCATTGAGTATACAGAAACAGCATGTCGGAAAAGCAGATTTATAAGGTAGTCTTTGTCAATCATGAGCAGGTCTATGAAGTTTTCGTCAAGAGTGTTTATCAGGGCGAGCTTCACGGATTTGTGATCCTTGAAGATTATGTATTTGGCGAGAAAAGTTCAATTCTGGTTGATCCGGCGGAAGAAAAATTAAGGCTGGAATTTGAAGGGGTGCAGCGCTCATTTATACCCGTACATAGAATAGTTCGTATTGATCAGGTAAATCGGCGTGGTACTGTGAAAATTGTCGGGATTAGCAAGGAGGGTGGCGATAATCCCGTAAAGTTGGCGTCTTTATATACACCTGAAAAAAAATAAACGGCGTCCGCTATTTTCTGCCGCGCAGAAAATAGCGGAAAGCAACATCATTTTACGATGCGTAAATGCGGTTTAGATGAATCTTTTTTTGCTGCCGGCGGCGGTTCATCATCTTCGTGGTCGTCCTGCTCAAAGATCATGCCTTTGCCGTTTTCTTTTGCGTAGATGGCCATGACCGCGGCTACGGGAGCAATGATATGCATCGATTTGCCGGCGAAACGGGCGTGAAATTGAATCTCTTCGTTGCCTAAGGACAGTCCCTGTATGGCTTCAGGGCGAATATTCAAAACTATCTTGCCGTCTTCAATAAAAGCCTGCGGTAGCACGGCTTGGCTGTTTTCTGCATCAACTAGGAGATGTGGTGTCAGGTTGTTATCAATAATCCAGTCATAAATAGAACGGATTAAATAAGGCTTTAAAGATGTCATTTCGGAAATTCAACCATTTCTTTTTCGGCATCACTCAGACTGCGTTTGAATGCGGGTCTTTTGAAAATGCGCTGAGCATAGTTGGTGATGGCTTCGCTCGGTGTAGAAACGTCGATCCCGATACTGGGTAAGCGCCATAACAGCGGTGCGATCGCGCAATCAATCAGGGAAAATTCATCGCTCATGAAATACGGTCGGGCGGCAAAAATAGGCGCTGCCGACAACAGGCTTTCGCGCAGCATTTTTTTAGCGCGGGCCGATTTTTTCTCGCCGGAAAATTGAATTTCATCGAGTAATTGATACCAGTCCTGATCGATGCGCTTAATCAACATGCGGGCGTTCGCTCGCGAAACCGGATCCATCTGGTGCAAGGGTGGATGTGGAAAGCGTTCGTCCAAATACTCCATGATAATGCGTGAGTCATAAAGCACCAGATCGCGTTCTATCAATGTTGGCGATGTGCCGGTAGGGTTTAATTCAAGTAAATCTTCTGGTGGTTCGGTCGGGTCATAATATTCTATGTCTGCGACAACGCCCTTTTCGTGCAAAACAAAGCGAGCGCAGTGACTCATTGCGCACGTAGGCGATGAAAAAAGTGTCATAACAGATTTACGAGTATTAATATTTGCCACAAATTACAACCTCTTTGGACGTGTTGGGCGATAAAAATTGGAATTATAACATGTACGGTCAGGTTTTTGACCGATTGTGATGTGCTACGAAGTTGTAATGCGGCAAGAAAACGTCCCTGTTTTCATGGCTAGAGAATTAATGAATGTCTTTCCAGTATTCTTTTTTCAGCAGATAGGCCAAGACCAGGAACATCATGATAAAAAACAGCACGTATTTACCCATGCTTTGTCTTTCAAGCTGAACGGGTTCGCCCACATAAACCAGAAAGTTGACCAAATCATTGACGAATTGATCGAACTCTTTTTCGGATAGTGTTCCTTTTTCCGTGATAACCAGTTTGTCGAGTACTTGCTGGCCGTCGACCTTTTTAAATACCGCTTGTTGTTCGCCTTGCAGCTGCCAAAGCACATTGGGCATGGCGACAGCTTCAAAAACGGCATTGTTCACGCCGTAAGGCGCGGTCTTGTCGGTATAAAAACCTTTTAGGTAGCTGTATAGCCAGTCAGCCCCCCTTGAGCGGGCAACCAGTGACAGATCGGGAGGGGCTGTGCCAAACCATTTTTCGGCATCGTGGGCATTCATCGCCGTATGCAGTTGGTCATAGATGCCGGCGCCTTCCGGAGCGATGTCTTTCAGCATCTTTTTTTCATCAACACCCAAATCAAGCGCAATCCTCAGGTAACGGATTTGTTTGGCTGAATGGCAGCCTAGACAATAGGTGACAAAGTGATGTGCGCCTCTTAGCAGGGAGGCGTTGTCTGACAGATCAATATCAGCATCTTGCAGATGAACCGATTCGGCAGCATTGGCTCCAAAAGAGAGCGTCAGTAATAAAAGTAGTGTGCTTAATTTTTTCATATCAATCGAGGCTCTTTTTTAGATTTATTGCTAATCGAGTGATGACTTTGAGAATACCTGAAAGATTGGGTCTTCTCTTGAGAACTGTGCCGTTCTGAGTCTCTACGGGTTTGACTACAGTCATTTCTTCAAATGTTTCTATCAATGCGGGGATGCGGTCCTCGAGACTGGGCTGCTCGGTCAGTCTTGAAGGCAGTGGCTTGGCTTTTTCCCAGCGGGTGTACAGCGGCATCAGCAGGAAGAAACCGAAGTAGATGGCCGTCAGAATTCGGGCGACTGTTGTTGCTCCAGGCGTTGCAGGTTGTGTGCCCAAATAACCCAGGCCAACAAAGCTGATGACGAACAAGAACAAGGCTTTTTTGTAGATGCCGCCGCGATAACGGATGGACTTGACTTTGCTGCGATCCAGCCATGGCAGCAGGAAGAGTACGACAATGGCTCCGCCCATGCCTATGACCCCCGCAAATTTATCGGGGATAGCCCGTAAAATGGCGTAAAACGGGGTGAAATACCAAACCGGGGCGATGTGTTCCGGGGTTTTCATCGGGTCGGCAGGGATAAAGTTTGCGTGTTCGAGAAAATAGCCGCCCATCTCCGGCATGTAAAAAATAACCGTCGCAAAAAACAGCAAAAAAACGCCAACACCGACGATATCTTTTACAGTGTAGTAAGGGTGGAAAGGAATGCCGTCTACGGGATGTCCCCAGGGGTCCATGTGTTTCTTGATTTCAATGCCATCCGGGTTGTTAGAGCCGACTTCATGTAAAGCCACGATGTGCAGGAAAACCAGCAAAACCAGTACCAGCGGCACGGAAATGACATGGAATGCGAAAAACCGGTTCAAGGTTGCATCGCCGACCACGTAATCGCCGCGTATCCATAGCGATAAGTCATCGCCGATAACGGGAATGGCGCTAAACAGGGATATGATAACCTGGGCGCCCCAGTAGGACATTTGTCCCCAAGGCAGCAGATACCCCATGAACGCTTCTGCCATCAAGGCGACAAACAGCAGCATGCCAAAAATCCAGATCAGCTCCCGGGGTTGTTTGAAGGACCCATACAGCAAACCGCGGAACATGTGCAGATAAATGACGATAAAAAAGGCGGATGCGCCGGTAGAGTGCATGTAGCGAACCAGCCAGCCCCAATTGACGTCACGCATGATGTATTCGACAGAGTCAAATGCCAGTTGCGAATCCGGTTTGTAGTTCATGGTCAGCAAAATGCCGGTTACAAACTGGTTGACTAATACCAGCAAAGCCAGTGAGCCAAAGAAGTACCAGAAGTTGAAGTTTTTGGGCGCATAGTATTGCGCCATGTGATCATTCCAGAGTTTTGTCAGCGGAAAGCGTTCCAGAATCCAGTTGCCACATTCGGTTAGACGGTTGGGTTTCATGCTTGTGCCTCCTCTGCTGCTTCGCCAACGATGATAAGGGTGTCGGTAATATATCGGTAAGGCGGGATTTCCAAATTGGTAGGAGCAGGCACGCCGCGATATACGCGTCCTGCCAGATCAAACCAGGAGCCGTGGCAAGGGCAGAAGAACCCACCTTTCCATTTATCGCCCAGGTCATGAGGGGCAATTTCAGGCCGAAATGTGGGTGAGCAGCCCAAGTGGGTGCATAAGCCGACAGCGACAAAAATTTCCGGTTTAATGGAGCGGACAGGATTTTTGCTGGATTCCGGCTGGATGGATTCTTGGGAGAGCGGGTCTCTAAGTTCGTTATCGAGGGTTTTTAAGGTTTCCAGGACCTCGGGTGTTCTGTTAAGCACCCAAACAGGTTTGCCGCGCCACTCAACTCTGATCAGTTGGCCGGGTTCCATTTTACTGATGTCCACTTCAACAGGTGCGCCCGCGGCCATCGCTTTCACACTCGGTTGCATCTGAGCAAGAAAAGGGACAGCTATATAGCCGGTGCCAACTGCGCCTACCACGGTCAAAGCCGAGGTCAAAAACTGGCGTTTGGACTTATCGACGCCTTCATTATTCATTATACGACTCTCCTGATTAGGTCTGTGCCTCTCAGCGCAGATGATTTCTAGTTTTTATTGGCCGGTAATATACCATTAGAACTTAGATGATTTGAAGCGCTTATATGGATTTGTTTTGAGGGGTGTGCATTTTAAATTGGCTTCACCTATAGGCTTAGTGTAGGCCAATTAAACTAATTCGATGCGATTAGAAAATATAAGGTTTTTTGCCAATAAAACCGAGGATTTTAGTTAAGTTGCGCGGTCGGGCGCCGAAACTTAAATTCCGATGTGCCAATCGATTAGAGGCTGGTCAGGCTTTTTGTTAAGGCATTAAGGAAGGCAGCATTTTCATCTGCTGTACCTATGGTCACACGCAGGCAGTCGGTCAATAAGCCGCCTTGAGGCGCCAGGTTTTTTATTAATATGCCCTCGGCTTTCAGCAAGTCGAAAATACGGTTGGCCTGATGGGCAGGCGTTCTGAACAGTATGAAATTAGCTGAGCTGGGGAATGCGGTGATGCCGGGCAGGGCATTGAGTTGTTCGAAAACATGGGTTCGATCGCTACAAATCTGATCGGTTTGCTGGTCAAACAACGCTTTGTTCGATAAGGCAAAATCCGTGCTTATTTGGGTGAGAATGTTGATATTGTAGGGCAGGCGAATTTTATTGAGTTGTTCGATCAGGGCCGCGTTTCCCGCGATGTAGCCAAGGCGCAGGCCGGCCAGCCCCAGTTTGGACACCGTGCGCATGACCAACAGATTGTCAAAGCGATCCAGTTCAGGCATAAAGCTGGCGCCGGCGAAAGGGGCGTAAGCTTCGTCTATGATCACCAAGCCTTTGGCGGCGGTGATGATTTCATGGATAGAAGTCTCATTAAATAAATTGCCGGTCGGATTGTTGGGGTAGGCCAGGAAGATAACCGAAGGCTGATAAGCTTCGATGGCCGCCAGCATGGCCGGCAAGTCCAGCTCAAAATTGCCTGCTTGCAGAGGAATGCCGTGATAATTCAGCCCCAGGCTGTGACTCAATTGTTTGTACATGACAAAGCCGGGATCAGGCGCCAATACGTGGGCGTCGGCGGGCAAAGCCAGGAGCAGCAGTTGAATGATTTCATCGGAACCATTGCCCAGCAAGATGCCGAATGGATCGGCAATTTGATTCTGACGCCGAATAGTCGCGACCAGCGCACGCGCTTCAGGGTCCGGATAACGGTTTAACGGACAGTCTTTTAAGGCGTCCAGCCAGCGGGTTTTGATGGCTTCAGGCCAGCTATACGGATTTTCCATGGCGTCCAGTTTGATCAGGCCTTCCGCATCGGCCACTTTATAGGCGGACAGGGCCAGAACTTCTTTTCGGAAAACGGAAGTAATGAGATCGGTATTTTTTGTCATGATTAAGATGAAAGGTTCAAGGTTCAGGGTTTGGTTCAAGGCAATGACTTGGTTTTGCACCTTGAACCTTGTGCCTTTAACCTGGTTTTATCCTATATTCCGCCGAGCGGGCGTGAGCGGTCAGACTTTCGCCGCGGGCTAGGATGGATGCGGTTTTGCCCAGGGCATCGGCGCCCACTTGCGAGCAGTTGATCAAGCTTGAGCGTTTTTGGAAATCATAAACGCCCAGGGGGGATGAAAAGCGCGCCGTGCTGGATGTCGGCAAGACATGATTGGGGCCAGCGCAGTAATCCCCTAATGCTTCGGCGGTATAACGGCCCATGAAAATAGCGCCGGCATGGCGAATCTGTTCGCACAAAGCTTCGGGATCTTCAACCGAGAGCTCCAAATGCTCAGGAGCAATCAGATTGGCTACATCGGCCGCTTCATTCAGATTGCCGACCTTGATGAAGGCGCCGCGGTTAGAGAGCGAGGTGCGGATGATCTCTGCCCGTTCCAGGGTGGGCAATAAGGTGTTGATGCTTTGCTCAACAGCATCCAGATAGGCGGCATCATCACTGACCAAAATGGATTGGGCGTTTTCATCATGTTCAGCCTGGGAAAAAAGATCCATGGCAATCCATTCAGCCGGAGTTTTGCCGTCGCAGATGATTAAAATTTCCGATGGTCCTGCAATCATGTCGATGCCGACCTGGCCAAACACCAGTTTTTTGGCCGTCGCGACATAGATATTGCCGGGGCCGACAATTTTCGCAACAGCCGGAATGCTTGCGGTGCCGTAAGCGAGCGCAGCAATGGCCTGGGCACCGCCTATGGTGAAGGCGCGGTCGACACCGGCCAGATAGGCGGCAGCCAGGACCAGATTATTGGTTTCACCCCGGGGCGCAGGCACGACCATGATCAATTCGGGAACGCCGGCGACTTTGGCCGGAATGGCATTCATCAATACCGAGGATGGATAAGCGGCTTTGCCGCCAGGCACATAAAGCCCCACACGATCGAGCGGGGTAATCTTTTGTCCCAGTACGGTGCCGTCAGTTTCGGTGTACTGCCAGGACTGCATTTTTTGCTGTTCAGCATAGGCGCGAATACGATCAGCCGCTGTTTGCAGGGCTTCGGCCTGATCGGTCGGCAAGGATTCCCAGGCCGATTTCAGGGTGGCTCTGGGCAATTCCAGTTCGCCGGCATCGCTAACCTGGCGGTGATCAAAGCGATTGGTGTAGTCGATGACGGCTTGATCGCCCTTTTTGCGCACATCGGCAATGATCGCCAAAACCCGTTGTTGAATGTCGTTGTCTTCGCTTTCGTCCCAGGCCAGCAGATGTTGCAGCTGCTGTTTGAAATCGGCGGAGGAGGCATCAAGTTTGGTGATGTTTACTTTGGACATGGCGTTATCTTTTGGCTAGCGTTTGTTCAAATTGATCGAGCAAAGACTGGATCGCCTGATGCTTCATTTTCATGGCCGCTTTGTTCACGATCAGCCGGGAGCTGATGTTCATGATCAGGTCGCGCGGTTCGAGGCCATTGGCTTTCAATGTATTGCCGGTGTCGACCAGATCGACAATGCAATCGGCCAGTCCGACCAGAGGCGCCAGCTCCATGGAGCCATACAGTTTAATGATTTCTGCCTGTATGCCGCGGTTGGCGAAGTAGCGCTGGGCCGTTTTAACATACTTGGTGGCAACACGGATGCGTCCGGAAATTTCGGGCGCGTCCTTGTGGGCGGCGGTCATCAGCCGGCAGCCGGCAATTTTTAGATCCAGTGGCTCATAGAGGCTTTCCGCACCGTGTTCGAGCAGTACGTCTTTGCCCGCAATGCCCAGATCGGCGGCGCCATATTCAACAAATGTCGGTACATCGGTAGCCCGGATGATGACCAGTTGCACGTCGGCGCGCGTGGTTTGCAAGATTAACTTGCGGCATTTTTTCGGATCATCAACCGGCGTAATGCCGGCTTCTGCCAGTAAGGGCAGCGCTTCTTCGTAAATTCTGCCTTTGGATACGGCGATAGTTAGCATGGT
>Ga0208625_100065_pt1 | contig 25239 bp, 28 predicted proteins | sample LakWasMeta8_HOW4_2_FD_183858 | JGI IMG/M metagenome (GOLD analysis project Ga0208625, IMG submission 183858) | Freshwater sediment methanotrophic microbial communities from Lake Washington under simulated oxygen tension - Sediment Metagenome... | ecosystem: Environmental > Aquatic > Freshwater >... | reverse complement strand
AAGAGATACGGCAAAAATCCCTGATGGCTATCAGTTAGGCTGGAATCTTCGTAACACTACAGAATTGACTGATGAGGTTGGATTTTATGTGCGGGGCGAAGAATATTCAGCGCAGCTAGATTATTTCGTTAAATGCATTGCTGAGAAGCGCCAGGACAACGTCAATTCATTTTCGAGTGCAGCAGAGACAGATAAGGTAATTGCGATGATGATTGCGGATGCTGAAAAAGGCCCGTCAGTTAGTAATGACACTGTTTTACCGACACAATCTATTAAAAAGAGCGGGATTTTTTCCTCTCTTTTCTCTAAATAATTTACAGAGTTAGCGGATTATCTATCTCCGCTTCTACGACATTAATAAATATTTGAATACCCAGTTGGGTTTGGAGCTCTTTGCATGGATAAACTACTTTTTGGCGACAATCAATTCTTCGGCGTTAATCATATGTCAGAAGAAAAAGCTCGTAGCCAAGCGATGCGATTTCAGGACATTAAAACTGTGATCGAAGTTTTAGATAATGCCTATGATGAAGGTATAAAGACTTTTATGTGTACAACACATGAGCGCATAGCATTGGTTTGTGATCATATGCGCGCCAATCCTGAACGCTATGCTGATTACAAGTTCTATCCTTGTATGCCTTATGCTCACAAATATGCGAATGCAATGACTGATCATGGTCTGCTGGGCGCGATCAAGAATTTTCTGCCTGAAGAGGGTTTTATTGATTCTGCAATGCGCGGAGGCATGTCTCTAGCTAAGAAAGACATCGAGGGTATAACCACGCTGTTGATTGATGCAGAAATGAAGATGTTTGCGGGCCTGCAAACACCAGTGATTTTCCTTCAAAACGTGGTCGTGGATTTTCTTCTTGGCTTAGGTTTTAACGAAGCCTTTAGAATCTTTGCAAACCATGTTAAGGCCCGGTATGGTGCGGAACCAGGGTTTATTACTATGAATATGCCGAAGTTGCTGGATGTTTTAGAAGAACTGGGTATAGAAAATCCAATCGTGTGTGCAAATATTAATAAGGCTGGTTTTCGTATGTCTGGTGGCTTTGAGGCTTATGAGGCTTCGCTGAAAGATAAGAAGTTTCGTGCAATTGCAATGTCGGTCTTTGCTTCAGGTGCTATTCCTCCAGAAGAAGCTATTGAGTGGATTTGCGAACAGCCGAATATCGAATCGATTGTTTTCGGCGCTTCTAGTCGGGGAAATATACGTTCAACGCGAGAACTTGTTGATCGTTATTGGCAAAAAGGTCAAGCTAAGAGCGTTGCATAATGAAAGTCGGGAGCCTCTAAAATTTCAGCCCCTTGAGATAATCAATGCGAACTTTGTATTAAAAATCAATCTGTTAAGTTATAGTTGAGTGGCTGGTGGGTGAAACCTATAATATCTTTAATACTCTCAACTATGACACTCTATCAAGAAGTCGTCTGCCCCGATTGAAGCAGGAATCAACTTATGAAAGAGGGATGAAGCACCAGCGGCGTGCAGCATTACCGCTGGCAAGTCAAGTTCCAATTGACTGCTTTAAGTCGTGGTCAGACTATAGAAGTGTAGTCAGATGAGCAGGTCGTGTGTCGCTGTTAAGTCTAACCAGTGCTGGTGTTGGTATAATGATGAGGCTAAAGAAGAAATCTTAAATTGCGGTTATTTTGTGTTGCATCGCAACGGCGCTCTGGTTTATGCCCAAAATAGTGAGTATTTAACGGTGTTGTAGAGGCTGTTGATTGATTATTCAGTGTTGACATCCCGCAATCATCAGGCTAGTTTAAAAAAAACTTATCAGTAGCAAGCCATCATTCTATGCCAGCCGTAGCTAACCAAATTCATTACAGCGCCGAAGAGTATTTAGCTTTAGAACGAAGTGCGCTTTGTAAAAGCGAATTTCACGATGGCCAAGTTTATGCAATGACCGGTGCCAGCCGAAAGCATAATCTGGTAACGGTTAATATTGCACGGGAGTTAAGTGCTCAACTCAAAAAACGCCCTTGTGAAGCTTACATCAACGATATGCGTGTCAAAGCAGCGGAAGCGCGCAGTTACCATTATCCTGACATTGCGGTTGTTTGTGGGTCGCCGCAATTTGAAGACGCTCACGTAGATACCTTACTCAATCCTACGGTACTGATTGAAGTGCTGTCGCCTTCCACTGAAGCTTATGATCGGGGTGGCAAGTTTGCCCATTATAGAAAAATTGCCTCTTTAAACGAATATCTGTTGGTGACGCAGGATCAACCAATTATCGAACGTTACCAGCGACAAGGAGATGTTTGGATATTGTCAGAAGCTGAAGGGCTTGACGCTTCTGTGTCGCTGGAAAGTATTGGCTGCATACTCAGCTTGCGTGAAGTTTACGATAAAGTTCTGGATGCTACGGATAGCAATTTGGATGCTGAATTTCCGCAATAGAAATCTGCTGGGTATTCTTTCTCAGAAACCGCCCCCGCATTTTAAATTAAATCCTATCATCCCTTCATTGTCTTAAGTTAAGTCGTTCGTGGCGAGCCTGTCGAACCATGAATGGCTTAACTTTTATCTAAGTAAGTTACCGCATTGATTTATGGTTGGCAGATTTCTTCGCTGTTAGAGCTTTCAAGATTTCCTCTCGTATTTGCCGCTGTTTCGCCGTGTCTGTGATCGGTTGCAGTTGGGTATCGGTAATGTAAAACATATCTTCTGCTCGACTGCCGATGGTGCTGATTTTTGCGCTATGTAGGCTGATGCCTTGTTTAATAAAAATCCGGCCAATTTTCGATAACAAGCCGGCGTGGTCAGTGGTGACCAGCTCCATAATCGTTTGATTGTTGAGTGGATCGGTTAAAAATTCGACACTGGTCGGGATAGGAAAATGCTGAGCTTGCCGGGATTGGCGATGGATGTTTTTGTGTTCTTTGACTTGGTGATAACGCAGGTTGTTGCGTAAAGCGGTGCAAATATGGATTTCCCTGAATAATTCGTTAATGGCTTCACCGGACTGCTCAAGCACTAAAAAGCTGTTGAGCACGTAGTTGTCCAGTGTGGTCATGATTCTGGCGTCAAGAATTGTTAAACCTAGCTGGTCGAGGGTGGCGGTACTTAAAGAAAAAATAGCCTCTTCATTTTGTGTGTAAACAAAGACCTCCGCACTGCCGCGTTGTGTTTGCGGGCGCAGTAATACCAGTGGTAAATCAGTTTCGCTGGATGAGGCTATCGCGATGGTATGCCATGCAATTTCATCCGCCGAATAGCGCAGGAAGTAATCGTCGCTGACATGTTGCCAAGCATTAGCAATATCTGCCTGACTGATGCCCAGCTTGATGAGTTCTTGTTCGGCTTCTTTTTTGTTTTCCGATACCCGGTCAGTTGTGGTTAGAGGGCTTTGTAAGCCTATGCGCAGGGCATTATGGGTGGCTGAGTAGAGTTCTTTAAGTAAGGCGTCTTTCCAGGCATTCCACAGCTCAGGATTGGTCGCGCGGATGTCCGCCACGGTTAAAAGGTAAAGGTGGTTCAGGTATTCAATACTGCCTATGGTCTGGGCAAATTGATGAATTATTTCGGGGTCGCTAATGTCTTTGCGTTGCGCTGTCATCGACATAATCAGATGATTGCGTACCAGCCAGGCGACCAAGTTGGTGTCATGTGACGAAAGTTCATGTTGACTACAGAACGTCCTGGCTAATTCTTCGCCGACGGCGGAATGATCGCCTTTTCTGCCTTTGGCAATGTCATGGAACAAACCCGCGAGATAAAGTAGTTCGGGTTTGGCAATTTGTAAAAAGATGGTGTTGCAAAATGGCAGTTCATCACTGTGTTTATCCAGCGCAAAACGGCGCAGGTTGCGAATCACAAACAGGGTGTGTTCATCGACGGTGTAAATGTGGAATAGGTCGTATTGCATGCGCGCAACGATGTTGGCGAAGCAGGGAATGTAGGCGGCCAGAACACCATAGCGATTCATGCGGCGTAGTTGATCGGTAATGCCTCGAGGCTGACGAAAGGCTTCAATAAACAGTCGGTTGGCTGCTTTGTCTTGGCGAAAGTCGTCGTTGATTAAGTGCAGGCTTTTGCGGATTAGGCGAATAGTGGTCGCTCTGACGCCTTTGAATGATGGGTATTGTTCAAGTAATAGAAATATTTCCAGCAATGCTAAGGGATGGCGTTCAAAAACCGTTTCATCGACGACTTCGATATAGCCGTTGATGGCAATAAATTTATCATTGATGGGCGTTGCTGCGCCGGCACTTTCCCCACAGACAAAACGCTCGTTGAATAGTTGTAGCAGCATTTCATTTAGGCGTTCAAGACCTTGTACGGTCTTAAAATAAAACTGCATAAATTGCTCAACATCCTCATTACGCTGCTGGTCGTCGGTGCTAAAGCCGAATTGCTGGGCTAGGTCACGTTGGTAATCAAAAATCAAGCGGTCTTCGGCACGATGCGTTAACAGGTGCAGTGCGTAACGAATGCGCCACAATACTTCTAATGCAGCGACCAATTCCATGTATTCGGATTCAGGCAAAAAGCCGTAGTGAGTTAATTCTCGAATAGAAGAGGCATTGTAATGACGCTTGAAAACCCAAGAGATGACTTGCCGGTCACGCAAGCCGCCGGGGCCTTCTTTAATGTTGGGTTCAAGGTTGTAGGCCGTGTCGTGAAATTTGGCGTAGCGCAGTCGTTGCTCTTCCATTTTGGCGGCGAAAAACTCACTGGAAGGCCAGATTTTGTCGGGTGTTATTTGTGTGAGTAGGGCTTCATGAAGTGAGCTGTCGCCGGTGATGAGCCGGTTTTCCATCAAGCTGGTCATGATGGTTTGGTCGCTGACGGCAGCATCGACACATTGTGTTATGGTGCGCACGCTTTGGCCGGGTTTTAAGCCGATGTCCCACAAAAAAGTAAAGAAATTTGCCAAGGCTTGATGATGGCTGTCGGTATCTTCGGCGGGTAGTATTACGACAATATCAATGTCTGAATAAGGGAATAGTTCTCTTCTGCCATAGCCGCCAACGGCAATTAAACAAAGATGATGGGCATATTTACCCAGAAAATATTGCCAGCAGCCAGTTAAGATCAGGTCAATAAAATCAGATTTCTCTTTGATTAGGCCTGAAACTGAGCTTTGCGGGTCGAATTTTTCTCTGAGTTCGGTATCTTTTTGTTTTAGTAGTTGCTTGATTTGTTGCAAGCTGTCTGGCGCTGTAAACAAGGCGGCGTTGATTGGTTTATGCAAGGTGGTCACATTTCTTCACGGCGTAACGTTAGTACTTCAAAGCCTTGTTCGGTAACAAGAATAGTGTGTTCCCATTGTGCGGAGAGGCTTCTGTCTTTGGTAATGACGGTCCAGCCATCGCCCAGTACTTTAATATGGCGTTTGCCTAAATTAATCATAGGTTCAATAGTTAAAATCATGCCGCTTTTTAAAACTTCACCTTCGCCAGGTTTGCCATAATGCAAGACCTGCGGTTCTTCATGGAATTTTTTACCTATGCCGTGGCCGCAAAATTCCCTAACTACAGAGTAGCGATTGCTTTCAGCATGTTTTTGAATGGCACTGCCAATATCACCGAGTGTTGCACCGGCTTTAACTTGCTGAATGCCGAGCCACATCGATTCTCGAGTGATTTCGACTAGGCGTTTGGCGTGAGCGTTAACTTCGCCTATGCAAAACATTTTACTGGTGTCGCCGTGATAGTCGTCTTTGATTACTGTAATGTCGACATTAACGATATCGCCGGATTTAAGTTTTTTGTCGCTGGGAATGCCGTGGCAAACCTGCTGATTTATTGAGGTGCAAATCGATTTTGGAAAGCCGTGATAGTTAAGTGGGGCAGGGATGGCTTTTTGCACATTGACAATGTAGTCGTGACAGATTTGATCGAGTTCATCGGTGGTTACGCCGGGGATTACGTAGGGTTCTATCATTTCCAAAACTTCAGCGGCCAATCTTCCGGCAACGCGCATTTTTTCAATTTCAGTGTCGTTTTTGATGATAATGCTCATGAATGCAATGTTTTTTCCTTTAAGTATTTGACTGCCAATTGCGTTTAACTAAGCAATAAACAGGCAAATTATTATATTGGTTATGTTGTTAATGGTATCGATTCTAACAGAGATTCGGTTGTTGTAAAAAGGCGATTGTGGTATAAAGATAAGTTCATTTTTTGTAACAATACTCACACTTAATCGTCACGTTTGGAAGGGTGCTGGCGCAACTTGTTGTTGTCGGTTTCCAATCGGGATAAGTGGAGGCGTAACCCACTCGAAACAAAATGTTTCGATTTTTAATCTTAGGAGAAATAAATGGCAGCAGTAACCATGCGTCAAATGCTTGAAGCGGGTGTTCATTTTGGACATCAAACTCGTTATTGGAATCCGAAAATGGCACCATACCTGTTCGGAGCTCGTAACAAAATCCATATCGTAGATTTGGAAAAAACGCTTCCAATGTTTAATGACGCTATGAATTATCTGGGTCAAGTGGCAGCAAATAAAGGTACAGTTTTGTTTGTTGGCACTAAAAAAGCAGCTCGTAAAGTAGTTGCCGAAGAAGCTAAACGTTCTGGACAACCTTACGTTAATCATCGTTGGTTGGGTGGTATGTTGACCAACTTTAAAACAATTAAAAAATCAATTGCACGATTGAAAGAGCTTGAAGCATTGAAGGCTGACGGCACGCTTTATCACAGATTTGGTAAAAAAGAAGCGCTGGGCATGGAGCGTGAGCTTGAAAAGCTGGAGCGCAGTCTTGGTGGCATTAAGGACATGAAAGGGGTTCCTGATGTGATTTTCGTGTTGGATGTCGGTTATGAAAAAAATGCTATAAGCGAAGCTAAGAAATTGGGCATTCCTGTTGTTGGTATCGTTGATTCCAATAACTCACCTGAAGGTGTGGATTATCTGATTCCTGGCAACGACGATTCAATTCGGGCAGTTAAGTTGTATATTGCGAAAGCGTTGCTTCGGCAGTGCTTGATGCTAAGACAGCCGTATTAGGCTTGTCTGCTAAAGCTGACGACTTTGTCGAAGAAGCTGCAGCGGAATAAAAATTGCCTTACGCGTGCAGGCAAATGTCCTGTAAGTGAAAAAGCTGCGAAATTAATAAAACGCCTCCTTATGGGGGCGTTTTTATAATGATCAACAACAAGAGAAATTAAAGAATGAGTAATACAATTAGTGCAACACAGGTTAAAGAACTCAGGGAAAGAACGGGTTCTGGCATGATGGAGTGCAAAAAAGCATTGGTAGAAGCTAATGGCGATATGGAATTAGCTATTGAAAATATGCGCAAATCCGGTTTGGCTAAAGCTGATAAAAAATCCGATCGTATTGCCGCTGAAGGTATTATTGGCGTCAAAGTCAGTGATGACGGCAAAGTTGCTGCAATCGTTGACATCAACAGTGAAACTGATTTTGTTGCTAAAGCCGATGACTTTGTTAAGTTTGTTAACGATGTTGCCGCTATCTTGTTAACGTCTGATGTTGAAACAGATGAGCAATTGCTGGCACTGCCACTGGCTAACGGCTCGACAGTTGATGAGACTCGTCGTGGTTTGATCGCTAAGTTAGGTGAGAACATCACTATCAGACGCTTCGTAAAATACAAAACAACTGATGGCGGTACCGCCTGTTATTTGCATGGCAGTAAAATTGGCGTTTTAGTTGAATTAGCTAAACCCGATGCTGAGCTAGGTAAAGATATTGCAATGCATATCGCCGCCAGCAAACCAGTATGTGTGTCAGAGGAGCAAGTATCTTCAGACGCTATTGAAAAAGAAAAAGAAATTTTTGCAGCGCAAGCGGCAGAGAGTGGCAAGCCTGCAGAAATCATTGAAAAAATGGTTGCTGGTAGAATTAGCAAGTTTTTTGCTGAAATTACTTTGTTGGGTCAGCCTTTTATCAAAGATGACAAGGTGTCAGTTGGTAAGCTGGTTTCTTCAAAAGGCAATAATGTTATTCGCTTTGCCCGTTTTGAAGTGGGTGAAGGCATAGAGAAAAAAGAAGAAAACTTCGCTGAAGAAGTAATGGCGCAAGTTAGAGGAAATTAAGATATTCCGCCCTGGTATGGCCAGGGCGGAAGTCCTGCACAATTAGCCCTTAAAATACTATGACTAACAAAATTTGCCAGAGAATTTTACTTAAGTTGAGCGGTGAAGCTTTAATGAGCGAGACCGGCGGCAGCATTGATGCTGATATCGTCAAACGTCTTGCGACTGAGATTAAAGATCTATGCGATATTGGCATTCAGGTAGGTTTGGTTATTGGTGGTGGAAATATATTGCGCGGTGCCGAGAAGGCCTCAGAGGGACTTGATAGAGTCACCAGTGATCAAATGGGCATGCTCGCCACGGTGATCAATGCACTTGCTATGCAAGATGCATTAGAGCATTTGGGGCAGCAAGTAAGAGTAATGTCTGCACTTAAAATCAACCAAGTTTGCGAAGACTACATTCGCCGTCGGGCAGTAAGGCATTTAGAAAAAGGTCGCGTTGTTATTTTTGCAGCAGGGACTGGTAATCCTTTTTTTACTACCGATTCGGCTGCGAGTCTGAGAGCAATCGAGATTAATGCTGAGTTAATGATTAAAGCTACCAAAGTTAAAGGCGTTTATTCGGCTGATCCTGAAAAAGTTAAGGATGCTAAATTTTATGCGCGGTTGACTTACGATGAAGCGTTGGACCAACGCTTGAATGTAATGGACACCACTGCGTTAGTGCTGTGTCGAGATAATAATGTCCCCATGCGTGTGATGAATATCTTCGAAAAAGGCGCCGTAATGAGGCTGATGTTGGGTGAGGAAATTGGCTCACTAATTGAACGAGGAACTGAACATGCTTAATGATATTCAACAAGATGCCGCTACCCGAATGGGTAAAAGCATTGATGCTTTAAAACATGAGTTTTCGAAAATAAGAACTGGTCGGGCGCATCCTAGTCTGCTCGAACAAATCAGCGTGTCGTATTATGGGTCAGAATCACCTTTGTCACAGGTGGCCAATGTCGCTGTTGAAGACGCTAGGACATTGACGATTACACCTTGGGAAAAAGGGATGGTTCAAGCTATCGAAAAGGCGATATTAAAATCTGATTTGGGCCTAAATCCAGCCACCAATGGAATGACAATTCGCATTCCGTTGCCACCATTAACCGAAGAGCGTCGTCGGAGTCTGGTGAAAGTGGTTAAGCACGAAGCAGAGAATAGCCGTGTTGCCGTAAGAAATATACGCCGAGATGCTAATTCGGAAATAAAGGAAGCGCTTAAGGAAAAATTAATTTCTGAGGATGACGCCCGCGCAGCGGAAGAAAAAATCCAGAAATTGACTGATCAAAATATAAAAGACATTGAAAAGCTATTGGAAACAAAAGAAGCGGATCTCTTATCATTTTGATTGGCCATTACAACCAATATTTAAGTAAGAACACGCTGAGTATTCACAATGTCTACTAATGAAGTCGATAGTTTGATAACTGAAAATAATATGCCCCGACATATTGCAATAATCATGGACGGTAATGGTCGTTGGGCGCAAAAACGACTTATGCCCCGCGCCTATGGGCATCAGGCAGGCGTTAAAACAGTTAGAAGAGTTGTTGAATACTGCGCTAATCAGGACATTGAAGTTCTAACTTTATTTGCGTTTAGTAGCGAAAATTGGCGGCGTCCTAAAGAAGAAGTGTCGTTGTTGATGAGTTTGTTTATGGCTACTTTGCAAAGAGAAATAGACAAACTCAATCGCAATAATATTAGATTGCGTTTTATTGGTGATCGGCAGGGTTTTTCTGAAAAGCTACAAAAAAAAATGTCCGAAGGAGAAACCCAAACTCAAAATAACACGGCGTTAACATTAGTGATTGCTGCTAATTATGGGGGGCGCTGGGATATGACCCAGGCTTGCCAGTCAGTGGCAGAAAAAGTATCCACAGGTCAATTGCAGTCCAATCAAATCACTGAGGCACTTATTAATCAGCATCTGTCACTTGCCGATTTGCCCGAACCGGATCTTTTTATTAGAACAGGTGGCGAGCAACGGGTTAGTAACTTCATGCTTTGGCAGTTGGCATACACAGAAATGTATTTTACATCCACACTGTGGCCTGATTTTGATCAGTCCTCATTAGATGATGCAATAAAGAGCTTTAAAAATCGGCAGAGACGATTCGGACACACTGGTGAACAAGTGCTTACTAAATCCGTTACTTTATAACTTTAATAATAATTAGAACAATGTTAATACAGCGAATTATTACAGGATCCATTCTTGCCGCATTGCTTGCCTTGGCGGTGTTTAAATTATCTTCAGCGTATTTCTCATTGCTTCTCGCTGTCGTCACTTTTGTGGCAGCGTGGGAGTGGTGTAATTTAATCAAAATTGATTCTCTGGCTAAGCGCGGTGTGTTTTTTATACTCCTAGCGGTGCCAATGTTCTGGATACATTTTTGGTCTGAGTTCCTTGAACTGAGTGCGCAAGCATTAGAGCTGTCCGTGCAGGCTGTTTACAAATCGGCAAAAAGTGCTGATTGGATTGGGGTAAGTAGTTTTCTTGATGGCTGGGATTTTCCTGATCTAAGGATTTATTCTGGACTATTAGAATGGTTGGTTATCCCGGCGGTGTTATTTTGGATAATAGTTATGGTCTTAATTCGAAATACACCGGAGGGTGTTTTAAAGCTGGAATTAAAACCCCGTAATAAGTCGTTGATCGGTTGGTTTATTTTGATCACTACCTGGATGTTCTTATCCCGCCTTAGAACATTTTATGGCTCAGAAATGGCAATGTATTTTTTCATACTAATTTGGGCAGCAGATATTGCCGCTTATTTCTCAGGTAGAAAATATGGTACTACCAAGCTTGCGCCGGAAATTAGTCCGGGAAAAACCGTTGCAGGCATGTATGGAGCTATGACTGCAGGTGTGCTTTGTGCAGTTGTATTAAGTTTGATTTATGGTTTTACTTGGATGATTGCAGCTGATTTTGTATTACTGTCAGTTCTGGCAGTATTGATTTCAATTTATGGTGATCTATTTATTAGTGTCGTCAAACGCCAACGCGGAGTCAAAGACAGTGGCTCGCTTTTACCCGGCCATGGCGGCATTCTTGACAGAATTGATAGCATTTTGGCAGCCGCGCCCTTGTTTTACGCAGGTATATATTTGATTTATAGGCAGGTTTCATGAAGGGTATTTGCATATTAGGCGCCACTGGCTCAATCGGGGTTAGTACTTTAGATGTGGTCGCAAGACATGCTGATCTCTACGACGTCATTGCATTGACTGCTAATAACAATATCGATTTGTTATACGAACAATGTTTGCAGCACCGACCAAAGGTTGTAGTAGTTGTTGATGCAGACAAAGCCAAAGCTTTTGAATCTAAATTAGCTCATTCACCAATTGCAGATATAAAAGTGCTGGCTGGTGCAGCCGCATTGGAGCAAGTTGCCACGTTGGATGAAGTTGATTCGGTGATGGCGGCTATTGTTGGCGCTGCAGGATTGTTACCAACATTGGCGGCTGCAAAGGCCGGGAAAACCATATTGTTGGCTAATAAAGAAGCATTGGTAATGTCAGGTGCAATATTCCTTAAGGCAGTGACAGATTCAGGAGCTGATTTATTGCCGATTGATAGTGAGCACAACGCGATATTTCAGTGTATGCCTGCCGGCTATAGGACTGGCGTCCAGGCAAAAACTGCCAGACGTATTTTATTGACAGCCTCAGGCGGGCCATTTCGTGAAATGCCGATTGAGCAAATGGTCAATGTTACGCCAGCGCAAGCGGTTGCTCATCCTAATTGGGATATGGGCAAGAAAATTTCCGTTGATTCGGCAACTATGATGAATAAAGGCTTAGAAATGATTGAAGCCTGCTTGTTATTTAATATGTTGCCTGAGCAAATTCAGGTGGTGATCCACCCGCAAAGCGTTATTCATTCAATGGTCGATTATATCGATGGCACTGTATTGGCGCAAATGGGCAATCCTGATATGCGTGTGCCTATCGCTCATGCGATGGCGTGGCCAGACCGCTTTGATTCAGGGGTTGAGCCGCTGAATATTTTCGATGTGGCGCGCATGGATTTTGAGCAACCCAATCTCCAACGATTCCCCTGCTTACGTTTGGCTTATGAGGCAATAGCCGCAGGCGGTATTATGCCTACTGTGTTAAATGCCGCTAATGAAATAGCAGTCGACGCTTTTTTAAACGAACACGTTCGTTTTACCGATATTCCTGTAATTATTGAGCGGACTATGAATAAGTTTTCAGCAACCCCCGCTGATACGCTGGATATTATTTTGTCCACTGATCAACAAGCCAGAGTTGTATCTACCGAGATTGTTGCAGAGCTGACGCACTAATGGAAACCCTTCACACCCTGTTTTATTTCATCGTTGCTGTTGGCATTCTGGTCGCGTTTCATGAATTTGGGCATTTCTGGGTGGCGCGTAAAGTCGGTGTGAAAGTGCTCAGGTTTTCCATTGGTTTTGGCAAAGTTTTATGGTCTAAACAAAAAAATAATCAGTCCACTGAGTATGTATTATCGGCCATTCCACTCGGTGGCTATGTGAAAATGGTGGATGAACGAGAAGGCCCTGTTACTAGCGAAGATTTGCCGTTTAGTTTTAATCGCCAGCCGCTGTGGGCAAGAACTGCGATAGTTGCAGCAGGGCCGGTGTTTAATTTAATTCTAGCTGTTGCATTGTTTTGGAGCGTATTGGTTATTGGTGAAAGTGGTATCAAACCGATATTAGGTAAAGTGGAGCAGGGCACCTTAGCCGCAGCTGCTGGTTTTGTTGAAGGTGATGAGATTATCTCAGTCAACGACAAGCCAACACCAACTTGGACTCAGACGCTTACAACATTAATTGGCGCCGCTCTGGAAGGCGAACAGGAAATAAATGTCGCAGTAAAAAATCACGACGATCTGCAGGCCGTGAAAGTCCTTAAGTTTTCTGAGCAGGATGCAGAAAATCCCGAAGTGTTATACCAACGGCTGGGTTTTAAAGCATGGGCACCGCAATTAAAACCCACTATTGGACAAGTGCTTCCTGATAGTGCTGCACAGTCTGCCGGTTTAAAACAAGGCGATTTGATAGTTAGTGCTGACAATGTGGTTATTCAGGATTGGCAGCAGTGGGTAGACTATGTCAAAGCCCATCCCAATATGCCTATAAATCTTTTGATAGAACGAGATGGTGTGCGCCTGTCGTTAAGCATTACTCCCAAGGCTGTCCAGGTTGAACAAAAAACAGAAGGCAAAATCGGCGCATCGGTTCAGGTCCCCGAGGATCTTATTAAATCTATAACGGTTGAGTATGCATTGTCACCGCTAGAAGCCTTGCCAGTAGCGTTTGAAACGACATACGACTATGCCTTAACCACGTTAAAAATGATGGGTAAAATGTTGGTAGGACGCGCATCAGTCGAAAATCTAAGCGGGCCTATAAGTATTGCTCAGTATGCCGGGCAATCTGCAAATATGGGATTGGTACCTTTCTTAAAGTTCATGGCATTGGTTAGTGTAAGTCTCGGCGTTTTAAACCTGCTACCCGTACCAGTATTGGACGGTGGTCATTTACTTTTTTTTGCGATAGAAGGAATTAAAGGCAGTCCGGTTTCAGAAAAAATACAATTATTTTTTCAGCAAATTGGTATTGCTTTGTTAGTGTCATTAATGGTTTTGGCAATGTTTTTGGACGTGCAAAGGCTGTTTTAAGCGTTAGAGTAAACTTTTCAATTATTTGTAATATCAGGAATTTCATGAAAATTTTAAACACTGCTTTGTTGTCTCTGCTTAGTTTGGCATTGTCGCAAGCCCATGCTGATGAAAATGCCATCAGGGAGGCACTAACCAAATCCATGACAGGGATCAAGATAGAATCAGTCCAGCCTGCAGAAATAAAGGGATTATTTGAAGTAAAAATAGGTTCTAGCATCGTTTATGTATCTGAAGATGGTAAATATTTGCTACACGGACGTTTAATTGATGTTGCAACCCGGACGGATTTAACAGAAAGCCGGTTAAGTAGTTCTCGTAAGCAGGCATTGGCTAAACTTACAGACAACGAAATGATCGTATTCAAGCCCAAAGTCAGTAAGTATTCTGTTTATGTGTTTACCGATATTGACTGCGGCTATTGCCGTAAGTTGCATTCTGAAATTAATCAATATATGGCTGAAGGTATTACCATTAATTATCTGTTTTTTCCTAGGGCAGGTAAGCCTTCGGAATCTTATGATAAGGCTGTTTCAGTTTGGTGCGCTAGCGATCGTAAAGCTGCACTAACAGCGTCAAAAAATGGCGAAAATATTCCGTCTAAAACTTGCGACAACCCAGTTGATGAACATATGCAATTAGCCGAGGACTTTGAAGTAAAAGGTACTCCGATGATTGTGACTACTGGTGGCTCTGTGTTCCCTGGTTACTTACCACCTAAGCAACTCCTTCAAGCGCTGCAAAGTGAGAAGTCTGTTAATTAAGGATGGTAACCCCGGCTGAAACCTGGGTGTTTGAGTAGCGCGGACTAATGCTGGGTAATAATTAAAATGTGTCATTGTAGTAACGTAAAGCCTTGAAGTGTTGGATAGGAGATACACAAAAAACACATTTTAAGCACATTAAGTTTCGTGCCTTTTCATAACAGTTTTCTATTGTTCATTGCTAACAGGTAACAATAGACCTATCGATACCGGCTTTATAGAGCGTGCTGTTTGCGAAGTGAAAATGCAACCGGTCGATATCGAGGGCGTAAAGTCATTGCTGCGATGTTCAAATCTCTTTGTTGGCTCACTCTGCCATTAAGTTAAGAAAATTCATTTAAAAACAGTGCTTTTTATGGCGTCTGTGGAAGTTCAGCAACACTCTGGATGATGAAGTTTTACGTGTTGGATTGCGGTGACTTCGCTCAAGACATGGGTTGGTTAGAAATAACGCCGTTAGTTTTTCCAACAGCGCATCGGTGTCCTTATCGTTCATTAACAAAGCCAATGCGTGATTTTTGATCGCATTGAACGACACCGCTCGATTGACCGTCTGTGGATATTTCGTGGTCTTTGCATCTAGCAGGGCTTGTGCTGCATCGGTCAACAGCGACTCCACGCCGGATAAATACACGGTGGCGTAAAAATCTTGTTTGACGGCTTCAGCACTAATGCCGGTGAAGCTTTCCAACGCCAAGCAAGAGTCTTGAGTAGGACGTAAAAGCTCTCAATGCCCCAGCGCAGCCCATACAGGGCTAAAAATTCGGCAGTGGGGTAGCGTTCTCATCCAGTAAAGACGTCACCAATACTTCATCTTCGCCGGTGCTCAATCTTACGCGCACAAAGCGGACACACAATGATGGCGGCAATCTCTGTCGCCGAATCAGCGGCTTTTGTTCCGTACACGGCGTCAGTGTGACAATTTGACTGTCGGGGCCTTCGCCTTTGAGCATCTGCCGCGCGACGGCAAACGAGGCGCCAGAACAACGGACGACAAAGTCGCGGCTATGCTGGTGGGTTGCTGCCAACATTCGGTAAGAGGGATAATTACGATCCATCGTCAGCAAGTCACCCGCCTGGGTAACACGCAAATGCCCCACCGCCAAATCGATTTCATAGGCCTTGGCCTTGCCTAAAGTGGCCAAGGCCACCCGATTCAGCACGTCGTACAATACCGATGCTAAGGCATACGGACGCTCGCCTTGTATTTCTGCAGTCTTGTCGTTCGGCCAAGCAATCGTGCCAAATTCTTCACGCACGGCCAGGGTCCGGTAGCACAAGCTTGGAACCATCGATCGCCAGTACCCGCAAGCCCCAGAATGTCTGATATTGGTCATCGCTATACAGGGTGTCGACAACGGCCACTTGGTTGAGTTCGATAAACGCGGTATGTTTTAGCTTGTACCTGGCCTGCGAATAAGCACTGGCGGTCACCGGTGCCTGCTCCAGCCACGTCATTGCTTCGTTCACCACCGTTTTGTAATGGTTTCACACTTTTTTACCAAGACTAATGCGAAGGGTAAGCTACGCACCCGCGTGAATGCGGTGTTAGTTTGGCGGTGGCGCGCCTTGAAATCATCAGCTTCAATTCGCTTTTGGCTCATTTCCATCGCTTGCTTTTTTACTATGTTAATCTCTAAATTAGGTAATTATTCGCCTGTTATTTTTACCAAATAAGCTTGGCTTAATGGCAGTGCCTTGTTGGATGAGAGCGATATAGGAGTAGGCGGCTCGGGCTTGCGTAGCAATTTAACCGTCGCTAAATTTTTGAGGATTTTTGGGTAGGACACCCAGAAAAATCTTTACTAAAAATAGCGACTCGCTTGCAAACTCGAGCTGAGGTGACAGGCAGTGTTTGGATATATGGAAGTCTTTTACAACTGTGAGCGATTGCATTTTGTCGCCACTAGATAACTGATTGCAGCACAAAGCTGCTTAATCAGACGTCCCAGAAAGTGTTGGCACATCATCTATCATAGGTAGCTTCGTTGCTGGTCGATGATGGCTATACGGGGAAGTCTAGCCGACTAGCTACAAATGATCCTGGGGGAGAAGGTTTTTTGTGCGGTTAGGAAAATGCCGAAGGCTTTGGAGAAATACTGATCGTTTGCACAACACCTTGATTCAACGAATAACGCCCATTTTTTTTAAAGAATGGGAAATGCAAGTTGCTATAGTCCAGTATTTTTTCAATCGAACCAAATTATTCACCATTAATTGCATTTAATGGTGAATTTTATTGGATATAATTTTAATATGATGTATAATTTTCCTTCTTAATTGAGGGGCCATAGCTCAATTGGTAGAGCGCAACACTGGCAGTGTTGAGGTCAGCGGTTCGATTCCGCTTGGCTCCACCAGATATTATAAATAGTTAATTACTAGTCCCCATCGTCTAGTGGCCTAGGACACCGCCCTTTCACGGCGGTAACGGGGGTTCGAACCCCCCTGGGGACGCCATTATTAAAAACAATGGGTGTCAGTTTAAGTTGTAAAAAGTTAAATAAGCTCCTTAGTCCCCATCGTCTAGTGGCCTAGGACACCGCCCTTTCACGGCGGTAACGGGGGTTCGAACCCCCCTGGGGACGCCATATATCAGTGCATCAGTACTATTCTGGTTTGTATTAAATATTTGATACGTAGAATCTAGATTGTCTATACCAACTATAAATTTAGTTAAATTGTAATTATTCGGCCTAATTTTCAAAAATAAAGCTTGATAAGGGGTTTCGCTAAAGTCCACATTCAAAATGCCTTTACCGAAAAAACCGTTAATTGTCTCTATAGACGCGAATAGTCTGCTTGCATAACCAAATTAATTTTCTTGTCATAGCTTGACAGTTACAGAACAGCGCACCTTGAAGGCCTTCGGGTTTTTGAAGCTGCCTTATAATAACTGTCAATTCAGCACGTTACGGGTTTAGTCGATAATATCGACGTGGAATCCATGGTCAAAAAATTTCAGCAATTTTTCGCCGAAAAAACGCAGCTGTCGCCAGCCTTATGGTCGACGGTAGTAGTTGAAATCTGTAATCATGAATAAATATTTCTCCCAATTCAACCTTATTGATGAGTAAACCGATGACCGACTCATGCATGACTTCGAGTTTGGAGAAGCAAATTGTCTTACGTGTCAGCCGTTTGATCCAGGTTCTGAGGTTCAAGTTTTTGCGCTCAATTTTCTGGGTGTTACGTTTGCTAACCTCATGTTTGTCAGCATCCAAATGGCGTGAATAAGCGCCCCAATCATCGGTGTACCCAAAGGGCATAAATAATAATGGCTGATACCCAGCGCCTTAAGGTTTTTAAAAACGTCATCTGTCTGTTTGCCAAACACATAAGACAAGATCGTATTGGTGGCGTGGTCAACGGCACTGGTGCCCTTGGGTATACCAACACCAGCGTTGATTGGACTTGGCTTCCACATACGACCACTGCTCATCCGTCTCCACTTCCAGTCTAACGCTCAGTTCACCGTCGCGTCTTAAATCAGTCAATCGGGGGTTAACTTGTACGAGGCAGTCGCCTTTTTTTTAACGTGCTGATCACCGTGTTCTTGTCGATCTTGAGCGCTCTCGCCGTGTCACGGATACCACTCCCATTAATGGCCATGTCTACCAATTGTGCCTTGATACCCGGTTCATAAGTACGGTAACGGTATTCCAGTATGAGGCTTTTGGTGGTGCACTCGATATTGTCGCAACGGTAACGCTGCACGCCACTGGCGCTTCGCCCCGCTTTCATAAGGTGGTTGCTGCCGCAGTCGGGGCAGACGATTTCTTGATAGTGGGTCATAGTTGGCAATACAAGATATTTCAGATTTCACCCACTACCCTTCAGTTGTCGCACATTCTTAGGCACACCTTCACTAGTCATTTTGTCATGGGTGACGGAAACATTCGGGCGCTACAGCAAATACTTAGGCACTTACCTCTCTTCAAATGACAACGAGGTATTCACATTTGGCCCTCTAGTTACATTAATCAGGTTGTTGCTTTGAACCCGTTGGCTGGTATTAATAACCCTATATCTGGTTAAGGTTATTATTCGCGGTGGAAAGAAACCGGCAGACATAAAAAAACCAGTCGAGTAAAAAACCCTAACTGGTTGATTTATGTAGTATTTATGGTGGGTCGCATGCGATTCGAACGCATGACCATCGCATTAAAAGGGGCTTGTCACGGGCTTAAATAGGCTGCAAACGGCTAAAACCAAGCATCAATGAAAACTAAACAGCCTAAAAACGCCTAAAACAGCTCACAAAGTGGAAAGAAAGTGGAAAGATTTACTCGGGGTAGAAGTTCTCATTTGTTATTGCTTCCAGTGTCCACGGGCATGCATTAGGGAAAACATTTCGGCTAATTTTTGTCTCTCTTGATGCTTGAATCGTTGCGTATTGATACGCTTTTTCTAAAATATCGTTTAGCTTAGGTTTTAACCCTGGGTTTTCCTCTAGCGTTTCGTTGTACTTCAATCGCTGTTCAATAATAGTGAGCTCCCAGCTTCTGCCGCGTCTTACCTCCTGGTACTGCCATTTCAACAAATGTACTAACAGAACAGTTAACCGGCTTTCGAGTTCACGCTTTTCACTTCTTCCCATTGTTTCGATTTCCTCGATAAGGTTAGGTATGTCCAGATTGTTAAATTGGCCGCTTCTTAACATTTCGGCTTGTTCTTGTGTCCAGCTGTAAAAATCTTTGTCGTAATTAATCATTGTTGTATCCCCTTTTAAATTTCCGGCTTGATCTTAATTCTTGATCTGCACCTTGGGAAATTTGTACATCCCCAAAATTCGCTGCCTATATTTTTACCGGTTTTTGCTTTTCGTCTTATTAATTTGATATTGCAGTTTGCGCAGGTAGGTGTTTTGTAATCTTTGTCGTTTGAGATTAAATTTTCTATCCTTTCTCTGTCTGTCTCGTTTAGATTATTAATTGCGTTAAAAAGTCCGTCGCAATCCACAAGTGCAATACCTTTTCCTTTTGCAAAATCTTTAGCGTCGGGGCTGTAGTTAGATCTTGTGAAAAACATTCCTTGTTTTATATTTTCGGCTGTCATTACTCCATAAAGCTCCCTGATTAGGGCAACGCCTATTTGTTTTTTCTGTGCTTTGCATTGTGCTATTGCGAGAACCTTCCCTTTATCTGTTGTTACTTTTATATCAATTCCGCCGTCTGCGCCTGTGTTTGTAACTTCTGATTTAATGTTCTTTATCTGTAGAAATTCTTTGCAAACGTCTTCGTAGAGTTTCCATTCTATTTCCATCATTAAATCCTTTGACCATTTCTTAAACTCTTCTGGTTGGTTTCGTTCTATCTTTATTACTTGGTAAATTGACCGGCTTTCCTCTAGTTTTTTCAGTTCTTTTTCTACTTCTTCCGTGTACTTCATATTTTTTCCTTTTTTAATTAAAAAAAATCCTTCCTAGTTCCCGCTCCACCTGTCTAAGACCTTCCGCGCGGTTATGTACCCGTTTGCAGTTTTTGCCGGGTTTCTTCTAATTCTGGGCTTATCTGTCCTGCTTCAGGAATTGTTAAGCCGGTTGCAAGCCAGTAAGCGTATTCGGGCCATATTTTCGATATAGCTTCTATTTGCCATCCGTAAACCTTCTGTCTTTTGTTTTCGATGCTGCTTATCTGAGTGCTTTTAATACCAGTCTTTAAGGATAGTTCATCTACTGTTACTCCTAGGCGCTTTCTTAAGTCCTTGAATCTATTGTTTATTTCAAATTCATCTGTCATATATGTAAATAATACTTGTAATATTGTATTGTACATGTATATAATACATGTAATTTCAGAACCAGCTCAAACCAGCTTCTAAAGCTAAAGGGGTAAACATGGACCAACAACAAAACACTGTCAAGCCGGAATCGGTATTCATTCCTGAATCGCCATTCCTTCCTTTGCTTCCTGATCGTGATTACTCGCAAATATTGCCGGTGATTGAATGTAAATACATAGACCTGCCACAAGTGCCGGTAATGCATCCTGATAGATTTGCGGAATTGATTGGATTATCAGCGGGCGTTGTGGGTGGTTGGATAGATTTAGGCTACGTACCCACAGTGAAAATAGGCAAGTACCGCTTAATCAACTTAGCAGCTTTATTTAATACATCACTGGCGTTGCAATCATGAAACTAGCCATTTTCACACCAACGAATCATAAAAGAGGAACCCGAGTTTATACCCGCGTTCTTAAATCATCTGAATTTAAACAAACTGAATTATTTCAACCGGAAATATTCACTAAAAAACCTTACATAGATTCAAAAAACTTTAAACAATTAATAATTGAACAATGTCAATTTACTAACGACTTCGTTATTCGGTTATTAAAAGATCATTCCAAATTTGAATCAGTAAACCAGTTAACCAATAAGGCAATATCACAAAGACTAAATAGTCACGTTAAATATTTAGACGAAACCGAATATTCTTACTTTGGCATATATCCACAGCCGGTTTATCAATCAAAAAACTACCCGTTCATTTATAAATTAGCCCTTATGTATCAAAACATTATCAATTTAGATAATGAATCCAAGATTCAACAAATAACCGATATTAATAACTATTTAAACTCACAAAAGGGCTAAAAAAATGACATCAGACCAATTCAACCTTCCGCCACGAGTTTCCGGCGGTGATCCGGCTGTAAAAGATGAGCGCATATATCGCACCTCCCTAAATACTCGCGATTATCTTCGATTAGAAATAGAAGCCATGGAACGGGGCTTAAAACCCTTCGGATTAACTAGATCCGTTATGACCCTTTACATAAACAAACAACTGGTTTTCGTTCGTGACCTGCCGCCACAAATACAAACGGCAATCATCGACTATCAAAAATCCGTCTCTAAACCTGTTTCGATTTAGAAAAAAACGATTATGTCAGTCATCGCTTTTAAAAGAGAAAAAATTGATTCTGCCTGCCGGATTAGCCTAGCCAGTCGGAGCCGTCGTATGGGGTGTGTCGTTATGGTCGCCGGGCTTGATGGGTGTCAACACAGGCTTTATCGTGTTGACACCCATCAAACCGGTGAAACCATAGACACAAACCATAGATGGCACCGTCTGGCGGGAACTAGCCGGTTGGTGAGTTGGTGGGGCTATCAAAACAAAGCGCGAAGCACATTGTCTTTGCTCTTGATGTTGACCTTGCGAAAGGGATTGCAGAGGAAATTAGCCATTTTGACTGAGTTAGAAGCCGTTATTAATAAATCTATGGAGCCCTGCGTAATAGCATTTATTAATTATGGATTCTTACCAGACAAAAAGGTTAATTGGAACGTAAAGCCCGTCCCTTTAGGGTTCGTCCAATGATACGAGAAACAAGAACCTGTTCAGAATTCAAAACCCAGCAAATCTTTGAAATGCGCAACTCAACAGACAACAAATTAGTAATAACCCGTTTCATTTGCCAATGTAAATGTCACGTTCAAATAACAAAAGCTAACGAGTAATTAAAATGCCTCAACAGCGTATTAAGCAGAAACATTGGGAGCAAATACAATCATTAACTGTTGAATTAGTAATACATTTACGAGTTCCCGTTAAAGATACTGATGTTCTTCATTATCTTATTTCTAAATCATTAACTGAAATAACTATAGAAGAATTAACAAATCAATTTTTAATAAAAAAATCATTAACTAACAATAAAACCGAACTCGATTAACCGCTATTTAAACCAACTACCTCCGTTAGACCCTACGGGCTTCAAAAGGGTCAAACAAACCGCTTTAACCATTAAATTTAACCAAGGAAAAACACAATGTCAGAACAAAACAACAGCTTCCAATCAGACATGCAAACCGTTGTCACTGGAAAAGTAGAAAGTTTAACCCGTTACGAAATAGACGGCGACAACAAAGGCGGCTCCATCTGGGTATCAAAACCCAACACTGGAAAAAACGCCAACAACCTAGGCAACGAAATAATAAAAATCAAAATGCCCTTTGAAATGTTCGACCAACAACGCCTAAAAGTTGAAGCCGGTGAAATCAAATTCCCTTGTTACATGGAAATACTTGCTGAAATCACCATGGGTGGCCAAAACAAAGCCGTCCTTTCGGCCCTATCAATACGCTACCTAGCTGAATCCTTAGAACAACGAATCGAACCCAAAGGCGTACAGCACTTAGACCCAACAACTAAACCATCTGCACCTAAGGCTTAATCATGTCTTATCTATGTTTTTACTCGCCTACATCATCCACGCAATTCGAACCCGTTGTAGGTATTTATGTTCAGACAGTACAGCAATGTAAAGACATAGACCCGGACGTATATATAGCGGAACTAGCGTCAAACCTGACGCAACCTTCCTTAAATGACATCTTCGCCATCCCTCTAGCCGAGGACATGGCGCAAATGTGGGCATTAGGGTTTGGCCTCCCTATGACCTGTTACTTATCGGCCTGGGGCTTTGGTGCTGTTCTCAACTTTATAGACAAACACAAGCCCTATTAACCTTCACTTAATCCTTTAAAGGAAAAACAAAATGAAAAATTTAACAAAAGTAGTGTTACTCATGGTATTCGGCCTTTTAACACTTGGCGCTTCACCTGCATTCGCTGTTACACAATATGACACCGTTGTTTCGGCTGTTAACGCGGCGGATATCGTACTAGGTATTGCTGCGATTGCTGGCGTTTTAGTATTGCCTAAAGCGGCTGCTTACGGATTCCGTAGAGTATTGGCCTTCATCCGCTAAACCAGCAAACCAAGAAAGGGGGCTAGGCTCCCTTTTTTTTCTTAAATCACCAACCCAACACAGGTGACTTATGATCTTCACAATGCTTTTCTTTATCTCCGGCATGATATGCGCCTATGCTGTGATTAGTGGGTTTAGTCATGCGTAAATATAAGTTTATCGCTACTAAGGCGGTCATAGCTTCAATGCTTTTCTTTTTATCCCTTAACGTTCACGCTGTTTCCATTAGTGACGCATGGTCAAATTGTTTGGCGTACGCAACCGCCTACGGACCATCACAAACAGGATGTAAGGCGAAGCCGGGTAATACCGCAACTTCAGGGGGGTTTGTTACAAATCCAGGTGGCTACTATTCAGGTAGTAGCGGTTTCTTATACAGCACAGGTTGTACTTCTCCCGCTGTATGGACTCAAAGTACGCCAACGTTAGGCGCTTGTGTTACGCCTGCCGCGCCTGTAACCTGCACGGCTGGCTTTCAAAAAGACATTCTCGTGCCTCGCGGCTCTTATCCCGCCAGTGGTACTCCTACTGTCAACCTGGTTCACGATAGTTCGGGCGGCTCATCCGTTGCATTAAATCCCGCAAGCGTTTCTACGGGCGGTTGTAATTACAACATACCGGCTAACCCTAATAACTCCTACGGTTGTGAGGTAATAACCACGCCAACCAGCTCAGATATTTATTGCAAAGTACGCGGTACCCAAACTGGCGAATATATATCTGGCAATGATACCGCCAAAGAAATACAGCCTCCCAAAACAGCGGCTGATTGTGTTGCCCCATTAAAATTCGAAGTCGATCACTGTGCGCCTCCGTCTGCGCATCTGGGTTGTTATACCTCTCCCACTGGCGATGAAGTTTGTCCATCCTCGCCAAAGCTAAACTGCGGAACAATTGGCTCCGATAAAACCGAAGTGTGTGTTACTGACACCGGTTTAACTATGAATGGTGGCCATGCCTACTTGGTCGATGGTCAACCTGTCGCAGAAAAACAAAACGTCAACGGACAAATACAAAACTGCGTCTTAAATTCTTCCGGCAAAGCTGTTTGCGTTGGTACCGATTCGTCACCGCCTGGAATAAACCTCCCGTCTGTTCCTGCTGGCACATGTGGCCCAGGTGGCACCGGTATCGTCTGTATAAAACCAGCGGCAACCACAGCAACCCCAAATCCAACTCCGGTACCTATCAACAAAGAAGTCAAAGAAGCCACCAAAACCGCCACCGTTACCAATGCAGACGGTTCAAAAACCATTACCCAAACCACCACAAACAACATCGTCAACACCACGTCCACCGTTACCACCACCAACATCAACTCATCTGGCCAAACTACCAGCACCTCAACAGTAAAAGGCGACTCCCAAGGGCAGGGCGTCACCGATGGAACCGCGGTTGGGGCTTCTCCTGGTGCTGGTTCCGGTAAAGGGCGTTTTTATACAAGTAACGGAAAAACCGTGACTTCTGTGGGTACGGCATTCATGAATAAGGCTGTTAACTCTCCTCTTTTAAAAGCGGGTTCTGACATTTTTTCTGCGTCTATTCCCACGGTGGCCGCTTGTGCTGCTTGCGATTTAAACATACCTGCAATTATGGGCATGCCTAAAGCAGACATTCAGCCTTTCTGCGCTGTCTGGATGGAAACTGTCTGGGATGTTATCGCCGCTTCATTGAAGATCGCCACCGTCTTTGTTGCTCTTCTCATAATGATTACACCAACATTCTAGGGGTTATCCATGCAATCAATAGTCAACACCTTAAAAGCTTATTTCGGTGCTTTCATCAAATTTTTTGAAGATTTCGCGGATTCTATAAAGGATTTTATAACCGACCTTCCGGCAACGCTTCTTGAGTATGCGTCTGATTTCATAATGATGTTTTTAGACTGGGCCGGTTCTTATTGTTCGTATTGTTTGGGCGGGTCAACGCTTAGTGTAATGGTCAAGTAAATTTGGACAGTCTGTTAAGCCTGTTTCAAAAATAATTGCTCGGATTGGTTGGGTGAAATAGAGCCGATGGCGGAATGGATGCGCTCGGTGTTGTAGAAATGGATGTACTTC
>Ga0208625_100063_pt1 | contig 25550 bp, 22 predicted proteins | sample LakWasMeta8_HOW4_2_FD_183858 | JGI IMG/M metagenome (GOLD analysis project Ga0208625, IMG submission 183858) | Freshwater sediment methanotrophic microbial communities from Lake Washington under simulated oxygen tension - Sediment Metagenome... | ecosystem: Environmental > Aquatic > Freshwater >... | reverse complement strand
ATTATCTGTGCGAGAAAAACGCCGTCACCCATAATCCGGTCAAGGGCGTCAAGCGGCCGAAGAACGACAGCGCCGAAGGCCGGACCCCGGCCTTGGGCGACCACCAGGCGCGCAAGTTGTTGGACGCTCCATCCGGGGCGACGCTGCGCACCCTCAGGGACAAGGCGATCCTGGCCACCCTGCTCTATCACGCGCTGCGGCGCGAGGAGCTGTGCAAGCTGAAGGTGAAAGACTTCAAGCAGGAACGACGTGGGGTGCCGCACCTGAAAGTGGCCGGCAAAGGCGGCAAGACCCGCTATGTGCCGTTGCATCCGGCCGCCGGCGGGTTGATTCATGACTATCTGGAGTTGGCCGGGCACGGCAGCGACGAGTCCGGCGCGCTGTTTCGTCCGGTCAGCAACAACACGAAAACCGGATTGGGCAAGGCCATTACTCCCGACGGCATCTATAAGCTCGTGCGCGCTTATTCCAGCGAGTTAGGTTTTACCATTGGCGCGCACTCGCTCCGGGCCACCGCGGCGACCAACGCGCTCGACCATCAGGCCGACATCGCCAAGGTGCAGGAATGGCTCGGCCATGCGAACATCGCGACGACGCGGATTTACGATCACCGGAAGACGCGGCCGGAGGATAGCCCGACGTTTAAGGTGAATTATTGAAGGTTGAGTAAGAAAGACGACTTACATCTCGTATTTTTTGCATAAGAGCCAAAGCTGAATTGCATTAATCAGACAGACAACACAAAATGTCATTATCAGGAAATCAAAAAGCAATTCTGCATAGGATAATGGAACAGCCAGTATCGCTTCCAACCCGGTATTCGCTATCTCCAGTGGAAGAAATAGCCAACTAAGCAATAGAAAGAATACTACACCACAAATTGATACGACTATACGCCGCTGATAGCCACGATATTCGTTAAGAACAGGGTCGCAAGTTCGTCTCTGTAAGTCATAAATCCAGAAAATGACGTTTATTAGTTTTTCAATCATAATACAATCATCTATTAAGTTTCTGTGATGCAGGGTAGCCATATTTCATGGCTTAAATTGTTAGATTTGCACTTGGCTATGATTTCTTGCTCAGGAGCTCAGTGATCTCTATTCGAAGAATTCTTCGTCTATTTTTTTAACATATAAAGTTTCCTCGATACGGCACCCGATGCCGTGGCGGATCATCAGGCGGGTGAGTTGGTCGCCGTCGATGAGCACGATCCTTTTGCTTAATTGTCCTGCGGTGTCGCGTGCTGATGGGGAAAAGGATGAGGCTGTGACGAATAGCCCCTTAGTGGCTTTGAAGCGGTCGAGGCTGCCAAAAAAGTCGCGAATGGCGCTCGCTCCCACTGTGTTGCCATTGGCATAGCGTTTGGCCTGCACATAGATACGGTCGAGTCCGAGCGGATCCTGATCAATAACGCCATCAATGCCGCCGTCTCCAGTGCCGCCGACAAGCGCTTTGCTGATATCGGCGACAGAACCTCCGTATCCCATGCCTACCAACAGTCGCACCACTAAGCTTTCAAAAAAAGCAGGCGTACCAGACCGGATCCGTTGTATCAGTTCATCGGCTAGAGCGACCTCCAACTGGCGATGAGCACTGCGCATGATCTCGTCGGGGGTCAGGGTTGCTAATATATCGGCAGGGGGAGTATCGCCATTCTCACTTTCGCCTTCGGCCCCCCGAAATTGCAGGATACCGGGGAAACGGTTCAGGTACTTAATGTCGATGCGTTCTGGCGGTGCGGCCAGAATTTTGCTCCCCTCCTCTGTGATGCGGAAATGAGCCCGCTTGGTCAGTTCCACCAGGCCAGCCTTGCCAAGATAGCTCTTCGCCCAGTGGACTCTATTGGCAAAAGTTGTTTGTTTTCCTGACGGCAGAAGGTGCGAACGGTCTTCCGCAGACAAGGCGAACTCGTCGGCCAGTCTTTCTATCACGTCGGAAATTTTCACTTCTCCCTCGGCAGCAATTTTTAGGACGGGGAGCATTAAGGTTTGAAAATCTGGGATCGACAAATGTTGTTCCTTCTTCAGTGTTTAAGGTAAGCGCTTAGCAACAAGTCGCCATGTATATGGGTTTGTACTGTGCGGCTGTTAATTGACGTTGCCGACAGCCAATACACGAGAACTTTTTGTAAGGTACTTATGTGGGTAAATGTTACACCATAGCTTATGGCGCTATTTACCCAATCGAATTATGTCTCGAAATCGGGTATCTATCGAGGATAATCCATAAATTGGATGGATAAACCCAAGCAAGAACCCGCTTATCACTTTTTTAAATTATTATAGATAGCGTTTTCTCTATTTATTTAGAAGCAGCTCCGCCATCCCGTCCAGCTTTGCCTTGACCTGTTTCCAGTCCGGCATTTGCAGGCTCAATAATCGATAAAACTCTGGGCTGTGATTATGTTCTTTCAGATGACAAAGCTCATGAATAATCACATAATCGATACATTCTCGGGGTGCCTTGACCAAATGCGGATTTAGCAAGATATGCCCCTGCGGTGAACAGCTACCCCATTGCTTCTTCATGGTCAAAAGCTTAATAGTCGGAAGTGTCTCCTTCAGCCATAACACGCTTGGCGCCAATGCTCGCAAGCGGCGATGAAAAACTTGGTGGGCATGAGAGGCGTACCAGTCTTTCAATAACTGACTGATTTTTTCAGTAGAACGATCAGGCGTAATGACCTGTAATTGCCCACGCAACAGTTTGACGATTGGTCGATGGCTGTTGGTTAAATCCAGCACTTTTAACGGGTAGCGCTTCCCCAAGTAAAAATGGCTTTCGCCACTGATGTATTGCCTGGGCAGCACTTCGGCTTGTGTATCCCGAATACGGGTAAGATTTTGTACCAACCAACGCGCACGTTTCTGGACCGCCTGCTTGATTTTAGACAGTTCAGCATCCACAGGAGCATCGACCTGAACCACACCATCAGGATGAATATGAATGGCAATTTTAGTTGTTCTATCGGCTAGAAAAGTGACTTGGTAACTAATTTCTTCAGTGCCGTAGCGGATGGACTGCTGCATCATCGCTCTTTGGACAGACCAACTCGTGTTATTTGCACGATATGCTCAATCACTTCCTTGGCCTTATCCATACCGATCATTTTGAACAGGCGCGGCAACAAGCCTTTACGGATTTCAGCTTCAATATTTTGTGGATTGACGGAGTTTTCCGCAACCGCCTTATCGACCAATTCATCAATGGCTAGTGCCTGTTCGACATAGCTTTGTCTGTCTATATCCGACAGGGCATTGAACGCCTCTTCACCAAACACCAACTTGAATACCCCAAAGTACGCCTTGGCATGCGGATTGGCCGCTAATGGATCCGGCGTATCCGGCACCTCGCGCTCTGCCAGCTTTTCTTCCAAATCCTTAAACAGCACGTATTGTTTGAACGGGTGCTCGAACATGGCTTCGGCATCGCGAATGGCTTGATCGAGCAACTCCGAAAACACTTTTTGCGCGTAAGGATCGTCTTGCAAGTCCTGTTCAATGGTTTTCTTCAAGCGGGTGCGAATAATATCGGTTTCGTTGCGGGTTTTTTCATCGCTCCATTCCTCGGGTTGTTGCTTGCCCAACTCATTGACGATAAATACGCCTTCCGGCTCGCGGATGCCCTCTCCGACCACATGTTTGTCGATCAGTTTTTTGATCCGCGTTGCGTACTCCGAATAATCGATGGTTTCACCGGCATCCTGCCTGGCAATTTGCCGAAGCTGACTGAAAAAACGCACATCCCGTTTATAGGTGCGAATGTCCTCCTCGCTGAAACTGCGATCTTCGTAAAAGCTGGAAGATCCCAGGGCAATTTCCAAACACAAACTAAACGCGGTCAACGCTTCGTAAAAATCTTCCCGTACCTTTTGCTTGGCGTCATAGCTATCACCCTCATCATCGGTTTGGTAATGCGGAATCAGCACTTGGCGAAACTGTTCCAGATCGGCACGATTTTTAACGTCTTTAAATATCGCCCACAGCTTGTCATGCAAAACTGGCAACTTTTTATACTCGGTGCTGACTTGATGGTAGAGACCAATCAGGTCGTCGATGTCGTAGCCGTCTTGGGTGCGTTCGGCGAGATTTTGGTAGGCCTCCAAGGTAGTATCCAGCTCTTTCAAAATGCCGCGGTAATCGATCAGCAAGCCAAATTTTTTCAGCTCATGGAGACGATTGACGCGGGCGATAGCCTGGATCAGGTTGTGCTGTTTAAGCGGCTTATCGATATACAACACTGCGTTGCGCGGTTCATCAAATCCAGTTAACAACTTATCCACGACAATCAGGATTTGCGGATCGTCTTCATCGGCGAATCGACGAATCACTTCCTTGGTATAGGTCTCTTCGCTTTGGTTGCCGACATGCTCTAGCCACCATTGTTGCACTTCCGGCAATTGGCTTTCGTCTACTTCCTCATGACCCTCACGAGTGTCGGGTGGCGACATGATGATCGCGCTGGAAACCACACCACTTTCATCGAGATATTTCTTATAACGGATCGCTGATAACTTGCTGTCAGTTGCCAATTGCGCCTTCAAACCATCGGCCACGTTTTTGACGAAATGGTCGGCAATATCATGCGCAATCAGCTCAATGCGGCTTTCGGATTGGTAAATCTGACCTTTCTGCGCGAATTTCTTTTTCAAATCGGCGCGCTGCTTTTCGGTCAAGCCTTCGGTAATACGCTCGAACCAGTTATCAATGGCCTTGGCATTGGTACCGAGCTCCGGCACCCGTTCTTCGTAAAGCAATGGCGTTACCGTGCCATCTTCCACCGCACGCTGCATGGTGTAGGCATGGATGATGGGGCCGAATTTATTGGTGGTTTTGTCGTTTTTCAGCAGCGGCGTGCCGGTAAAGGCGATGTAAGCCGCGTTCGGCAAGGCCTGACGCATGCGCTCGTGGGTTTCGCCGCCGTGGCTGCGATGGCCTTCATCGACCAACACGATAATGTCGGAGCTGGGATTGTGGCATTCCGGCTGTTTGGAAGCGGTAGCAAATTTATTGATGATCGAGAACAAAATCCGCTCGTTACCCTGGCTGATGCGCTGTGCCAAATCCTTACCCGACGTGGCCTTGGCTTTTTCGATATCCCTAGGCGAGGCCAAGGCACCGGCATTGGCAAATACCTTGCTCAACTGCGTTTCCAGATCGATCCGGTCGGTCACCACGAAAAAACGGCAAGGTTTTAGCTGCTCATGCAAAATCAGGGCTTTGGCCATGAATACCATCGTAAATGACTTGCCGGAACCGGTGGTATGCCAAATCACCCCGCCTTGGCGGGCATTGCGGCTATCCTTGCGCGTAACCTGATCGACCAGTTTTTTGATGCCGAAATACTGCTGATAGCGCGCGGCAATCTTGCCGCTTTTCTTATCGAACAAAATAAAAAAGCGCATGAATTCCAGTAACCGGTCAGGCTGCAGCAAGCTGACAATCAGCTTGTCCTGGCCAGTCACTAACAGCTTACCTTGCGCGGCTTGGTTATCGAAATACTGCCGCATCCAAGCCGGCCTGTGTCCGAACAACTGCGCGGCCTGACTATCAGATAACCCTGTGTTCTTGATCGCGTCGAAGGTATCGTCTTGCAGCAATTCTTCCCGCCATAACGCCCAAAATTTGGCCGGTGTTCTGGTTGTACCGTAACGGCCATCCAGACCATTCACCGATAACAGTAACTGGCTGTAGGCAAACATATGCGGAATCTCGGCGACACCTTGGTTTCTGAGGTGCTGTGAGATGCCTTCCTTGAGCATATCCTTGTGCGGATTATGCGGATCGGGGCGCTTGGCTTCTATGCACACCAAGGGAATGCCATTCACAAAACAAACGATGTCCGGCCTTCGAGTACCAGTACCGCCGGCATTCAATACTTCGAATTCGTCGGTGACCTGAAAGCAATTATTGGCCGGGTTTTCCCAATCGATGAGGGCGATGGTCGGTTGGGCTTTTTTACCGTCGATGAATTCGGTAACGGTCACCCCCAGGGTCAAGTGGTCATACAGGCGCTCGTTGGCGGACAGCAAGCCTTCGCCCAAGCCGGGCGAGGCCAACTGCCGCACGATGTCGTCGATGGCATTGTTGGAGAGCGGATAGTCCTGGCCTTTCCAGTTAAACCGGCGTTTTCGCAGTTCAGCGATCAACACCGACCGCAACAACACTTCGGAGGTTTGTCCGCCGCGATAGGCAAGTGCTTGCGCCGGAGACAGATACTCATAACCCATCGCCATCAGCACCTGCAAGGCGGGGATTTGCGAACTAAAGACTTCCTTGGTTTCAGGGATAACACTCATCGGTCTGTATCCGTAGCACCTTGCACGATCCGCAGATAACGTTCCAAGGTAGCTTGTTCCAGGTTAGCCACCAGCTCGATAAACAGACTGTAATCGCCGCGGGTATGCGCGGTATCCAGGGCATCGTAATAAGCCAAGCGATTCTCGACCGGAATGATCACCGGCAAAAAGCCGCGCCGCATCAATTCGAAATTCATCAACAAGCGCGAGGTCCGGCCATTACCGTCCACAAACGGATGGATGCCGACGAAATCGACGTGCAGCCGAGCGGCGCATTCCACGGGGTGTAAGGCACTTGAACCGCTGTACCATGCCATCAATCCCGCCATCGCCTCCGGCACCTTGATAAAATCCGGCGGCAGATGCTCGGCGCCGGCGATGACCACGTTTTCCTGCCGGTATTGGCCTGCGTTACGGTCGTCGATGTTTTTCAGCACCAAATGGTGAATCGATTTGATTTGCCACTCACTCAAGGCTTCCTGATTTTGCACGATGGCTTCGACGTAATCGATGGCTTCCTTGTGGTTGATGACCTCGAAATGCTCGCGCAGTGGCTTGCCACCGATGGTGATACCTTCCAACACCACCTTGGTTTCCTTCAAGGTTAAGGTGTTACCCTCGATGGCGTTGGAATGGTAAGTCCATTCCAGCACCTGTTGTTCGTGCAGGGTGCGAACGGTGTGTTCCGGCAATGGCCGCAGGCTGTCCAGACGGGACTTGAGGCGGTCGATTTCGGCGAAGCGGACGGCAGTGCTCATGACTCATCGACCTTCACACGGCGTTTGCCGGTGAGCAGTTGTTGCATCAGGGCTTTTTTCTCTTGCTTCAGACAGGCGAGTTTTTGTTGCAGGGTTTCGATTTCGCGATTGGCAATAGTGAGGATACGAGCGATTTTTCGTTGCTCAGCTAGAGGGGGCAACTCGAATTTATACCATTGTTCAAAGTCTCCAGGCATATGAGGAATACCGGAGCCTTCTCGGACTTTTCTAATTCTAGAATTATCATATTCGAGAAAAAACGCTATAAATCGAACGTCTACTTTATTTATATTAAAGGAATAACATACTACGGTTGATGAAACCGCTCCTTTTAAACCGGTAGCAACCTTACCTGCATTTTCCCCATCCCATAGCATTAAGATATTTTCTTCATTGCACAATACAACGTCTGGATCTTCTGTGAATAAATTAAATTCTCCATCTAGCGAAGACGCACCAATATAAGGGATTCCAAGCATTTTTTCATTTGTTGAGGCCAGGGAACCCTTTCTCCGTTTACCTTTGATAATCCATTGAAATTTTGTGTTCATCCATTCATCTTGGAATTCTGAAAAACGAAGCTTTCTTGTTAAAAGTTTTCGTTTTAGAGCCAATTTTTGAGATAAGCTCACTTCAATTAATTTTTCGGTTTTGTTTATTGCCTTATCCCAAGTCGAGAGAATTTTTCCAATTTTTCTTTGCTCGGGTAACGAAGGGATATTAACCGGAATACGTTTGAAATCGTTGAAATACAGACGCAGCCTATCGGAGGTTAATCCGTAGGAATAAGCCCAAAGCAGATAAATGAGCCGAGAGCTTTTAAATAAATAGGAGGCATATAAAGGGTCGATGCCTTTCTTGGGCGCCAGTACGACATAGGCCGGACTTAATAAACCGTCCTGATCGGCCAAACCGGAGGCACCCTGCCACATGCGCATCATGTTGTAGACAATGTCGTTTTTGCGCACCAATAAATGCTCTTCGTCGGATAAATTGGTTTCCATCTTTCTATCCAGCGATTCCCGTGTCACGACGCCATTATTCATGGTGACCGAGAGCATCGGCAGGCCTGGTGTTCCGCGTTCCCGGCGGCTGGTAAAAAAATCCCCAAGCTTATGGTCGCCTTCATAAATCATTTTTCAACTCCATCTGCTCGAATTTCAGAGTCATCCTCTTTTGCTACTAATCGCTGCTGCACCGCTAGCCGTTCCCGTTCCAGCTCAAGTCTCAATTCGTCTTCAGTCGGCAAATAAGGCAGATATTTTGCGGCGAACAATTGCTGGTTGTCGGCCAGTACCGAGTATTTGGCGATGGTTTCGCTTTTCTGGCTGCACAAGATCAGGCCGATGGTCGGGTTGTCGTCCTCGCCTTTTTTATACCGATCGTAAATCCTGACGTAACTATCCATTTGGCCGACGTCCTGATGGGTCAGCTTGCCGAGTTTCAGGTCGATCAGTAAAAAGCATTTGAGCTTGAAGTTATAAAACACCAGATCGATGTAAAAATCCTGGTCGTCGGTGCTGATGCGTTGTTGCCGCGCGACGAAGGCAAAGCCCTTGCCCAACTCCAGCAGGAATTGCTGCAAGTTATCGATCAGGCCTTGTTCCAGCTCACTTTCCAGGAAGGTTTGCGACGGCAGATTCAGAAAATCCAGCACGTAGGGATCGCGCAGATAATCTTCCGGTCTGACACGCAATTCGGTGGTGTTTACCTGAGCTTCCTGCTCGACGGCGGCACGATCCTGACTGGCTAACAGGCGTTCGTAATACAGCACGCCGATTTGCCGTTCCAGTGCCCGCGCGCTCCAGTTTTGATCCATGGTTTCCTGCATGTACCATTCCCGCGCCTTTGGGCTTTCTACTCGTATCAGTAGCCGGTAATGTGTCCAACTTAATTTGTGACGCAGTGCGTCACGATTTGGAAAGCACAGATAAAAGCTGCGCATATTGCGCAAGTTGCTGGCATCGAAGCCTTTACCAAACTCCCGCGTCAGATGATCCGACAATTGTTGCAACTGTTGTTTGCCGTAAGCGGCGCGCTGCTGCCCTTGCTGTTCGTCTTCGACGATCAAGCGGCCGATATGCCAATAGGCCTGCACCATTTCGCTGTTGACGGTTTGATTGACCCGCTGACGTGCCTGCTCGATGATTTGCCGAATATCCGACAACAGTTGATGATTTGCGGCATCAAGCGTCATAACCCAACTCTTTCAAGTAGTGATTCATTTCGATTTCCAGCTCGGCCAATTGCGCCTTCAACTGCTCACGCTCCTTGCGCACCGCCAGTAAATCGATTTCCGTCTCTTCCTCGAAGGTATCGACATAACGCGGAATATTTAGGTTGAAGTCGTTTTCCTGAATGTCTTTCAGGCTGGCGAGATAAGCGTATTTATCCACCGATACGCGCTGGCGATAGGTGGTGACAATGTTTCGAATATCCTCCGGACGTAGGAAATTTTGGTTTTTGCCGTCGCGATAATCGCGGCTGGCGTCGATGAAAAGCACCTTGTCGTCGGTTTTGCGCTTTTTGAAGATCAAAATGGCAGCGGGAATACCGGTGCCGTAAAACAGTTTTTCCGGTAGGCCGATCACCGCGTCCAGCAGGTTTTCCTCAATCAGTTTTTTACGAATCTGGCCCTCGGCGGCGCCACGGAACAATACGCCATGCGGCACGACCACGCCCATGCGGCCGGTACCGGGCTTGAGGGTTTCGATCATGTGCAGGATAAAAGCGTAGTCCCCCTTGGTTTTGGGCGGGAGACCGCGGCGGTAACGGCTGAAGCGGTCATGCTGCGCGTCCTCATAGCCCCATTTTTCCAGCGAGAACGGCGGATTGGCGGTCACGATGTCGAAATGCTTGAGCGTTTCGTCGGGATTCAACAGTTTCGGGTTGCGCAAGGTATCGCCCCATTCGATACGGTGATTGTCCTCGCTGTGCAGAAACATGTTCATTTTCGCCAGCGCCCAGGTGGATCCAATGGCTTCCTGGCCGAACAGTGCGTATTTTTTGGAGCCGTTGAAGTTATCGCGGATTTTGCGGCCGCATTTCATTAATAAGGAACCAGAACCGCAAGCCGGATCGCAGATCTCGTCGCCTTCGCGCGGTTCCAGGATTTCGGCAATCAGGTCGGAAACTTCCGGCGGCGTATAAAACTCGCCGGCCTTCTTGCCAGCGCTGGCGGCGAAGTTCTTGATCAAAAATTCGTAAGCGCCGCCGATGATGTCCAACTTACCGATGCGCGACGGGCGTAGGTCGAGCGTGGATTTATTGAAGTCCTCCAGCAAGTGGCGCAGGATGTTGTTCTTCTGTTTGTCATCGCCCAGTTTGTTGGAGTTGAAGGTGATGTCCTGAAATACGTCGCGCAGCTTGGTGATGTTGGCTTCTTCGATGGCGTGCAAGGCTTGATCGATGCGCTCGCCGTTGCCGGGCTCATGCCGGCGGTCGAAAAGATTGTAAAAGCTGGCGAACTTTGGCAACACAAAGCGTTCGCTTTTCATCAGCTCTTCGATCAATTCCGGCTCGTCGCCATGTTCCTTTTGGTATTGGTCGTAGTGATCCTGCCAGACGTCAGAAATGTATTTCAAAAACAGCATGGTCAGGACGTAATCCTTGTAAATGCTGGGGTCAACTGTGCCGCGAAAGCTGTCGCAGGCGGCCCATACGGCTTTGTTGATGTCATCCTGTTTGATTGGATCCATGGTCTCATTCATAGCGAATTCTCTGGTTTTTCTAGTTATCACGCAGCAGCTGACGGGTTATGCCGGTCATCGTACGCTGCATATTGTCGGTTAAGGCGGCCATTACCCGCAGCTGGTGTTGCCAGGTTTTGTTCAATGCGACGATGGCATGCTGCTTTTCGAGTGGCGGTATTGCCAATTGCATGTTTTCCAATTCTTGCCGACCGATAGCCTGCACCATGCTGCCATGCGATGACTTTTGTAAATATTGCTGAATCGGTTCCTGATTGATTTGCCACGCCAAAAATCCAGGTAACACGTTAGCCTCGCGCTTTACGGTGAGGTGAAAAAAATGCGGCGATAGAACCGTGTTGAACGGAATCTCATCTAATAGCACCGCAAAGTTGCGATTGCCTCTGGCTGCAAATAGCAAATCTCCGGGCTTCAACCAATCCGGCTGCTTCTTCCCCGGCAAATCAGTCACCAACAAACCATTCCAATTTACACCGCGTTCGGCGTCAACATCTTTCATCTGAATTACGCGCGCATTTCCATCGAGTTCTTCCTCGATCTTGCCGCGAAAAGGATGGCCAGCGCGAATAGTGGCGATTTGCTTTAAGAGCTTCATGTCTTGCTTACAACCGTGAGTGCTTTGATGCATATTTTAGTCAAAAATAGTGCATCACACAAGTTGATGCAATATTTGCTTGACACACAAAAAGATGGTGATAGCATTATTAACGTCAATCTCTTTGATGCGTTAAATTTTTTTTAGAAAACCCTTGAAATGAAATCAAGCAACCCTATATCGACACCATCCACTAGATGTTGTGATATTTTTGCTTTATTGTTAGAACATATAGTGCTTATTCACCATTTTTGGAGACTCAACTTGAGTACACAGATTACATTTTTTCCGGTTGGTAACGGTGATATGACTTTGATTGAGCTTGACGACGCCAAGCAAACCAAAATTTTGATCGACATGAACATCCGAGAAAGCGCGGATGACGAAGCCAATCAGGATTACTTTGATGTCGCCAGCGAACTGAGAAGTCGCCTTAACAACGATTCGAAAGGCCGCCCTTACATAGATGTTTTCCTGCAAACTCATCCGGACCAAGATCATGTGAGAGGCCTGGCCAAACATTTCCATCTTGGCGCCATTGGCGACTACAAAGAGCCCAAAGAAGGCGAGCAAGCAAAAATCATCATTCAAGAAATTTGGTCGTCCCCGATCGTGTGGCGGCGCGCAGACCGGCGCACAGGCCACACTTTATGCGAAGATGCAAAAGCGTTTAATACCGAAGCGAAGCGCCGTGTCAACTTGGAGGACCGTAAGGATTCCTTCGTAAATGAGTAACATCCCTGGCTTGGTTACATCTGGAACGTCACGCCGTAATCAATTGGCTCCAAATCCCGATCCCGAAGTTCGTATGTGCCAAAACGATTGGCGTGATGCGTCCGAAATGGACTAAACACAGCGGCCAACTCTGGCGTCAACTTCATTCCTTCGGTTTCCAACTCTTTGAATGCCTGCGTCATCGTATGGCAATTGTGGAAAATCATCAGATTGGCAATCAGGTGGTTGTACTTGATTATCTTCAACTGATCTTCGCGCACATTCTCCTCAATGGTGTCCGATCCGAAATACGCCCACTGCGCAAAGTTGTTGAAACCTTCGCACTTGTTTTGCGCCGCTTGGATGACCTGGCGTAGCGCGTCGTCGCTGATATATTCCAGCAGGAAAATAGTGCGGACGACCCGGCCCAGCTCACGAAAGGCGAAATACAGTTTGTTTTTCCGGCTTGCAGTGCCGAGCTTGCGCAAGATGGTCGATGGTTGAATACGCCCGGCACGAATCGATTGCGCTACTTGCAGCATGTCCGGCAAATGACAGGCAATCAAATCCCAATCGATGGCGTCCTTGGTAAACAGGTCATCAATGTGTTTATACACTGCGTCGGCGCTCGGACGAAACCATTTCAAATCTTTCCAGTTGCGAATACGTGGCATCAGCTTGATACCCAGCAAAAACGCCAAGCCATAAACGGGTGCGCTTTGCGCCTGGGTATCGCCATGTAAAGTATCGGGCTGAATATCCGACTTGTTCTTTGTCAGCCCATCCAGGATGTAAACGGCTTCCCAGACACCGCAGGGAATGAAATGCGAAAACAGCGCAATATATGTATCGCTGACATGGTAATAAGCAATGCCGCCATAGCCGCCGTAACGGATATGCCGTTCCGACAGCAGATTATTTTCATACAGATTCCATTGCGTACCGTCTGCCGCCGCGCGTTTTGTATCGCCCCAATAGCGTGGCAGTTGAAATTGATTGTATGCATTGATGGTCGTAGAAATGGCGGCCTCCAGCTTTTCCGTCGTGACTTGGCGTTGATTGACGAATGACACTTGCCGAGCACTGACATCGGCAATGTTCTTGGCAATTTGTGTCGGCCCTAAACCTGTGCCATAGGCGAACACCGTCAGAATCTTACGCCGGTCTTCCTCCAGTAACTTACCTTTGTGACCACTCAACGGGCCAAAATGCTTGCCCCACCCAAGCCATTGCATGGTATCGGCAAGCACATCCAACAACGAAAGGCCCATGCTATCGAGTTTTCTTCTTAACGCGTCATCCATCTCCTTGAAGCCTTGCGGAATCTCTTTTTTCTGTTGCCGGCCCAGCTTTGGCCTGCCATTTATGATCTTGAAATATGCATTTTCCTGATAAGTCTTGTCAGCCTGTTGTGCCGCCTCGGTCAGTAGGGTGCGAACATGCTCGATAAAGGCTGCGCTCTCGACTGGCAAGCCCACTTTCTCACCATAATCCGCGCGTGTACGTTCGCATTCGGCCATCGGCACCAGCTCGTTCCGGTGGTCAGAATATGCATCGCTGCCGATCACGCAAAGGTCGCCAGATTTCAGTTCCCTAACCATTTGCGAACAGACGCATGCTTCGAACTGGCGGCGATTGATTCGGGTCGGAACAGTATCGCGCTTGATTTCGCCAGTCACCAACTTCCACCATTTTTCGGAAATCCAGCCCAGATCGTCCGCCGTTAAGGCAATCTTGCCTTTGTCCCTGAGCGTTAGCCACTCGCTTTGCCGATGACTGTTTTCCAGCATAAAAGCCAGAGACCGCTCAAAACTGGCATCCTGACTGGTGGATTCCAGCTTTAACTTACTCAAAATCCGTAGCATCGCCGCTCGCCGTGGCTTGAAGAACTGCCAGACAAAACGGAATTCATTCTTCCCGCCGTATTCCGCATGCAAGCGCGAGAATTCGCACAAATCGGGGCGAGCCGTCACCGCTTGGCGAACGCCTTTCAATTGTTCGTCTGCCGATTGACTGGAATTCAGGAGTGTTTCCAGCATCGCAAACCGGCGCAAAATCTCATCGGTTTTTTCTTGATTGTCGGCCAGATATTTTTCAAGGGCTTCTTCGGCGCTGTGCAACGCACGCTTCATCTGTCGGCAAAAGAGATTGCACAGATCATCGGTCACAATCGCCAGCCGTTGCCTAATCAAGGATAAGGCAACGGCGTAGCGTTTAGCGGCCACCATATCCATCATACTGGCAGCATCGAGACTATTGCCTTCCAACGCCCATTGTTTGATTTTGATGACCGGCATGATTTTTAATAGGTCTGCGTAGCAAGCCAGCTCAGTCAGCCGGTCATAGCGTTCGACCAACTCCCACATGCCGTCTATCGTAGGCTTGGCGGCATCTTGCTTAATGTCGTTCCATAGACTCACGCGGCGCGGATCATCACCCACCACGAAAAGGTTATCGAGAAAAGCCCGACCCTCATCCCCAAGTGCATCGTGAATTTGCCTGTGCAGCGCCTGGTTTGTTGCAATCCGCGAGACGCGAGCTTCGCGCAGCAAGGTGTCGAATGCCGGCAACTCGTAACGATGACGCACCAACGTTTCAATGCCGATATTGATAATATCGATGACATCTTCCTTGGTCAGTGCCGCTTCCGCAAAAGTTTGTCGCATCAGCTCTTTGCCATCGTCGCCGAAGGGTTTGACCGCCAAAAATTCACGCACCGCCGACAAGTGTTTGCGTCTGGCCTGCGAAACATCGTACTGCCGCAAATTCTCCCGGTCATAGGGTTCGCCCATGCTAGAGGCGACATGCTCGGCAATGGCATTCGGCACTTGCTCTGAAGTTACAAAATAACCCAGTCGTTGATAGGTTTTTAAAAGCAGAGCAAATCCCAAGCGTGTGGTGCTTGAGCGAGTGGCAGTATCGCAATAGGCACGTTCGGCATCCGTCACTGTGTAGAAACGTTCCAATTCCGATTGCGCAAGTCGGCTTTTGAATCGGGGATAGGCGGTATCGCTGGGTTGCAAAGTTGAAAACCGGGAATGGATTTAGTACAAGAAAAACGTCCGTTTATCTGATGGATAGAATCATACAATAATCGGGGCGGAAAACCACAAGAAAACCCATTGAGAAAATCAAAGCAATATTGTACCTTTGCCTTTATGTTTTCTTGCACTATTCGCTGATCATTATGCTGGTGGGTTATATTCGGGTTTCCAAAAGTGATGGCAGCCAAACATTGAATCCCCAACGGGATGCCTTATTAGGTGCCGGTGTTGAAGAAAGCCGTATTTATGAAGACCTGGCTTCCGGCCGTAAGGATGACAGGCCGGGACTTAATGCTTGCCTTAAAGCCCTGCAACCGGGAAATACCCTAGTGATCTGGAAGTTGGATCGGCTTGGCCGTGATTTAAAACATTTGGTCACGGTCATTGACGAGCTCAGAAAGCGTAATGTGGGCCTAAAGGTGTTGGCCGGTGCCGGGGCTCAGATCGACACCACCACACCGAACGGACGCTTGTTTTTCGGGATATTTGCCGCGCTTGCCGAATTTGAGCGGGAGCTGATCGCTGAACGTACCCGTGCCGGACTTGCGGCAGCCAGGGCGCGGGGACGCAAAGGCGGACGACCGCGCAAGATGGACCGCCCAACCTTGATGATGGCGATGTCGGCTTTGTCCGATCCCAAAGCCAATGCATCCGATGTGGCTAAAAGGCTTGGGATCACGACCACAACACTTTATATGTATGTCAACGGCGATGGATCGTTAAAAGAGGCAGGTCAATCCATCATGGGATAAATTGATTTTTGACAACAGCAGTCATTGAATTATAGAAAAATATTGTAGCTATCGACCCAAAATCGACTTCCACGATAGTTTTTTGACAGTTTGTTTTAGCATAGATCAGCAAACATAATTAAGATATCGGTAAGTGAAAAGTGACAATTTTTAACGCTTTTTGTCTTAATAAACTTTGAACGCCTAGATCATTCAACTACAATTACGGCATGGTTATTTTCCGCAACTTAATATTACAGCGCTTACTTTGTTGCATCTTTCTCGGTGCAACCTTGCTGTCCCATACCCAGTTGTTGTTTGCCTGCGAATTCATGCATGGCAAACCGAAAATGGTGTGTTGTTGCGATGAAGCTATGCCCGACGCGTGTCCAATGACCGGCGACTGTGCGATGCAGGCAAATTCGGTTCAAAGCCAGTGTTGTGAAATCAGTCAGGATTCATTGACCGATATGGCCATGACACACGCTTCCAGCACGGTTGAAATGCTAACCTTATTGCTGGATAGCCCGCAACCCCCACCGCTCGTTGGCTTTTGGGAAACGAATACTCTCCTGCCAGCCCACCCCATCCTTGCACTCTTTCCGCACGAACCGTTGCCGATAAGCGGCAACAGGCCAGTCTATCTGCGTACTCTTCGCATACGGTTATAAGCCAGTCTCTACTGATAAAAATCCAAGCACCTAGCTCTGGTGTATGAACGTAACAAGCCTCCTGTTACCCGGGAATGCGCTTGTTTACACCTGTGATGATTTTCATTTAGAGAATATTCATGAAATTATGCTTTTATGACTGCCGATGGCAATTATTGGCTCTGATCTTCACTTGGGCGACAATCGGCTTAGCCGACGTGCCCCATGCCGTCCTTCCTTCTAATGAGCCAACCATTTTCAGTAATGATGCTTCGTCTGACAACGAAGCTCAAGAAACCCTATCATCCATCAAATTGGTCGCCGATATTCTGGCCGCAAATCCGCAATTGGAAATTGTCCAGGCAATATGGCAAGCCGCAAATAGTATGACAGTGCAAGCATCGGCCTTGGATGATCCAATGGTTTCGCACAGTTTTGCACCGCTGACGATAGACAGTCAGCAAAGCGGTTTTTCGCAGAATACAATTATTTCGCAAAAACTACCCTGGCCCGGAAAAAGGCGACTACGGGCTGAGGCGGCGGCTTTCGACGCCGAGGCGGCCAAAGAAAACGTCGGCACGTTGCGCTTGCTGCTCATGGCGACCGCGAAGACATTGTTTGCGGATTGGTATTACATTCATCAAGCGCTCAATGTAAATGAAATCAACCGACGCTTATTAAACGAATTTCACGGCATCGCTCTCAATCACTACGCAACAGGCCTCGCCAGCAAGCAGGATGCATTGCAGGCCGAGGTCGAAATTGCCTTGCTCGACCACCAAAAAATCGCATTGGAGCGGGAAAGGCGAACGTTGCTGGCTCGCCTGAATACGTTACTGAACCGCCTGCCGGAAACCCCTTTGCAGCCTCCAGCCAAACTAAGCACTGCACTATCGCTGCCCAAACCGGCGGCATTACAAGAAATTGCCTTGCAATCGCGACCGGAAATGAAAGAACTGACTGCTCGCATCCAAGGGTCCAAAACACGTGGCGATTTAGCCGAAAAGGACTTTTATCCCGATTTTAAGGTTTCGGCGGGTTACAACAACTTTTGGCGGCAAGATGAGCAACGCTTCATCGTCGGTGTCGAAGTCAATCTGCCATTGGACCAAGACAAACGCCAGGCAGCTGAAGATGAAGCGCGGGCCCGTCTAAAACAACAGGAATGGAGTCGTGTCGACCGCATAGCAAAGATCAGAGAACAAGTGCAGATTGCTTACGAGCTGACCGTTGAAAGCCTGCATGTCTATCAGTTATATCAAGACAAATTATTACCGTTGGCGGACGAAACCCTAAAAACGGCAATGATCAATTACCGAAGCGGTGACGGCGATTTTCTGACCTTGCTCAGCAGCGAGAAAAATCTGATTCAAATCCAATTAAAGAGCGAACGGGCATTGGCGGATATGCACCGCCACCTGGCTGAACTGGAACAGGCGGTCGGCAGCGTATCGCCTTTTTCAGCCATACAACTAACGCAGGGTGCAGCGCTATGAACACCAGGCAAAAAGTTGTTTTTATAGGCGTAGCCGTTTTGCTGGCGGTATTCAGTGCGATGACGCTGACTGGCCATCATTCAACCGGCGATACCGTACCAAAATCCAACAATGCGCCCAGTCATTGGGCTGGACCTTTCGGCATAGATGTCACGCTGATCCCTGAAAAACCTAAAGTCGGCAAAAACACAATTAGCTTGTTTATCCGAGATAAAGACTTGCAGCCCGTTTCCGATGCCCGTATCGAGGCCGTGTCGGAGATGCCGGCAATGGGCTCCATGCCGGCCATGCCGGTGCCGATCGAAATGAAAATGGACAGTCCCGGCCATTATCGCGGTCATTATGAACTGCCGATGGCAGGCTACTGGCCGTTGACGCTGTCCATTCAATCCGATGCCAAAGGCAGTGCACGGATGACCTTCGATATGAGTACCGACCGCGCAGGTGTCGAGTTGACTTCAGCCACGCCCAGTGACCATCAGCCAGCACCAAACCTTGATAAACAAAGCTCTACGCAAGCAGGCACCTTTACCGTCGATGCTCAGCGCCGCCAGCTGATCGGCGTGACCACCGACCGAATTGCCTATCGTCAGCTGGTTAAAACTATCCGCTCGCCGGCGCAAATCGTCTATGACGAAACCCGCCTAACCGACATCAGTCTCAAGTTCGACGGCTGGATCGGTGAGCTTAATGCGGATTATGTCGGCAAGGTGGTGAAAAAAGGCCAAGCCTTGTTGACCGTCTACAATCCGCAATTGGTCTCGGTCCAGGAAGAATACCTCGATAGTTTGCGGCGAAGCGACCAGCGTTTAGGCAATCTGGCCGACGCGGCGCGGCGCCGCATGACGCTGTGGGGCATCGCGCCGGCTCAGATTCAAGACATGGCCCGTCGCGGAAAGGCCTTGGAATATTTGACGATAGCGTCCCCCGTCAGCGGTACCGTGGTCGAAAAACATATCGTGGCCGGCTCGGCCGTCAAGGCCGGCATGCCGCTGTTACGCATAGCCGATTTATCCAAGGTTTGGGTGGACGCTCAGGTTTACGAATCCGACTTGCCGTGGCTCAAGCCCAGCATGCGCGCCGAAGTCGTTCTGGAGGATCAGCCGGATAGGCGTTTTTGCGGCAGCATCGATTTCATCGAACCGAGCCTGGATAGTGTAAGCCGTAGCGCTCGGGTGCGCATGACGTTGCCGAATTCGGACGGTGAGCTGCGTCCCGACCGCTATGCCCGCATGAATCTTCAAATCGACCTAGGCAAGCGTTTGCTGGTTCCGGAACAGGCGGTGATCTATGCCGGCGAAAATAGGGTGGTGTTTGTGGATTTGGGCGACGGTCGCCTGCAGCCCAAAAAAATCAAAACCGGGCTGCGCAATGCCGATTACATCGAGGTACTGGAGGGGCTGGACGAGGGCGATGAGATCGTCACCTCCGGTAATTTTCTGATCGCAGCGGAAAGCAAGCTCAAATCGGGGTTGGAACAATGGTAGACGGAACGCATAACCATCAACCGGGCCTGATACAGCGGCTGATCGCCTATTGCGCCAACAATGCCCTGGTGACCCTGCTGATCGTGTCGATCTGCGCTTTCTGGGGTTATAGGTCACTGCTCGCCACACCGCTGGACGCCATACCCGACTTGTCCGATGCCCAGGTCATTATCTACACCGACTGGCCCGGACGTAGCCCCGATTTGGTCGAAGATCAGATAACCTATCCTCTGACCACGACGTTGCTGGCCGCGCCTAACGTGCGCCTGGTGCGTGGGCAAAGCTTCATGGGGCAAAGTTTTGTCTATGTGATCTTCGAAGAAGGCACCGATATTTACTGGGCGCGTTCCCGGGTCGGCGAATACCTGGATGCCGTAGCGACACAATTACCCGGCGGCGTGCAGCCGACTATGGGCCCGGACGCCACCGGCGTGGGCTGGGTGTACCAATATGCGCTGGTCGATTACTCCGGACGCAATGACCTAGCCGAACTGCGTAGTCTGCAAGACTTCAAACTGCGTTATTGGCTGGAGTCGATCGAAGGCGTGGCGGAAGTGGCGGCTATCGGCGGCTTCGAGAAGGAATACCAAGTCACGGTCGATCCCGACAAATTAGCCGGCTATGGCATTAGCCTGAACCAGGTGGCCAGTGCCATCCGCCGCTCCAACAACGATGTCGGCGGCAGGGTGCTTGAAATCGCAGGCCACGAACATTTTATCCGTGGCCGGGGTTATATCCATGGCATCGCCGATATCGAACGCATCGCCTTGGTGGCCAATCCGGCCGGTGCGCCGGTCACCATCGGCCAGGTCGCGAAGGTGAGCTTGGGACCGGCCATGCGGCGCGGCTTAGCCGAACTGGACGGCCACGGCGAAACGGTCGGCGGCATCGTCATCATGCGCTACGGAGAAGATGCGCTGGACGTCATCAATCGGGTCAAACAACGCCTTGCCAACATCAAACGCTCCCTGCCACCGGGCGTCGAAATCGTCACGGTCTACGATCGCTCGGACTTGATCGAACGTGCGATCGCCACCTTGAAGCATACCTTGTTCGAAGAAATGCTGGTGGTTTCGCTGGTTATCGTAGGCTTTTTATGGCATTTCCGTTCGTCGCTGATCGCGATTCTGACCTTGCCCGTCGCCATTTTGCTGGCTTTCATACCGATGTCGGCACAGCATCTGACCGCGGACATCATGTCCTTGGGCGGCATCGCTGTGGCCATCGGCGCAATGGTCGATGCGGCAATCACGATCATCGAAAATATTCATAAACGTCTGGAAAACCGGGAAAACATAGGCGACTCGGAACGGCGCAGCATCATCATCCAGGCCATGCAGGAGGTCGGCCCCAGCATCTTCTTCGCGTTGTTGATCATCACGGTCTCGTTTTTGCCGGTGTTTGCGCTGCACGGGACGGAAGGCCGCTTGTTCAAGCCATTGGCCTACACCAAAACCTATGCGATGGGTTTTGCCGCTTTGCTGGCTGTCACACTGATTCCGGCATTGGCGGTGTATTTGATTCGCGGCAAACTGCACGGAGAGCAAAACCGCTTGTCGCAAAAAATCGTGTCCGTGTACATACCGGTGGTCCGTTGGGTGCTTCGCTTTCGCGGCTGGGTGGTCGGCATTGCACTACTGTCGCTGCTTGGTTCGTTACCGGTGTTTTTTAAGCTCGGCAACGAGTTCATGCCGCCGCTGAACGAAGGCAGCCTACTCTACATGCCCACCACGTTGCCGGGCATGTCGATCACCGAAGCAGGCAAGGTGCTGCAAGCGATGGACCGGCAATTGAAGGCATTTCCGGAAGTGGAACGAGTGTTCGGCAAGATCGGTCGCTCCACCAGCCCGACCGATCCGGCCCCGTTATCGATGGTGGAAGCCGTCGTCACGTTAAAGCCTAAAGCCGAGTGGCGTGCCGGCCTGACTTGGGACGATCTGATCGCCGAAATGGACAAGACCCTGCGCTTTCCGGGCATGCCCAATATCTGGTGGATGCCGATCCAGACCCGCACCGAAATGCTGGCCACCGGCATGCGCTCCAATCTGGGCATCAAGGTGTTCGGCGACGATCTGAAAACGATAGAAAGCACCGCGCTGCGCATCGAACAGGCCTTGCAGCAGGACGAACGCACACGGCCCTTCACGCGTAGCGCCTTCAGCGAACGCCTGACCGGTGGCAATTTCATCGATTTCGTCATCGATCGGGATAAAATCGCCCGTTACGGCTTGACCGTGGATGAGGTGGAACAGGTGCTGACGGCCGCAGTGGGCGGACAAACGGTGTCTCGCACTATAGAAGGGCGCGAACGCTATGCGATTAATCTACGCTATGCCCGCGAGTTTCGCGACAACCCGGAAGCCTTGAGCCGAGTGTTGGTGCCGACGCCCGGCGGCGCGCAAATCCCGATCAGCCAGTTGGCCAGCCTCGAATTTATCAGCGGACCGCCGATGCTGCGTAACGAAGACGGTTTTATGGTTTCTTTTGTATTGGTCGATGTTAAAGACACCGGCATTGCCGATTACGTGGACTTGGCGAAACAAGTCGTTCAGGGCGAAGTTGCGTTGCCGCCAGGCGTCCGCTTGGAATGGGCCGGGCAATACAAGTATTTCGAGCAGGCCAAGGCCGAATTAAGCATGCTAGTGCCGTTGACGCTGGCGATCGTGTTTCTGATGCTGTTCTTAAACCACGGCTCCATCGGCGAGTCCTTGATTATCATGCTGACGATTCCGTTTTCGCTGATTGGCGCCGTCTGGCTGCTGTATCTACTCGATTACAATTTAAGCGTCGCGGTGTGGGTAGGCATGATCGCACTGGCTGGGCTCGCCGCCGAAATGGGCGTGCTGATGACGCTGTATCTGGACATGAGCTATCGAAAGCGCTTAACAGAAAACCGCTTGCAAACACAGCAGGATCTTACCGAAGCGATCGTTGAAGGCGCTGCCCGCCGCATTCGCCCGAAACTGATGACGGGTATCACGACGCTGATCGGCCTGACGCCCATCTTATGGCAGACTGGAACAGGAGCCGACGTGATGAAACGCATCGCGGCACCGATGGTGGGCGGAATCGTGTCGACGCTGATCGTCGCGTTGATCGTTTTTCCGGCACTTTATTCTTATTGGAAGAGTTGGAAATTCCGATAAGATGAAGCCCTTTCGAATCGACTATCGCCGATTTATCCAACAACCGCGACTGAATCTTTGTTATTCTCAACGGCTGCACAACGATTGATTATCACAATCAGAGATTTCATAAAAAGCGAATGAAACTGACCATCGGTAAACTGGCCAAGCAAAGCGGCGTCACGATAGAAACCATTCGTCACTATCAACGTATCGGGTTGTTAGACGAACCAGAGAAGCCGATCAATGGCTATCGCCATTATCAGGCCGGGGCTGTTTCCAAGATTCGGTTTATCAAACGAGCCCAGCAGGCCGGTTTTACGTTAAAAGAAATTGCTGCTCTGCTGTCGCTCGATGGCAAACAGTGTGCCGGTGTACGACAGCTCGCCGAGCAAAAATGTCGGCAAATCGACCAACAAATCAACGCGTTGATGACGCTCAAGCAGACACTGGAAAAGCTGGTCGATAGCTGTCGTCAGACAAGTGCAAAGGAGCAATGCGCCATTCTTGACGCGTTTAACGATGACGATACGGTAAGTCCCGATTAGAAAAGATCGCTTCCCGCTTGACCCTGTTCTTGAGAACAGGGTTTAGACTGCCGGCCAACGTTCAGTTAGGACGAGTCTCCATGCAAACAAATCCTGAAAAGTCCAATAAACATTCCGTTTGGCTGGGCATAGGTGCCGGATTGGCCGCGATCGGTGCTTCGGCCTGCTGTGTCGGCCCACTTTTGCTGGTCTCTTTGGGTATTGGCGGCGCCTGGATGAGCACGCTGACGTCATTGGAATCGACTCGCCCTTTCTTTGTCACCCTGGCATTGGCTTTTATCATCCTAGGTTTTCGGCGGCTCTATTGGCTCCCTTCTCGCTGTAATGAGGGCCATGTCTGCGGTCATTCCGATGTTCGGCGTCGACAACGTATCATTTTTTGGATCGGCTCCACCCTGATTCTATTGCTGCTGGCGTTTCCTTGGTTTGCACCATTATTATTGTTCTGAGATAAATCACTATGACGATGAAAACCTGTTGGTTGATGTTGAGTATGTCATTAATCGTTCTGTTCGTGCCTATCCTTCATGCCGGCGTAGCCGTTGAACATCAAAACGCTACGCAAGTGGTGACGCTGGACATCCATAACATGACTTGCCCGCTGTGCAGGTTCACCATCAAAAAGGCCTTGCAGAACGTCGAAGGCGTACAACGCGTCACAATCGACTTCGATTCGAAAACGGCGGAAGTCGGTTTCGATCCTCAGCAAACCGATCTTCAGGCTTTAATCAAGGCAAGCAGCGATGCCGGTTATCCAGCGACCGCGCGCATTGTCCGTCAATAACTGTCGCAAGTAACTATCTATCCATGTCCGATTGTTGTTCGAAAACCTCTGTAAAAACAAAACAAGCTTGTCCCGAGTGTGGTTCAACATGCATAAAAGTCGGCATGGCGACGCTTTACCATCAGGTCCGATTCCCGGAAAATCAACTGATAGCACCCGATAACTATTATTTCTGTCCATCGATACAATGCCCGATCGCCTACTTTTCCATCGCGGGCGACATTATTCTCAAACAACAATTAAGAACCTTCCAGGCGATTCAAAATGGCAAGCTATGTTATTGTTTCGATATCGATGCGGAAGAGTACTTATCTGCGATTACGACTAGTCAGGGAGAGTCGATCAAAAACTTCGTCATTCAACGAACCCAATCCGGCGAATGTGCCTGTGAAATCAGAAATCCTTCGGGCCAATGCTGTTTAGCCAATTTCAAACGTTTGGAAAATACGTAAAATTACATAACGCCCCGTAAGTAATAAAGGTCGTTTTACCGAGAGTTCAAACCTATCTGTTAAATTATTAGCGAGAAATCCATGGCCGGTTGTTGCGATAATCATTGTTCTTTAGACCGCATGCGCGAACGTCAGCGCGGCACCTTGCAAATCGTCCTTGCCATCAATGCGGCGATGTTCTTCGTCATCGCCGGCGCCGCGGTGTACGGCAAGTCGACATCCCTGTTGGCGGACAGCCTCGACAATCTGGGCGATGCGTTGACCTACGCCCTAAGCCTTTATGCGGTGACGAAAGATGCTACCGTCAAGGCCAAGGTCGCCTTGTTCAAGGGTGCGCTCATTGGGCTGGCTTCGATCACCGTCATCGCCCAGATTGGTTACAAGTTCTATGTTCCGACGATGCCTATCTTCGAAGTGATGGGAGGCTTCAGTCTACTCGGTTTGATTGCCAACGGTCTGTGTCTTTTCCTGCTTTGGCGGCATCGTCACGAAGATGTCAATATGAGTTCGGTCTGGGAGTGCTCGCGCAACGACATTGCGGCCAATCTATCGGTTTTCGTCGCAGCGGGCGCCGTTTGGTTGACTGGTTCCGGTTGGCCCGACATTGTGGTGGCGATCGGTTTGGTGTTGCTGCTGATACGCTCTTCAGGTCGCGTCATTTCTTCGGCTATCAAAGAACTTCGCACATAGAAGATTAAAGGAGCCAAAGCCGTTCAGGGGGGAATCCGTACAGCATCCATACGCAAGATGCTTGACTGGAAAATAAGCCATCGGCAATAGACTTAACGGGCTAAAATTTGGCTACTGCTATTCGGCGACACCATGTAAATAGCGTTTAGGAGTAAAGCGGAGAAAAAATTTAAAGGCCGCTACATAGTCCATTGCCGTCACTCGGAATCAAAGTATCAAAGTCTTCTTTTGGCCGTTCCCTTCCTTTAGAATGTGTAAAACATCGGTCTGCATTCTATTAAAATGAAGCATACCTGATTAAGATGTTACTCATTTACGAAGGAATCCTTACGGTCCTCCAACTTGTACAAAGAGACCCAAAAAATCGGCGAAGCTGGTGATCGCATCCGCATTATCGGCAAGGATGAAAACGGCAAAACCGATGGCTTGGAAGCAATCTTGACTGAGGTTGATCAAACCTTCACC
>Ga0208625_100062_pt1 | contig 25616 bp, 26 predicted proteins | sample LakWasMeta8_HOW4_2_FD_183858 | JGI IMG/M metagenome (GOLD analysis project Ga0208625, IMG submission 183858) | Freshwater sediment methanotrophic microbial communities from Lake Washington under simulated oxygen tension - Sediment Metagenome... | ecosystem: Environmental > Aquatic > Freshwater >... | reverse complement strand
ATTCCAGCCGCCTTTGATCACCCAATTGTAGGACGGGATGTAATTGCGCACCAGGGCCAGCGTCATCATCACGACATGCTCGGCCACGCTGTGGCTGTTGCAGTAGGTGACTTCGGCCACGGTAATGCCGCGTTCGATTGCCGCCTGCAGGTCGGTATGGTCGGAGCCGATGCCGGCGGTCACGATCAGTTTCAGATTTTTTGCCTTGGCGATGCGCTCGGCAGTCATGTAGGCCGGCCAGAACGGCTGGGAAATGACGATTTCGGCGTCGTGCAGTTCGCGGTCCAGTACGCTGTCGGCGCCGTCCTTGCTGGAGGTCACGACCAGTTGATGGCCATTCGACTCCAGATATTGACGCAGGCCCAGTTCGCCCGAAACGCTGCCGAGCAATGCGCCCGGCTTGAAATCAATCCCCTTCGGCGTCGGCAGCGTTTGTCCGTCCGGGTAGCGCTCCGGCTGCGGGAGGTCATCGCGAGCGTAGGAGGTGGGATAGCCGTCGACAGGATCGTCATAAAGCACGCAAACAATTTTCGCCATGTTATTTTTACCTTGTTATTGATTGGATGACGGGGCATAACCTTGTATGCCCTGATATATCCCGGCCGGATGAAGGTATTGTCGGCTTAATTGGTTCTTGACGTCCAATCGTTTGAGCGAATGGTTTGATAGCTCGCGGCTATCAAGGCATCGAAGCCGCCCAAGGATTGGTGCGCATAAAGTACCGGCACGCCCAGTTCATCCTGTAAGCGATTCAAAATCGGCCGCAGTTGTATCCATAAACCGTAGTCCATAGCGGCACCCGTTTCGGGTGACTGGCTTGCCTCACAAGGCAGGCATTACCTCTTCAGCAAACAGATTCAGCGAACGATGCAGACCTGCCGGCGGCAGACAACCGAAAAAGGCCGGCAGCAGGTTGAAATGTCGAATGCCCAGGCTATTGCGTAATTCCGCGATGCGTTCACGGCAGGTGGCAGGTGAACCGGCTACGACCATATGTTTTATGAAAAGCTTGGGTTCGAGATTGGCCATATCGATCACCCCCTCAGCACGTTGTGATTGGCCTACATTCCGTAATTTTGCAAGCAACTCTGGCAGTACCGGTAATAGATCATGTTCCGCTGCCTCGTCCGATTCGGCGACATAAGTGAAGCGGCCGAAAGGCACCGTTGCAGGGTCTCCGCCGGCTTCGACAAACCAGCGTAAATTATCGCGGGCATGTGCGGCCGACTGGATGCCGTGAATGATCAGCCGATGACCGGCTGCACCCGCCCAACGCGACATATCCTCGCTATAGGTGCCGATATAGATCGGGGGGTGCGGTTGTTGCACGGGCTTGGGCTGCACATCAATAGCCACGCCGTCCACCAATAAAGGATTATTGGCCCAGCAGTCCAGCACCTGCTGTAGTGCGATAGGAAACTGCTCTCTTGCCGCTAAATTGTTGACGCCGAATGCCTGAAGATAACGTTCGCTTCCTCCGCGAGACACGCCAAAATCCACCCTCCCGCGTGACAAACAATCCAGACTGGCCAGTTCTTCGGCGAGCCTGATAGGCTGATGCAGCGGCAACAGCAGCAGGGAGAAGCCTAGCCGTATGGTGCGTGTACGCGCGGCCATCGCAGCGGCCACCACCAAAGGCGATAGCACGTGGCGGCCCCCCTGGGGTTGACGCGTTTGAAAATGTTCTTCGTTGAGCCACAGGGAATGAAATCCTAGCCGCTCTGCACGCTTGGCGAGTGCAGGCCATTGTGCCGGGGCACTTGATTCAAAGCCAGCAGCCGAGCCGAAGAGCCCGAAGACCATGCCTTGCCGCCGGCTAGGCTGTTGGCTTTGCGCATGTGTGTTATCAGAAGTTTTTGTCATGGGTGATCCTCTGGGTCAGATCGATGAGTGTGAGGCGCGGTAGCTTGCGCTGAAGTCATTGGCTTTAAATTTCAGCGCCATCATGCGCTTTGTCCGAACTGTCGATGAGGCTTAGGATTTCACTAAATTTTGACGGAATCTTTAGTGATGAATCGGTACAGCCCGCGGTCCTCCCGTAAGAATCTCCTCGATCTGCGCAGGAGAAAGTTTGACGCCGAAAATGTCCTGATAAAAGTGTTTCGTCTCCGTCATAAGATCGACATTGCCAAACAGCGAGGGATGGAATTGCTTTGCAGCCCATAGCACAGTCAGCGGTTGTTCAGCCGTGCGATTGCCCCAAGTATGGGCTGCGCACGGTGCAACCAGTAAATGCCGGTTACGTACCGCTGTAAGACCGGCAAAGCGCGGTTCTTGCAATAAAATTTCCGCGTCCTCACGGCTGACGACGATCAGAAAGTCCGGATTCCAGACCAACAATTGCTCCATGGTGAAACTGCGAGATTCAATGCTTCGGCCATCATCAGTGACGCTTTCGCCGCCGGCGGCACGAATCCACCATTCAACAACGAGGTGCGGTTGGGTCAGTGTCGTGGGATTGAAATACAGTACGCGCGGCGGTTTCGCGCGGCTCTGTTGCAATCTTATTGTGACGTTGGCCAGAATGGTATCGAAGCGCTCGACGTAGCGATCGGCTGCCTCCGGACGGGAGTACAACTGTCCAAGCAAACGGACCGCGGCTTTTACCTCTTCCGGCCGAGTCCAGGCAAGATAAAGCGCCGGGAGGCCTGCGCGACGCATTCTTTCCGCACTGGCTCTATCCATCGTCAGCACGGCGTCGGGGCCTGTTTGCAGCAGGGCTTCGAAGTTCGGTGTATTATCGGGATTTTGCAGCGTGGGGAGAGTCGAAATCTGCGGAGCAAATACTGTTTGATACCCCCAGCGCGAATACTTTGCGAATTCTGGCAAACCATTGGCAATACTGCTCCCTTCTCCTACCGCAAAAATTAAGCTATTTAGCACCGGCACTGGGCCTATCGTAACGACCCGCTCGACTTGTTGCGGCACATTCACTGGGGCCGCGGCCATGTCAAGCAGAACGCGGGATTGAGCGGTCGATGCCCAGATCAGGATTAAAATAGGAACGAGGCGGAGGATGAGCATGACGGCTTACAGCTTTAAATTCTAGGTACACAGGCGACTGGCGTACCGTGAAGCGTGATAACGTCGATCGACGTGCGATAAAGATCAGATAACATTTCGCCGCTTAATACTTCGCGCGCGGGGCCGGAGTGCGCGATGCGGCCATCGGCGAGGGTGGCCACTCGCGCGCCTATTAGCAGCGCATGCTCCGGCTGATGCGATGTGAACAGAATAGACATGCCATCAGCGGCAAGATCACGGAGAGTGCGAAGTACGCGAGTCTGATTGCCGAGATCGAGACTGGCGGTTGGCTCATCCATCAAAAATACGCTGGGTTCCTGCGCCAGCGCCCGTGCAATCAAGGTTAATTGGCGCTCGCCGCCACTGACACGATTGAACGCGCGCTGGGCAAGGCGCTCAATGCCGACCCGGGACAATGCCATGAGGGCAATGTCATGGTCACGCCGTCCGGGCAGCGCCAATGGCCGTAGGTGAGGTGTGCGTCCCATGAGCACCGTATCCAATAGCGAGAGCGCACTATCGCCGCTGGCTTGCGGCACATAGGCCATTTTTCGCGCCAGTTGCCGAGCTGTCGAGGATGTTTTTCCATCGATGCGTATGGTGCCGCGTTCGGCGCGCAGCGTTCCAATTAAGCAGCGTAGCAAGGTGGTTTTTCCGGTGCCGTTAGGGCCGAGCAGGCAAAGAATCTCGCCCTTGGCTAACATCAGGTCAATGTCATTCAGCACCGGCGGAAGAACCGGTGCATGTCGGAAGACCAGGCCTTCCACGGTCAAGACCATTGCCGCCTCGCTCGCATCAAAACGACAACAAACATGGGGGCCCCTAGTACGGCGGTGGCAATGCCGAGAGGAAGTTCAGTGGCGAAAGCACTTCGGCAGATATCATCCACAATTAACAGATAGCCAGCACCGAGCAAGGCCGAAGCTGGTAACACGACGGAGTAAGTCTGACCAACCAACAGGCGGGCAAGGTGGGGTACGAGCAAGCCCACCCAGCCAACGGTGCCGGCAATGCTGATGGCGGCAGCCGTCGTAAGCGTCGCCGCTGCAATCAAAACCAGCCGCAATGGGCGTACCGAAATTCCCATCGTTTTCGCTTCGTCGTCTCCAGCCTCCAGCACTTGTGTCGGCCAGCGTAGCAGAAAGAGTACGGCAATGCCTCCGAGCGCAAAGGGCGATGCGTATATGAGATCAGATAAAGACACCTGTCCCAGTCCGCCAAGTAGCCAAAAGACAATGGCAGGTAAAACATTGAGCGGGTCGGCAATAAACTTCAGCGCCGAGGTCAGCGCCTGAAACAGGGCCGATACGACAAGGCCTGAGAGCACTAACAGTAATACGGAGCCACGGCCAAGCCGGCTGGCGATGAACACCGCTGAGCTAACCGCGACGATGCCGCCAGCAAAGGCGGCGCCTTGCAACATCACTCCGCCGGCAGACAGCAGCATTGCCAGTGCGGCGCCAAAACCCGCGCCAGCGGAAACACCCAGAATCGCCGGCGAGGCCAAGGGATTTCGGAACAAGGTTTGAAAAGCGGCACCTGCCGAGGACAGGCCCGCGCCCACTAATATGGCCGCCAATACACGGGGCAGACGGACGGCCAATACGACATTGTCAACCGCTGATCCCAGGGCGGAATCCTGCCCGATCAGCGAGGACCAGAGCACATCCAGTATGGCTGCCGACGATAAGGGATAGTGTCCCAAGCGCATCGAAAAAATAGCAATGCCCCCTACGCCAAGCACCATCGCCATCATCGACCCAGGCCGATGGCGGCGGTATGTCGGCGGCGTAAGCTCTGCATGTGCTTGCCGCCTTTCAGCCGTATTGATGCGGTTAGCAGTCATGTTGTCTCACGACTGTCAGAATCTTCCGCTCAAGGTAAAGGCGAGTGTTCTGGGCGCGCCGACATAGTAGGCTGTTGCACTATTCAGACTAAAATCATTCGCCGAGATCTGCGAGACATACTCACGGTTGAAGACGTTTTGCAGACTCATCGAAAGCCGAATGTCGTGCCAAATACGGTAACTGGCGTTTAAATCGAAGACGGTGTAGCCCTTGACATCTTCGGTTTGAGCGGAGTCGCCATAGCGTTTTCCTACATTCCTTACGATGGGGGAGATGGCTAGATCGCGCCAACGGTAGATGAGCCCGCCTTTAAACAGGGTATGAGCCGTGTTGGGAATCTGTTTGCCTTTGGTGGCTAGATTTTTTCCTCCGGCCAGTGTGGGGGTATCTTCATCATAGGTTTCCGATGCCACCGTTCCTGAGCCGAAAAATGACAGGGAGTCGTTCAATTGGTATCCGGCCTCAAATTCGATACCGTATTGCGTAGTTTTGGCCGTTCCCTGGAAATAAGAGAGTCCGCCGAGTGACGGGTCGGTAACCATGACCTGCCGATTTTGGTTTTTTGCTCCGAACAGCGTCGATATGATGTTGAATCCTCCGTTTTTGTAGCTGGCACTCAAATCAATCTGATCGGACAATTCAGGTTTCACTCGATTAACGAGGGTCTGAAGAGTTATCCCTTTGGCGACAAAGGCGGCTTCTTTACTGATGTAATTGCTCGCTTGAGGCCCCCAATCGGGACGGCCGAACCTGCGGCCATAGGAGACGCTAGCGCCCCACTCCGCGTTAAATTGCTGGCGAATACCGAAGTTGGGCAAAAACTCGCCATAATTCTTTTCGACTGTGGCGGCGTTAGTATCGGGCGTTGGATTGTAGGCCCAGATCTGATCGTAGGACACGCCTGGCAATCCTGCAGTCTTGTAATACTGCATTTTAGGTACACCAAGGTCCATATAGCGCAAACCGCCATTCACGACTGTTTGGCCAATGGTTTCCGTCAGTTGGAAGTAAGGGCTGTTGACGATGAATGGATCAATTTTGGCCAGTGTGGACCGCCTGACGAAACTCAGGCTGCCGTCGGCATTCACCCTGTTCAGCGTCTGGTCGGTAGGCGGCGGAGGCGGCGCCATGGATTGTGCCCAGTAGCCGACGACCAGGTTTGTATGGCTGCCGAAACGGCCTTGGTATTCCAGTACGCCGCCAAGATTATCATTCTGTTGACGCCATTTCTGGACATTGGAACCGTTGGCGGAATAGATGACTCCGTCGTCATTCCAGTAGTAGGGTTTTAGGAGGAGGTGTTGCCTTTCCGCCAATTTGAAGTCGATCTTGGCCAGGGCCGCATAATTCTCGTATTCCGTCCGATTGGCGTCGTAATAATTGGCATCCGTCGCCGCATTGCCCGTCAAAGCCGCATTGTAGTCAAAGTCGTAATTGGCATGAAGATTTTGCACTTGGCTATAAGTCAAAGGGCGATAGGTATGGCCCGAGAACTTGTTATAGACGACATCGAGATCCAATTTGACCCTGTCGCCCAATTGCTGGCTTACTCCGAGCATCACATTGTCGCGGGATATATCCCCTGTGCCTTTCCATTTGTCCGTAGCGGAAGTCGAACCCGAGATAAAAGCGCTGGTGCCGGTTGTAGACTGCTTACCCGTGTCAATACGGGCAAACGACCGGCGGAAGCCGAACGAACCCAGAGCTTGTTTGCCAATGACGCCAAATTTTTCCTGAGGCGCAAGCAATAGCTGGTCGACCGCGCCGGTGGCATTGGACATGCCAAGCCCCTGATTGGCGGGCATTCCGCCGCGATACACATCGACTTGGGCTACGTTTTCAAGATCGATAAGGTCAGTGCCGCCGACAATGCCGGTCACCGGCAAGCCTTCAATATTGCGGGTAACGTGAAAATCGCTTTTGCCGCGGATATTGATGTTGCGCGTCGGACTCAATCCATAGGGATCCGGGCTCTCGTAGTTGAACGACGGCACCAGATTCAGCGGTGCGTAGAGGCTGGTTTGGCCCGCACCGCCAAGCAAATCGATTCCTGCTTGTGTTACGCTGCTCTTTGGCGTCGGCTGCGGCTCGGATACCCAGATTTCCGTATTGTGCGATGCAGGGGTAACCGTCACCTCATCCAAAACAATATCTTCCGCCGACCCCAGCTTGGGTGCAACAACCATAATAGTTGCGATAGCCCTAAATAGACCTCTTGGGTGATGTGATTTTTTCATAAAAGTCATAATGCAATCAAAATTCGGAATTTCTCTCGGTTGACTTGTTGTCAAAATTTAGTCCATACCGCGTCATAGCGATTCCAAAAAGCGGGTAACCGCCAAGGCGTCGGACAAAAGTTGTCTGGCAGGCAGAGGGTTCTGAAGTCAGCCTAGTATATCGTTATGTATTTAAGTACACAACGTTGATTTTTTAAAAATGTAAGGTAAAAAAGGCAGGCGCTTTTGACAGAAGCTGACGGTTTTACAGTCTGCCGGGGTTTCACTCGAAGGCGGCTAATGCATCGTTATCAATGAGTCGAAATGGCTTTGCAAATCCAGGCTTTGGGCTACCTTCCAGGCAGCGTCCTGTATCGGTGACGGCAAATCCTGACGACGAATGATCAAGCCCACTTCTCGTGATAACGCTGGGCTGAGCGGTATTGGGACGACTTCTCGATGCGTATCAAACGGGTTTAACATGCTGTGCGGCACCACGCTGTAAAAGCCGGCGTTGCGCACATGGGCGCATAAAGCCGATATCGAGTCGGTTTCCAGCATGACCTTGGGGGTTACGTTGGCTTCGCGAAAGGCCGCATCGATCAGGCGGCGGTTTTGCATGTTCTGCGTCAGCAAACACAAAGGCAGCTCAGCGACATCGCTCCAGCTCAACTGGCTTGTACTCAAATCGGGGGTGGAATTGGGCGCCAGTAACACATAGCGCTCGCGGTAGAGCGGTAAGGATCTGAAGCCTTTTAATCGGGGATCGCCCAGGTAGGTCAATCCCAAATCCAGCTCGAAGCTATCGAGTTGACGGATGATTTCCTCAGCGCAGAGCGAGGCGAGATTGATCGCTATGCCGGGATATTCGGTTTGAACGGGGTGTGTCAATAGCGGCGTAATGGCCAGCGTGGTGGGTATCGCCCCAATTCTTAAAATACCGGTGAGCTGCCGATTGTACTGCGCTGCGGCTTGCCGCATGCCCTCCCAGTTCTGCGCTAAAATGCGTGCCCATTGTAAAACCCTATCGCCCTCTTCGGTAAAACCCTCAAAACGTTGACCGCGTTGAATAATGGTAATGCCGAGTTCTTCCTCAAGATGTTGAATCGCCGTGGACAAGGCGGGTTGCGAAACATGACTGATTTCGGCGGCGCGGCCGAAATGCCGGGTTTTCGCGAGGGCGAGCAGATAATGAATTTGCCGGATGAACATCGTGAGGATTGGCACCTGTTTGACTGACGGCTACGCCGAGCGCGGCATCAGTGGAACAACGGGAGGTAGCTTGCCGGCGAGATGGCGTCCAGATAGTAGTAGTCGTCGCCGCGATTCACGATGCTTTGATGGCTTAACGCGTCAAGTTCGGAAAGGTAGGTAATGGCGTGGGTTTTGATCAGACAATAGACGTCGAGGCCTTCGCGTAAGCCCAAATCCTGGCAGGCGCGCGGGGTGATTTCGGCCAGCAGCGCGCCGCCGCAATCGACTTGCACGAGCAGGCTTTCGCCGCGCGGAATCAAGGCGCAGATGCGGCCTTTGAGTTGATTTTGTATCGAGATGCCGTCGATATAGCGGCAGGCCAGCGCGACGTCGTTGGCGCGTATCGAGACTTGCGTTTGCTCGCCGACAGCCAAATGCGGACGCAGTGGCAACACCATCGGCAAGCCGAAACTGTGCGCCATGCTGCAGCCGGCAGCAGGATCATGGCCGCAAAGGGTGACCGTCAACAGGTTGTCGATCGGGCGAATCCCCAAATAGCGCAGCATGCCTCGTTGTTTGACGGCTTCGAGCAATGAGCCTTTGTGCAGCACCCTGCCTTGTTCCAGCACGATCAGGTGGTCGGTCAATGCCAAAATTTCGCTGAGCGACTGGCTGGCATACCAAATCGGCAGTTTGAGTTCGTTGCGCAGACGTTTCAGAATCGGCAACAATTTGGTCCGATAGTCGTTGCCGATCGCGGCAAAGGTTTCATCCAGCAGCAACAGTTGCGGTGATTTGACCAGCGAGCGCGCCAGCGCGACGCGTTGCCGTTCGCCGGCGGAAAGTTGCCTGATGCGGGCGTTCAGCAGGGGGGACAATTCCAACAGCTCGATCAGAAAGCCCAATTTGAACATGCGGCGTTCCGCCAGCGTGCGCTGATAGGCCGTGGTCAGGTTACTGCGCACGGTTTCGTCCGCGTCGACGCAATCGATTTGCGCGACCGCGCCGACCGGCCGTTGTTCGCGGGGCATCACGATGCCCTTATCGCTGTCGAACAAAATTCTGCCGTTCAACACGATGCGCCCTGATTGCGGCTGAATCGCGCCGGAGATCAAATCGAGCACCGTGCTTTTGCCGGCCCCGGATTTACCGAACAGGCCGATGCTGGCTTCGTTGACCGACAAATGCGTCGCCAAGTCGAAATGGCCGCGGCGCAGTTTTACGTTCATTTCCAACTGCATGGCTTATCCCCCCAGTGAGCAAGCCTTCGGATGCAAGCCTGTTGCACCCGAAGGCGATGAATCATCAATCGGCGACCGCCAAAATCACCGAGCCGGCTTTGAAGACGGCCGTCGCCGCTTGGCCTTGGCGTAATCCCAATGCCTCGATGCTTTCGTTGGTGACGGTGGCGGCAATTTTCTCGCCGCCGCCGAGTTCGATGTCGACTTCGCTGTTGATCGCGCCGGGCTTGACCTGGGTGACCGTGCCGGCAAGCTGGTTGCGCGCCGAAATGCGGTAGCCGCCGAAATCGGTGACGATGATGACGTGCGGGGCTTTGATCATTGCGATGACCGGTTTGCCGGCGACGATGGCCAAGGCTTGTTCCGATTCCTTGGTGATCGTGGCGACGATGGTGGCGCCGCCTTGCAGTTGGACCGCGACTTCGGTATAGACCGAGCCGGTGCGGACTTCGCTGACGGTGCCTTTAAATTGGTTGCGTGCGCTGACTTTCATGTTGGATCTCCGATGGGTTAATTTAAAATGGATGTGCCTTTGATTTGCACATAGAGGGTGTTGCCTGTTTGCAAATTCAGCATCTGTCTGGATTTGCAGGTGATATGCGCCAACAGCGGCAGTGTGCCGACTTTAAGGCGCAAGACCGTTTGCCCGTTGCTGCTGTCGGCCATGCCGGTGAGCGTCGCCGGCAGTACGTTCAAAATGCTGGTCTCGTGCGGCGCGGCCAGCGTGACGCTGACGTCGCGGGCAAAAATCTGCACGCGCACCGGCGCGCCGACCGGGGCACCAACCTGCGTCATGCTGAGTTCGATGCCGGCGCAGTCGATGTGGGTCAGATGATAATCGCTTTCATGCGCGGCGATGCGGCCTTCCCAGATCATCGCGGCCTGCGGGTCTTCCGCCTGCGGCAGATCGATGCGGCTCAGCGTCTCGGTCAGCGGGCCTTCCGCCTGCACTTGGCCTTCGTTTAGCACGACCAGATGATCGGCCAATTTGGCGACCTCTTGCCGCGCATGGGTCACATACAAGACCGGGATGTCCAGCGCCTGATGCAGCCGCGTCAGGTAGGGCAGAATCTCCTGCTTGCGCTGAAAATCCAGCGCGGCCAAGGGTTCGTCCATCAGCAGGATGTCCGGTTGCAACACCAGCGCGCGGGCGATCGCGACCCGTTGGCGTTCGCCGCCGGACAAGCGATCGGGCATCCGCTCCAGCAAATGGCCGATGCCCAACAACTCGATCGTTTGGTCGAGGCCGGCGTCGGCGGGTCGTTTAGCGAGGCGTTTCAAACCGAAACAGACGTTGCGATACACGTTCAAATGCGGAAACAGGTTGGCCTGTTGAAACACGTAGCCGAGCGCGCGTTGATGCGTCGGCAAAAACAGGCCGCATGCGCTGTCCTGCCAAACTTGGCCGTTGACCGACAGATAGCCTTGCGCCGGCCGCTCCAGGCCGGCGATGCAGCGCAGCAGCGTCGTCTTGCCGGAACCGGATGGGCCGAACAGCACGCTGATGCCGGAACCCGGCAGACGCAGATCGACGTCGAAACGAAAGTCGCCGTAAGCGAGCGCAAAGCGGGCGGTGATGCTTTGGGTCATCGCATCGGCTCCACCGCGGGCCGGCTTTTCAGCACGCTATACAACAGCAGCAGCACGGTAAACGCAAACGTCAGTAAACCGCCGGCCAGCCAGTGCGCCTGGGTATATTCGAGCGCCTCGACGTGGTTGTAGATTTGCACCGACACGACCTGAGTCTTGCCCGGAATGTTGCCGCCGATCATCAACACCACGCCGAATTCGCCGACCGTATGCGCAAAGCCCAGAATCGCGGCGGTCAGAAAACCCGGTCTGGCGAGCGGAATCACGACACTGAAAAAAGTATCCCAAGGTCCGGCACGCAAGGTGGCGGCCGCTTCCAGCGTCTGTTCGCCGATCGCGGCGAAGGCGGTTTGCAGGGGCTGTACCACGAACGGCAGCGAATACAGCACCGAGGCGACGACCAGACCGCTAAACGTAAAGGGCAGGGGGCTGAGGCCCAGTTCGCTCATCAAGCCGCCGACCGGTCCGTTCGGCCCGAGCAGCACCAACAGATAAAAGCCGAGCACGGTCGGCGGCAAGACCAAGGGCAGGGCGACCAGCGCATTGCAGACGCCTTTCCAGCGCGATTCGGTGCGCGCCAGCCACCAGGCCAGCGGCGTGCCGAGCACCAGCAGCAGCGCGGTGGTCAGCGAGGCGACCTCAAAGGTCAGCCACAGGGCGGCAATGTCGGCAACGCTAAGCATGGTCGAGGTCATTCGGCCAAGTCGTAGCCGTATTTTTGGATGATCGCCCGCGCTTCGGCCGATTTTAAAAATTGCAGCAGGGCGGGTGCGGCCGGATTTTCCGCGCCTTTCGTCAACAATACCGCATCCTGACGGATCGGCGCATGCAGCGCCTCTGGCACGACCCAGCCCGAGCCTTCGGCGATCTTGCCGTCTTTGAGCGCCTGCGACAAGGCGATGAAGCCGAGTTCGGCATTGCCGGTCGAGATGAACTGGTGGGTTTGCGAGATGTTTTCGCCGAGCACGAACGAGGGTTTAAGTGCGTCGAGCAGGCCCTTATTTTTCAACACATCGACCGCCGCCGCGCCATAAGGCGCCAGTTTCGGATCAGCCAACGCCAGATGCTTGAAGCCGCCATTGCCGAGGATTGCGCCCTGATCGTCGACGAACCCCGGTTTGGCCGACCACAGCACCAACTTGCCGATCGCATAAGTAAAGCGCGTACCCGCTACGGCCTGCTTCGATTGTTCCAATTGCGCCGGTTTTTCGTCGTCGGCGGACAGGAACACTTCGAACGGTGCGCCGTTCTCGATTTGCGCGACGAATTTGCCGGACGAGCCGAACGACAGTTTGGCGCTGTGCCCGGTCGCTTTTTCAAACGCTTCGGCGATTTCGGTCATCGGTTGGGTGAAGTTTGATGCGACGGCGGCCAGTGTTGTGTCGGCGTGGGCGGAACTTCCGCAGGTAAATGCGGCCCCTATCAGCACCGTCCAAAGGCTTAGGAAACGAGAGATTGACATGCGTTAACTCCTGATCTTCGTATAAAAAAAATTCTCCTGTTTCCCAAACTCCAGCTTGGGAAACCAGTTCCGAAGCTCCAGCTTCGCGAAACGTACCTCTTCCTTACGACCTCTGTTCCGCTTAGCATCACGCTTGGGCCTTGCGTGGCTCGATCGATCCTTCAGCCGGCCTGTTCGGGAAGCTGGAGCTTCCCGCACGGATTTCCCAAGCTGGAGCTTGGGAAATAGCCCGATGAGAAGAGAGTTTGGCCTTGTCAAAACCGTACTTGGCTTTGCACATAAAAATAATCGATGTCCTGGCCGTTCGGCGCGCCGGCGGTCGTTTTGGCGAATTGGCCTTTAAAGAGATGCGCCCAGCCGGTTTCAAAGTTCAAGCTGCTGTTGAAGTTCCAACGCGCGGTCATTTCCAGTTGCTGCCCGATAAAGTTATTGGTTTTGCCTGTTTTGTCGCGCAGGCCCGCCGTCGTCCAACTGTCCTTGTCCTCGGCCAGCCAATAAAAGCGATGGCTGACGAAGGCCTGTACGGAACTGTGCGGATTAAAGCCGACACGGACGCCCGGCGTGTTGATGTTGCTGCGCGCAAACGCGCCGTAGATGCCGGTCGGCCCGAACTCGAAGCGGCGCGCGCCGAACAGGGTGTCGAATTGTTGATCTTTTTTGTCTTTAGGATCGTGATCGCCGCTGGCATAGTCGTATTCGAGCGCGAAGCGCGGCGTCCAGGGCATAGCGAAGGTGTAGCCGATGTCGAGATGCTGGTACCAGGCCGAATGGTCGAGGTTCTTGCCGTCGCCCGCATCTTTGGTCGCCCGCACCGTGCCGAACTGGCCGATCGTTTCGCTTTGGAAGTCGAATTCCCCTTTGGCGGGCTTGATGTACCAGCGCATGCCCGGCGTAAAATAGCGGCGGTTGCGGGTCTGGTTGCGCTTGCGGTCGCCTTCGTCGAGATGGTACAAGTACAGCTCGGCGTTGATCTTGCCGGGCAAGTCGTACACTTCCAAAAAGCCGCCGGAAAACCACGCTTGCTCTTCGGGTTCGTCGAAGCTGTGGAAGTGATCGAGCAGTTGCTCGGAATCGTTCGGATAGCGTCCGACCGGCTTGGTCACGAAGGCATTGAATTGCCAGTGGTTGTAATCGACGACCCGAACTCTAAAGCCGTCGAAGCTGTTGATCGTATTGCGCATCGCATTGCGGGCGATCAGGCGGCGGCTGCCGAAATTCAGGGTCTGCCGGCCGGCGATCGCTTCGACGCCGAGGCCGCTATGGGCCAGGTTCTGATCGGACCAGGCCAGATAACCCTGGATGAAATCGGCCTCGTCGACGTGGGTGTTGTTGATGCCGGAGCCTTTGTCGGCGCCGAATTGCCGTGCATCAAGAAATTCGCCGCCCAGCCGCCAATGTTCGGAATGCGCTTCCAGCCACAGGTCGGTCTGCAATGGAATCTGCTGATCGCCGCCTTTACTGTCCTTGCGGAAGCTGCCGTCCATCGTTTCATAGCGGGTGCGCTGTTCGAGCGAGAGGGATAGCCATTCGGGCAAGCCCAGCGCATCGTGCAGGTTCCAGATAGGTTTCTCGTATTTGTACGAGCCGAGCAGGGCGTCCGGCATTTGGCTCGAAAAAGCGGCAAATGGGGGTTGCGTGTAGCTCTTCTTTTCCGCCGCCGCATGGGTTGGGCCTGGATGGGTGACGACGCCGGCGGAAATGCCGAGCAGTCCGAGCGCGCGGCCAAAACGGGACGCGAGAATGGGTTGATTTTGAGGATTCATGGATGTCTGCCTTTTGTGAACGTCAAACGCCGTTCGCGTGGTAGTCGATGTCAAAAAGGATGTTGCCCAAGCATGTCATTGAGTTGGGACGGCGTTAGTATATATCGTTATATACAAAAATATATAACGATATTTTGCGATACATTATTTCCATCCGTGAAACAATAAAACACCGAGATTTTTTTGATTGGATAGGCCATGAGTGTGAACGACAACGCATCCCAACAATGGATAGAAGGCCAATTGCGGCTCGCCGGCATGCTGGATAACCGGGTGATCGGCCTGTTGCGGGCGATCGAGCAGAGCGGCTCGATCAATCAGGCCGCCAAACAGATGGGCTTGAGCTATAAAGGCGCCTGGCAAATACTCGAACGGGCCAACAACGGCGCGCCGCAAGCCTTGTTGAGCACGGCGATCGGCGGCAGCAAAGGCGGAGGCAGCGTTTTGACCCCGGCCGGCCGCGCTTTGCTGGCGTTGTTCAACCGTCTGGAACGGCAGCATGGCGAATTCATCGCCGAACTGAACCGCAGTCTCGCCGATGACCCGGAGACGGTCTTGCTGCTGCAGCGTCTGGTGGTCAAAACCAGCACGCGCAACCAGTTGTTCGGCACCGTCACCGCCATCGACCGGGCGGATGAAGAGACGCAAGTGACCGTGCTGCTGAAAGGCGGAGAGCAGATCGTCGCCTCGCTCGGCTCGGCTCTGCTTGGCGAGATGGGCATCGGCATCGGCGTCGATGCGGTACTGATGATCAACAGCGCCGACATCCTGTTGTCGCTTGACGCCGACCTTCGGCGCATCTCTGCCCGCAACCGCTTGTCCGGCCGTGTACTGCGCATCCGGCATGACGTGGTGGATTCCGAAGTCATCGTGTTGCTGCCTAGCGGTGAAATTCTGGCCGCGATGGTGACCCAGCAAAGCCTGCAAAATCTGGCGCTGGCGCCGGGGATGCCGGTATGGGCGCTGTTTAAAGCCCATGCGCCGATTTTAGGCATCAGGCCGGCATGATGCGCGCCGGTTCAAACCTTCCCGGTAATCCGCGTGCGTAGCACGAAAAGAGGCAGCAGCCGTGTTTGCAGCCGATGAATCAGCGCAAAAGCCAGCAGCAACACCGAAAGCGCGATTTCCGGCAGCCAGCCTTCGGCCATCGCCGGCGGCAGCAGGCTATCGGCAAGACCGACGCCCGCCAGCATCAGCAACAACGGCGAGAGATACAGCAGCACGGAGCCCAGCAACAGCGCCGAAGCATCGATGCTGACGCAAACGTTGTCGCCGGCTTGCAGATCGAAATCGGCCTCGACCGGAAACTCCCGGGATGGCAGCCATTTGGCCAGCGTCGCCGTCGCGCATGACGCCTGCTGGGTGCAGCCGCCGCAGGCGCCGTTTTGCAGGCTTTTGATCCAGACTTTGCCGTTTTCGCTGCGGGTGACGACCGCAATTTCTTCGCTCATGCCGAATTCCCCCTTGCTATTTTTGTCCACGAAAAGCACGAAAGACACAAAAAATTGGCGTAGGGTCTGCATTGCGTACCTTTTAAAGACTTGCAGCTGAATAAAGCCCAAAAAGGTACGCAATGCGTACCCTACGCCTGTAAATCATGCCCAGGCGGGCGCGATCGCCTCCAGCCAGGCGCTCAAACGGGCCTCACTGAGCTCTTTCTGGTTGTCTTCATCCAGCACCAGACCGACGAACTGGTCGTCCAGAAGGGCTTTGGAACGGTCGAATTCATAGCTTTCGGCGCCGGTAAAGCCGATGAAGGTCGCGCCGCAGTCGAAGAAAGCGTCGTACAGCATCCCCAGCGCATCGACGAAATTGCCTGGGTAACCGGCCTGATCGCCCAAGCCGTATAACGCGATCGTTTTGCCGGAAAAGTCCGCTCCGGCCAGATTCGGCATGAACTCCTCCCAGCTTTCGGCGCTCGCGCCGCTGCTGAGCCCCGGCAGTTCGCCTTCGCCGTAAGTCGGCGTGCCGAGAATCAATACGTCGCAGGCCAGCAAATCGTCGACGTTTGCCTTGTTGATGTTGACCGGCTTGTCGGCGGCGTCGCCAAGCTGTTTGGAAATGGTCTTGGCGACTTTACGAGTGTTGCCGGTGTCGGTGCCGAAAAAAATGCCTACTTTTGCCATGGTGATAACTCCTTGTTGATCAAATTTGAATTTGCAGTAAACCGGCGTTTGCAGCGGCCGGCCGGGCTTGCCATTGTTCGGGGGTATAGGTCTTCAGGGTGACCGCATGCAGGCGGCCGGAGGTCAAAGGTTCGTTCAATGCCTCCATCACGCCTTGGTGCTGTTTGACCAGCGTCAGGCCGGCAAAGTGGCCGCTGATCACGGTAATGCCGAGGTCGCAGCCTTGGCCTTCGATGTGGATTTCGGCTTGCGGAAAAGCGCCGGCGATCAACGCTTCGACTTCCGAATGCGCGATGGTCGGCGCCGCGGCGGCCGACGGTTTTGCTGCCGCTTGCAGCAAGGCTAGCAGACTGCCGTCGGCGTTCATCGCTTCGACGATGTCCGCGCCGCCGATCAGTTCGCCTTTGACGAACAGCTGCGGAAAGGTCGGCCACTTCGATACCGACGGCAGTTTGTCGCGGATGAACGGCGCTTTCAAGACATCGACGTAGGCGTAGGGAATTTGGGTTTGATTCAGGATTTTCGCCGCTTTTGCGGAAAAGCCGCATTCCGGCGCCGACGGCACGCCTTTCATATACAGAATGATCGGGTTGTCGGCCAATTGTTTGAGGATTTTGTCTTTGGTGCTCATAGGTTGTTGATTCATGATTTTACGTTGAGTTGTAGGCCGGAAACGTCGGTTTAGTTCGTTGCTCGTTCTCAAGTTCTTGCTTCATGTCTGTTAAGTTAAGGATGGCCGGTCCCTTCTCCCTCCGGGAGAAGGCTAGGATGAGGGGATCAAAATAACGTTTTTTTCCTTATTTTATTCCCCTCACCCCGACCCTCTCCCGAAGGGAGAGGGAGATAACTGCCTTAACTTAATGCAGTGAATCTCCTGCTTGGGAATGCCGTCCTGGAAGTTCCAGCTTCCAGACATTCGTGATACGGGAAGCTGGAGCTTCCCATGCCGGGTTCCCAATCTGGAGATTGGGAACCAGAAAAATCCTTATCCGCCCGCCGATCTTTGCAAAACCGCTGCGCTGTCATCGTCGCGCTCGTCGATCCTTATCTCGCTTTCGCCGCGGATCGCCTCGGCGGTGACGGTGCAGCGTTCGGCGTGCGCGTGCGCGTGCGCGTGCGAAGGCAGATCGAACATGGTTTTTCTCAGTACCTGTTCCATGATGCCGCGTAAACCCCGGGCGCCGGTGTTGCGCTGGATCGCGAGTTCGGCGATCTCGACCAGGGCATCCTGGGTAAATTCCAGGGCGACGTCGTCGAACGCGAACAACTGTTGATATTGTTTGATCAGCGCGTTTTTCGGCTCGGTCAGCACTTGGATCAGCGCATCGACATCCAACGGCTCCAGCGGGGCCAGTACCGGGAAGCGGCCGATGAACTCGGGAATCAGCCCGAAACGTTTCAGATCGTCCGGTTGGGTCGCATTCAACAAGGCTTCCAGCGAAGGCTTTTGCTGGGTATCCTGCATGTCGGCATGGAAGCCGATCGCTGCCTTCGGTGGCAACAGGCGTTTTTCGACGTGCTTTTCCAAGCCCGGGAACGCGCCGCCGGCAATGAACAGGATGTTGCGGGTGTCGACCATCACCGAGTCTGCGGTGCTGTTGTCCTTGCGGCGGCCTTTGGCCGGCACTTTGACCAGCGAGCCTTCGACCAGACGCAGCAAGGCCTGCTGCACGCCTTCGCCGGACACGTCGCGGGTGCCGAAGGCCTGCTCCGGGCTGCGCGCGATCTTGTCCACTTCGTCGATATAGACGATGCCCCATTCGGCCTTGCTGATCTGGCCTTCGGCGACGTCGAGCAGGCGCACCAGGATATTTTCGACGTCGTCGCCGACATAGCCGGCCTGGGTCAGCGTGGTCGCATCGGCGACCGCGAAAGGCACCCCGACGATCTTCGCCAGCGTACTGGCGAGCAGGGTTTTGCCGGTGCCGGACGGGCCGATCAGCAGGATGTTCGCTTTGCCGATTTCGACCTCGGTTTCGGCGGCGCCCACGCTGCCGGTCTTACGGCTTTCGTGCTTCAGGCGTTTGTAATGGTTGTAAACCGCGACTGACAGGATTTCTTTCGCGAGATCTTGTCCTATCACATATTGATCGAGCAGGGATTTGATTTCGGCCGGCTTCGGCAGCGGCCCCTGCATCTCGGCCAGTTCTTTTTTCTTGCCCCAGCTCGATACCACCTGGCTGGCCAAATGCACGCAGGCTTCGCAGATGAAACCGTCGGTGCCGGCGATCATCGGCACCGAGGCCGAGGCTTCGATGCCGCAAAACGAGCAATGTTTGAGTTCTTGGGTCATCGTTTTATCCCTTGTTCAGTAGGGTGCGCATCGCGCACCTGAGTCAATGCCGAATTTTCATTGGTGCGCGATACCCTAAAGGGCATAAATGCGCACCCTACGACTCGACGGCCGGCAAACTGGCCAGCCAGGTGCGCTGGCAATTGCGCCGGTAGCGCTCCTGGATCAAGTGTTTGATTTTCGGCGTCGCTTTCTTCAGCGAGATCGTTTCGGCGCGGATGATTTTCAGGCACTGGATCAAATGGAAACCGATTTCGGTTTCGACGACGGCGCTGATCTCGTTTTCTTTCAACGCAAACAGCGCTTGGTCCAGTGCAGGATACAAGGTGCCGCCGGCGACCGTGCCGAGGTTGCCGCCGTTCAACGCCGTCGGGCATTCCGAGTGGCGCAGCGCCAGATCTGCGAATTTGTGCGGCTTGCGTTGCAATTGTGCGGCGAGATCTTCGATGCGCGCCAACGCGCGCTCGCGGGTGTTCTCGGGGTAATCCGGGTTGATGCTGATCAGAATGTGGCGTGCGCTGCGCTGCTCCGGTTTACGGAATTTTTCCGGGTGCAGGTGATAAAAAATGCCGACCTCGACCTCATTGACCCGCGGCGAACGCGCCGCGACTCGTTCCAAGATCGCATCGACCTTGCATTGGCGCGCCAATGCGGCTTTCAAGCCGGCCTCGCTGAGCCCGTTGGCGGCAAGCGAGGTTAAAAATGCGTCGTCGGCGTCGAAACGGTGGCGTATTTCGTTGAAGGCTCTTGCCAGTTCCTGTTCGGAGACGATCACGCCGGCCGCTTCGGGCGCATGCAGGACGCGCGTTTCGATGTCGTATTCGTTGCGCGCTTGTCTCTGTGCCTGGCGCAGTTGTCCGGGTTCGAGCTCGGCCGGCAGCTTTTTGAACAGGTTCAGCGCGGTCCGCAGCAGCGTATAGGGTTCGATACTCACATCGGCAGTCAGCGTCGTCATCAGTCATCCTTTTGCTCGTCAAAACGGATGGGATCGGCCGGTTCGAGCACGCTTTCCGGGACTTGCAGGGTGCGCCCCGGAAAGCGCACGTGATAGAGCACCGGGTCGGTATCCCGCAGCACTTTCAAAATTTCGCCTTCGGTATTTTGGTCGACGATCACCTGGCCGGTGATCGCGAGGCGGATCGTACAGACCACTTTGTCGCGGAACTCGAAGCGGCTCGGATTCCACGGCGCCTCGGCCGGAATCAGCTCTTCGGCGCGGCAGCCGACCATGCGTCCCTGGTCGAGAAAATGCACGGTGTAGATCACCTGATCCTGGAGGAAGGTGCCCATTTCGATCACGTGGCCGACGCTGCCGCGGCGGATCAGCAAGTCGCCGATCGCCATGCCGGGGTAGGTGCCGTCGTTGCGGACGTTGCGGGTGAGCCGCACCGACTCGCCGAAATCGAAGCGTTCCTCGTCGAAGCGGTCGTCGTTCATGTCTTGATGTCGCCGAGCGAAATGAACACGGTTTGCGGCTCGGCCATTTTGAAGACCTTGAACACTTTTTCGGTCTGTGCGTCCGAGCCCACGAAGTCTTGATAGGCGCGCGCCAGCAATTGTTTGTAGATCGCGTGCAGTGCGTCCTCGTCGTCCGGCAGTTGCGCCTTGCCTTGGTCCAAATAGTCGTGAAACCGTTGCAAGATGTGCAGGCGGTTGACATGGACGATGCTCGGATCGTAGGGCAGCTCGAAATAGTGTAAAAAATCCTCGGCCGATTCGAGTTCTTCTAAGTCGTCTAAAAAGCTCATGCCTATTCTCGTCAGGGTTGAAATGTTGGGTACGACGCGCGGAAAGGTTCGTGCCGCCCGAAGGTCATAGCAGGGCGCGTCGAACCCAACCTACAGGGGACCGATCTTGCTCGGGTCGCTGGTCAGCAGATAAAACATCAAGACCAAAAACAACAGCAGCGGGATCAAGGTCAGCAGGGTGTTGGTTTTTTCTTTGAACATGGCTCTTCTCTATCAATTTAAATTCAGTGAACTATGATGCCGCGTGGCCGGCTTCCTGCCGACGGATAACGATGTCCAGCAAGCCCTTCGCGCCGATCCGGTCCATGTCGTCCAGTTTGACCAGGGTCTCGAAGATGCGGCGGCTCAGGCTCAAATCGTGCATCCGCATGTGCAGAAAACCGATCGATTTCAGCGTGAACAGATACAGGCGGATTTGGGTCAGCAAGTCTTTCGGCGCGTCCAACAGATGGCGTCGTTCGAGCAAGCGCCAATCCTCGGGAAACGGAATGCCTTGCCGGATCAGCCGCAAGGCTTGCTCGGCGATCGCCAGCGCTTCGGGCAGGCGGTGCTGGTAATAGTAAAAACGGTTCAACGCGACCAGCACGTTCAGCGATTCGGGGGCCAACGCATAGGCTTCGAGCAACGGTCGTTCGGCTTCGCCGCTGCCGTATAGCTGCGAGGCGGTGCGAATCAAGTCTTGCACGGCCGGGCTGTCTTCCTGCTCGAAATACAAATCCTTGGCGTCGAATTGCAGCAAATCCATCAGTGGCCTCCTGCCGCTTTTTTCAACGGTTCGCCGTGGCAAACGTCTTCTGCTTCGCACTGACTGCATTCTTCGTCCATCAGCACCACGAAGCGCTCTTGACGGGCTTCGAGCGTATCGAGGCGATCGCTCAGGCAGGCGATCGCCTTGCCGATCGGATCGGGCAGATGATGGTCCAGGTCGATGCCGCGCGGGTCTTGAATCTTGGTGCCTTTTTGCTGAATGATCCGGCCGGGGATGCCGATCACCGTGCAGCAGGGCGGCACGTCCTTGACCACGACCGAATTCGCGCCGACCCGGACATTGTTGCCGAGCGTGATCGCGCCGAGAATCTTGGCGCCGGCACCGACCAGCACGTTGTCGCCGAGCGTCGGATGACGCTTGTGCTGGCTCCAACTGGTTCCGCCGAGGGTCACGCCGTGATACAAGGTCACGTCGTTGCCGATTTCGGCGGTTTCGCCGATCACCACGCAGGCGCCGTGATCGATGAAAAAGCGTTTGCCGATCGTCGCGCCGGGATGGATGTCGACGTTGGTCAGCCAGCGGGTGAATGCGGCCAGAAAGCGTGCGGCCAGTTTCCACTCGGCCAGCCAGAGGCGGTGTGCGACCCGGTGCAGCAGCACCGCATGCACGCCCGGGTAGGTCAACAGCACTTCCAATAGGTTGCGTGCGGCCGGGTCGCGGGTAAATACGCAGTCCACGTCGGCGCGCCAGTCCTGCCATAGATTCGGCTCGGCCTCCGACTTTGAGAATATGAAAAGCATCATTGCGTCAGGCCCCAGGCGGTTTTGCCGGCGACCGGCATGCGCGGCACCCGAAAAAAGGTGCCGGGGTAACGATCGTCCTCCGGCACCGAAGGGTGCATTGGCAATGGGGCAGCACTTGGCGAATCGGCATCGAGCTGCGATTCGTGACATTCGGTTGGGATGAATAGCGGTTCGGAACGGTGGTTCATGGCGCACCTCGCTAGAGACGATGTAAGAATTGATTCAATTCGGCTGTTCCGGGCGTGCGTTTGTGCGCGCTGACGAACTCGCGGATCAACGGCAACAGGCGGTTGGCCTGATGGCGTTCGAGCGGTACGCCCATTTGCCGGTAGGCATGGATCACCCCTTGGCTGCCGGAATGTTTACCGAGTACCAGTTGATGGCGGCGGCCGACCACTGCAGGATCGACGCCTTGGTAATTGTTCGGATCTTTCAGCAGGCCATCGACATGGATGCCCGCTTCATGACTGAATACGTCGCGGCCGATCAGGCTTTTGCGGCTGCCGATCGTGTCGCCGGACGCGGTGGCGACCTGATGCGACAAGGCCGGAAAATGGCTGAGATCGATGCCGGTCGCGATGCCGTAGAGCTGATGCAGGCCGACCACGACCTCTTCGAGTGCGGCATTGCCGGCGCGTTCGCCGAGGCCGTTGACGGTGGTATTTAAATGCGTCGCGCCGGCCACCGCGGCGGCCAAGGTGTTCGCGGTGGCGAGACCGAGATCGTCGTGCGCGTGCATTTCGATGTCCATGCCGGTGACGCGGCGCAGCGCGCGGATCGCATTCACCACCCCGAACGGCTCCATGATGCCGACCGTGTCGGCAAAACGAATCCGGCAGGCGCCGGCGCGTTCGGCGGCTTCGGCCATGCGCGCCAGAAAATCGGCGTCGGCGCGGGAAGCGTCCTCGCAGCCGAGGCAGGCTTCGAGGCCGGCATCGACAGCCGTTTTAATACAGGTATCGATCATGCTTAACACCCAGGCCCGGCTTTGTTTCAGCTTGTATTGGATATGCTGGTCGGACGCCGAAATCGACAAATCGACCATGCCCACGCCGAGGCCTAAACAATGGCTGAGGTCGTCTTTGCGCATCCTGGACCAGACCAGCAGACGGCTGGATAAATTCATCGCCGCGATCGCCTTGATCTCGTCGCGCTCCTGTGCGCCCATTGCCGGGATGCCGATTTCCAGCTCCGGCACGCCCAAGTCGGCCAGCTGCCCGGCGATCGCCAGTTTTTCATCGAGCGAGAATGCGACGCCGGCGGATTGTTCGCCGTCGCGGAGCGTGGTGTCGTCGATGATGAGGGTGCGGGTCGGTATATTCATAATTCGTCGTATTTGCGTAGATACTCTGTTGCCATCCGCCGGTCGGGTTTTGCAAACCCGACCGTTACGTTTCATTGGCTAATGCTCAAGGCGCGAAACGCAAGCAACGGGGTTGCAAACCCCGTCGCGCCGAGGTACGCAGAGCGTCACTGTCATTAAGTTAAGCCGTTCGTGTTGAGCCTGTCGAAGCATGAACGGCTTAACTTATGCGGCTCGGATTTCACCGTTCACCCTTCGACAAGCTCAGGGCGAACGGTAAAATCCTTAACTTAATGGCATTGACGCAGAGCGTGGGAACGATGAGCGGTATCAACCAGCCATCACGCATACGTCGGCTGGAACGCCTGCTCGGGGTTCGCGACCGGCCCGTCGCCATCCCAATACGGCGACAACTTCCGCAAACCAGCGGCAATGCCCGGCATCACCTTCAACACTTCGTCCACGTCGCTCATCGTGTTGTAACGCGAGAATGAAAACCGGATGGTGCCATGCGCGGCAGTGTAGGGGATGTCCATCGCCCGCATCACGTGCGACGGCTCCAGCGAACCCGAGGTACAGGCTGAACCGCTCGATGCGGCGATGCCGGCCTTGTTCAACAGCATCAGAATCGCCTCGCCTTCGATGTATTCGAACGCAATATCGGTGGTGTTCGGCAAGCGGTTGGTCAGATCGCCGGTGATGAAGCAATGCGGAATCTGCTCGGTGATGCCTTGTTCGAGACGGTCGCGCATCGCCTTGACCTGGGTGTTCTCGAATTCCATGTGCTCCATCGCCAGTTCGCAGGCCTTGCCGAGACCGACGATCGATGCGGTATTCTCGGTGCCGGCACGCCGTCCGCGCTCCTGATGGCCGCCGCGCAACAGCGGGCGAAAGCGGGTGCCGCGGCGCAGATACAACACGCCGATGCCTTTCGGCGCATGCAGTTTGTGGCCGGACAGCGACAGCATGTCGATTTTAGTATCCTGCAACATCATAGGAATCTTGCCGACCGCCTGCACCGCGTCGGTATGGAACATCACCCCGGCCGCGTGCGCCAGCTCGGCCATTTCGACGACCGGGAAAATCGTGCCGGTTTCGTTGTTCGCCCACATCACAGAGACGATCGCGACTTGGTCGGACAGCAGGTTTTTGTATGCTTCCAAGTTCAATCGGCCGCATTTGTCGACCGGCATCCGGTGGATCGTGTAGCCTTCCTTTTCGAGGTTTTCGCACAGGTTCAAAATCGCCGGATGCTCGACCGCGGTGGTGATGATTTCCTTGCGGTTCGGCTGCGCCTTGATCGCGCTCAGGATCGCGGTCGAATCCGATTCGGTGCCGCAGGAGGTGAAAATGATTTCGGAGTCGTGTTCCGCGCCGAGCAGTTCCTGCACCTGGCCGCGCGCTTTCTTGATCGCCCGCGCCACGCCGTCGGCGAAGCGGTGGATCGACGACGGATTGCCGAATTGTTCGGTAAAAAACGGCAGCATCGCATCGACGACCGCGTGATCGACCTTGGTGGTCGCGTTGTTGTCTAAGTAGATGTCACGCATGGCTGGCCTCCTGAATGTTGACCAATGACGCGGGCATTTGCGACGCCGGCACGACCTTGATGAATTCGCCGAGCACTTCCATCAACCGTTGTTGAATGCCGGCAATCGTCATCGCGGCCATCTGGCAGCCGTTGCAGGCGCCGGTCATGTTCACGTAGGCGGTGTTGCCGACCACTTCGACCAGCTCGACATCGCCGCCGTCGGCCATCAATTGCGGACGCAGCGAGTTCAACACTTCTTCGATCTTCTTGATCCGTTGCAGATTGGTCAGCGGGCCTTTTGCGGCAACTGCTCCATGCGTTGCTCTAGCTCCTGCATCCATGCAGTCGGCGGCGGCCACGACCGGTTTTGCGATCGGGGCCGCGTTCGGATCGAAGGTTTCGCCGCGTTCCTTCAGCACCTTTTCGAGGATCGCTTCGATGTCTTCATGACAGGCTGCGCAGCCGCCGCCGGCCTTGGTATAGTTGGTCACGTCCTCGACCGTGCGCAGTTTGTTAGCCCACACCATCTCTTCGATCATCACCGCATCGATCGCAAAACATTTGCAGACCAGTGCACCTTCTTCGTGATCGTCCCGCCATTCCTCGCCGCGGTAATTGGCGACCGCAGCTTGCAGGGCTTCGCGGCCCATCACCGAACAGTGCATCTTTTCCGGCGGCAGGCCGTCGAGTTCGGCGGCGATGTCGTTGTTGGTGACCTTCAGCGCATCATCCAGGGTCATGCCTTTGATGATTTCGGTCAATACCG
>Ga0208625_100061_pt1 | contig 25724 bp, 16 predicted proteins | sample LakWasMeta8_HOW4_2_FD_183858 | JGI IMG/M metagenome (GOLD analysis project Ga0208625, IMG submission 183858) | Freshwater sediment methanotrophic microbial communities from Lake Washington under simulated oxygen tension - Sediment Metagenome... | ecosystem: Environmental > Aquatic > Freshwater >... | reverse complement strand
TCTATCTGGCGATTGGCATCAATCTGAATGGTGAGAAGGAAGTTCTGGGACTTTGGATCGCCCAAACCGAGGGAGCCAAGTTCTGGTTGCAGGTGGTCACCGAGATGAAGAATCGTGGCGTGCAGGACATTTTCATCGCGTGTGTCGATGGTCTGAAAGGTTTCCCCGAAGCCATCGAAACCGTTTATCCGCAAACAACTGTCCAGCTATGCATCGCAGGGCAATCGCGCTATGTTGAAAAACTAAATATTATCAATCCGTTACATACATGATTTTGTTGATAATAATTCTCATCAATAGCGCAAAATTTTGATTTTACAAAATTTATAAAAGTCAAATCCGATCGCCCTGCTATGCATCGTGCATCTGCTGCGCAACAGTCTGAACTATGTCAGTTGGAAAATGCGTAAACAGGTTGTCGATGATCTCAAGCGGATATACCAGTCCGCTACCGTCGCTGAGGCCGAGCAGAAACTGCAGGAATTCGAGACGCAATGGAACGACGCTTATCCATCGATTGCCCAAATTTGGCGGCGCAACTGGGATCGCATCATCCCATTTTTCGACTATCCGCCGGAGATTCGCCGGATCATTTACACCACCAACGCTATCGAGTCGGTCAATATGAGCCTACGGAAAATCACCAAGAATCGTGGCTCGTTTCTCAGCGACGAGGCTTTATCAAAATTATTCTATCTAGCGTTGATGAACATCAGTAAAAAATGGACCATGCCATTGCATGACTGGAAAGCCGCTTTAACAGGCTGTTGATTTTATCTTCCCCACAAGCCGCATTGATCCGTTGATCCAGAAGCAAGATAAATTCATAAGATACTGTTTTCAGCGATAAAATAGTTCTATCTCAAATATATTGCATTGATCCCATGCGCGGCGCCGACATCACTCAAGACGAACTGTTCAGTTACCGAACCCTGGAAGAGCGGATTCCCCAAAAGCATCCGCTTCGCAAGCTGCGCAAGGGGTCGATCTGTTGCTCGCCACTCTAGACGACGAGTTCGACGCCCTGTACGCACGCCGCGGCCGAGATTCCATTCCTCCGGAACGCTTGCTGCGCGCCAGTTTGTTGCAAGTCCTGTTCTCCATCCGTTCGGAGCGGCAGCTGGTGGAGCATATTGACTTCAATCTGCTGTACCGTTGGTTCGTCGGCTTGACGATGGATGACGCCGTGTGGAATCACTCCACCTTTAGCGCCAACCGCGACCGCTTGCTGAACGAGCGCATTAGCCGTATGTTTTTCGAGCGGGTCCTTGGCCTTGGCGGAATGGAAAAAACTCCTCTCCGATGAGCATTTTACGGTGGATGGCACGCTGATCCAGGCTTGGGCCTCGCACAAGAGTTTCGTCAAGAAAGACGGCTCGACCCCCAGGGTGATCGGATTTGACTTTTATAAATTTTGTAAAATCAAGATTTTGCGCTATTGATGAGAATTATTATCAACAAAATCAAGTATGTAACTGATTGATAATATTTAGTTTTTCAACATAGCGCGATTGCCCTGGCTCGACCCCGCCACCGGAAGACGGCGGTCGCAATCCCACGGTCAATTTCAAAGGTGAAAAGCGCAGCAACGAGACGCACGCCTCGACCACCGATCCGGATGCTCGGTTATACAAAAAGAACGACGGCGACAAATCTCAGTTGGCTTTCCTCGGTCATGCCTTGATGGAGAACCGCAACGGCCTGGTTGTCGATGTCGAAGTCACCCATGCCACCGGCACGGCGGAACGGGACGCCGCCAAAGCGATGGTCGAACGCACCGTGACCAAGCCAGGTGCCACGTTGGGCGCCGACAAAAATTACGACACCAAGGACTTCGTCGCGGCCATGCGTCAACGTAAAGTCACCCCGCATGTCGCGAGCAAAGATAAAGGGTCGGCCATCGACCGCCGAACCACACGACACGATGGTTACCGCAAAAGCCTCAAAATCCGCAAGCGGATTGAAGAGGTCTTCGGCTGGGCCAAGACCGTCGGCCCGCTACGCCAGACCAAATTCCGCGGCTTGAAGAAGGTCGCCGCGCAAACGGTTTTTACCTTTGCCGCCTATAACCTGACGCGCATGAGCGCGATTTTCGGTTGGCGCTATAGTACTGCCTAGGCGCTCGTGCGCCTGAAATCCGCCAAAAGGCGGAATTGAATCCCCTTCGGGGTGAATATAACCGGCTAAAACCGGTTTTTGAGGCATAATCAGGCTTCTGAAGCCCTCAAAGCCTCAAAAAAGGGCGTCGAATCCGAAGGTATAGCGGCAAATTTCAACAGCCTGTTAAATCGGTTTAGTATTCAATTTGACGATCGGATGCCCAACCGTTAATAAACCCCGTTTACACAAAATTCAGGACACCCTCCCACCTCGTCGAAAATCTGTTTGCGCGACTAAAGCATTTCAGAGCGGTCGCCACGCGATACGACAAATTGAAGCGCAATTTTGAAAGTATTATCGCCTTGGCCTGCGCTTTCATCTGGCTGCCCATGTAAAATGGCAACAGCCCCTAGCTTTCGATGAGACCAGGTGGAGTCAAAATTTATGACAAAATGAAACAGATATAAAAAAATTTATTATTTTTTATTATTGTTTATCAATGCGTTATGCGCTTCCTGTAAAGTTTTAGGATTTGGCTGAAATAATTTATGATTTTTAAAAAGAGCGTAAAAATTTATGATAATAACTTATTGATTTTTTTATATATTTTTATGTTCAAAAAATAATTTATGAGGGCATGAGTAATAAGTCGCAATAATTCGTCGTTTGAGTCTCAAATATCCGTCGTTTGAGTCGCAATAGTTTCGTTGTTTGAGTCGCCATAATTCGTCGTTTGAGTCGATTTTTTTTTCATATAAAATAGCTGTAGACCGCTACCAGCAAGGCTCCCGGCTTTTTCCAAAAAACAAGCTAACTATATTTTCTAACTATAACTTAATAGTTTTTAAAATACAAAATCAAGACATGTCGGATCTCATAATTTATGAAAAAAATCTCAGAATTAATGAAATCACTGATCGATAAGCAAGGCTGAAACCGTGACAACGCTCGGTTTCTCTGGCTACCAGGCCTTACCTGCTTGAAAAGCCATTTCACCAATTGTGAGACGGCAACAGATTTTTACTGCTTATTATGAGATTTCATGTACAGCGAACAAATCTCATAAATTATGCAATGCATTGTTTTATAAAAATATTCATGTTTCACTATTTATGAGATTCGACAAATACCAGCCATTGTCTTTAGGCATAGAAAAATGACATCGATACCCAAATGCCAAAACGAAAATATCATTAAAATTCAATCATTTGTTATTTGCCAATCATTGTCTTATGGCATAGACGATCGGCATTGGCGCCTGCATTTATCCTTGCAAAAACCTTGATTTATGACATAGATGTAAACTTGTCTTTTGGCATAGATTCTTTTTAAAACAAACGCTTATCGATATATACTTGGGCAGCCTGGTCAGTTCCCTCTTTACCTGGGCCTTGTCTTATGACATAGATGCCCGGCATTCTGGGCTGATTCTTATCCTGGTCCTGGCGAAAAACCTTGATTTATGACATAGATGGAAACTTGTATTATGGTATAGATTGTTTTTAAATCAATTACTTACTGGCGTTTATGTGAGAGGACGAGCTGGATTTCAATTCGCTTGATGTTGTCTTATGACATAGGCGATCGGCATTCAGGGCTGGTTCTTATCCGGGAGAAAAACCTTGATTTATGACATAGATTATTTTAAATCAATTAATTGCAGTCTTCGGCGTGAAGAAGCAAGCCGGATTCCAATTCACTTGCTGTTGTCTTATGACATAGATGCTCGGCATTCTGGGCTGATTCTTATCATGGTGCTAGCGAAAAACCTTGATTTATGACATAGATAGACACTTGTCTTATGGCATAGATTCTTTTTAAATCAACCGCTTATCGATATAGAGCTGGACGGACTGGCCGACTTCCCTTTAGCTGATCCTTGTCTTTTGACGTAGACGATCGGCATTGACGCTCGCTTTTATCCCTGCGAAAAGTTTGATTTATGACAAGACAAAATCATCACATCTCTTTAAAAAAGAGAAAAGGGAGCCCCGCCCACTGGAAAAGTCTGGACCTGAGGCGTTGAGGGAGAAGCTGCGTATTCTGATTAATTTGAACACCGATTCTGGCGACTTGAACACTCATTCTGGAAATACCCCCAAAAGTGTTCAGCTTGAAATCAGAATCAGTGTTCAGATTGGATCAGAATAGGTGTTCAGGTTGGGCCAGAATATGCAGACGTAGGCCAGATGCAGTTCAACACATCGTACCTGCACGATCTGACCCGGTAAGGGATCACGGCAAACGATGTAGCGGCAGCCGGCTGCTACTCGTTCGATCTGGCCGCCTGGCGATTGCGGATGCATATTCGCAACGACAAGGGCGACCTGTGGACGAAATCCGCCAACTACCACTCGCGCACACCACGATACAACGCCGCACAGACTTTGTACGATCAACTCGTTTTTCTTCAACTTTTTCATAGTCAACGCGATAAGTCGCAACGCTTTTTGAAACAACTGGCTAAATACACAGGCAATGAGTCGATCCGAAAAGCCGCTAAACTTGCCAGCAAACGGGTCTATCATCGCAAGGACATAGATCCTGACGTACTTTACGACAGCCCCAAACTGTAAGCGCAGTGCAATCTTTTATCCGGACCATCAATTCACACAGCACAGAGTTTGACCTTTTGCTACTGAACTGTTTACTTGGTTAAGACATTTCTGGGTAAATAAAATTGATGTAGATGGTAGGAAGTGAAAAGATGGACTTAAGAATTACTGTTTAAAAATCAGTGTATTATATTCACGCCTCATGCCGTTTAAGAGTTGATCGCAAATAAAATGATCAGCAGTTCATTGATAAATTGACCGCCGCGGACAATAAATTTTTTACAGGTCTTTTTGCATTTTTACGATGGTTTGCGCTTATAATCGAGATTACATGGTCCCTCAGGTGACGTATTTATCTGATAGCCACAATTTCTGTGCATGTATTTTTCAAATAGCTGCGCATCAGGATTGTTCAGATTTCGAGCGTTCAAGCTATAAATTGTTAGGTAAAAGTAAAAAAAATCATAAACATGGAAAGTCTAGTCAAACCCTTAAGCCGTCAAAAGGCTTCTTTCGGCCGTCACGAAACATTTGCATTACGTTACGCCTGGCTCACAAAAGGATTTCAAGCCCTCCTAAACAATAAAGACATTTTCCACTCAGATAACGCCACAATTGAACTAGGTGTCGGAAAAAACATGGTGAACTCCATCCGCTACTGGTTGCGAGCTTCACAAATGATTGAAGATTCTGATGCTGGGCTTGTTCCAACGCAATTAGGACAGTCGCTATTGTCGGAAAAAGGGTGGGACCCTTATCTTGAAGATGAAGCGACACTGTGGCTCATTCATTGGCAATTGGCCACGAATGCGGAACTAGCCACAGCGTGGTATTGGTTTTTCAATTGTTATCATAAGGCCGAGTTCACGACTGAAGATGCAATGGAATCCTTAACGGAGTTTGTTCGCAACAACCTTAATGGTAAGCACTCGGAAAGAACTGTAAAACAAGAAGTTGCAATGATATTGCGGATGTATTGCCCTTCTAAAATCAATGCTAAATCGATTGAAGAAAGCTTGGATTCGCCATTAGCCTCTCTAAAACTTATTACGTCTATAGAAGATCTACACGTTTACCGTTCCTATGGCAATTTGCAACCAAGTTTACCGATAGAGCTGATTGGCTACGCGGCCAACGAAATATTTAATCAACGGCAAACCGAAACTCTTCCGATTGCCGATTTAATGTATGGTCAAAAAAGCGGAATTGCACTGGGAAGCGTATTTAGACTTACGGAAAGCGCCTTATTGGCAAAATTAGAAAATTTAGTGAAAGCATACCCCAACATTTTTCAAATCAATGAAACGGCTGGCGTCAATCAGCTTTACCGACAAGATAGCACGACCGAGTCGCTAACTTTTCTCCGTCATTATTATCAACCTACCCGGTAATGGCGGCGATATGAAAGACATTATACAAGTAGACACCCATTACACTCGTTCTACCAACTTAGAACGAGATGCCGAGTCAAGCGACGTTCTTAGGGCTTATATTCCAACATCCAGGGCAGTTCAGACTCTAGACAAAATCGCACAAACGTTTAACCAAAAGGCGATGCCTAGGGCATGGTCTTTAGTCGGCCCTTATGGATCAGGAAAATCGTCGTTTGCCGCCTTTCTGGCTCATCTTTTAGAAAACCAAGAACGGACAAACAGCGTACTTGCCGAAGAAATTTTGCAACGGCACAATCCGGAAGTCGCAGAAAAATTTACCGCGTGTACACACGACTCTAATGCCTATTGCATAGTGCTGTTAACGGGCAGTCCCGAATCGTTGAGTAAGCGCTTCGTTCAAGCGCTATACCAAGCCGCGGTTGGGTATTTCGATGAAATTGATACAGAAGGCTCGCCTTCAATCGTTCACGACCTAGAACAAGCAAGACACCAAACGCAAACAACCAGTGAAATTGTCAAACTGTTAAAAAAGCTGCGCGAGGCCGTCGGCTACGTTTCAGGTAAAGGTATTTTGATTGTCATCGATGAGCTGGGCAAATTTCTTGAATATGAGGCTCGCCATCAGGGCAGTAATGACATCTTTTTGCTGCAAGCATTAGGTGAGTTATGTGTTGAAGGCGGGGATGCCAATATTCTACTCGTGGTATTGATGCATCAAGCCTTTGAACAATACTCAAAAGGTCTTGCCGAAGCACAGAAACAGGAATGGTCAAAAGTGCAGGGTCGGTTCGAAAATGTGCCGTTTCTGGAGTCTACAGAACAAACATTGAGGGTCATATCGGCGGCTTTTCATAGCCGGTTGTCGCCGGAAGCTCTGCAAGACATTCAGGAGCAGGCCACAGAAATCGTCGGTGTATTGGAAAAACAAAACGCCCTACTTTCAGGATTATCGTCAGATGCGGCCATAGACGTTCTGACAAAGTGCTATCCGCTGCATCCGATTGCGACACTATTATTGCCGGCGCTGTGTCAAAAAGTCGCTCAAAACGAAAGAACTCTGTTTAGCTATCTCGGCAGTCAGGAATACTTCGGCTTTAAAGACAGCTTAAGTCGCATACAAAATGTGGGTGACTGGGTATTGCCGTGGGAAGTATTCGAATATTTCATAGAAAATCAACTTTCAGCCACCACAGATCATGCAACCCACAGACGCTGGGCAGAAGTCATCACTGCCACGGAACGGCTGGGCGATGCCGACGATCGAGAAATTCAACTATTAAAAACCATCGGCCTATTTAACATCATTGGCCGTCAAGCAGGATTTAAAGCCAGTAAAGAAATATTAACCCTGTGCTTCCCAAAATCGGTCGATGTGGAGCAACTGCTCAAGAACCTGCAGGCTAAATCTATTATCAACTATCGCAAATACAGCTCGGAATATCGGGTATGGGAAGGTAGTGATTTTGACCTTGATGCCGCCATTATCGAAACGACACAGCTGCTTGGTCGCGTCAATTTGGCTGAGGCACTGACGCATCGAAATCAGCTGATGCCGGTCGTTGCGCGTAGGTACTCAATCACCAGCGGCGTATTGCGCTATTTTCAGCCCTTTTATGCAGATGCTACGACGCGGAATGATTTCTTCGAAAGCGTCGACCAACCTAGGATCGTTTTCTTTCTGCCGGAAGGGCAAGATGATCGCGACATGTTCAGCGAAAAAGTTAGGTCCTACCCTGACCCACTCACGATCTACGTCTTATGCGATAACGCAGCGCAAATCAAACAAGTGGTTTCCGAAGTGATTGCTTTGGAAAAAATTCAGACCGAGCGTGCGGAATTAAAGTCAGACCCTGTTTCGCAACGAGAACTGAAAGATCGACTTCAAACGGTGAAAAACCTAGAACTCGATCTACTCAATTCGTATTTGGAACAACCGGAGTCTTTTGACTGGTATTGGAAAGGCGCTCAAACGCTCCTGACCGGTAAAAAGAACATGCAAACCTTACTTTCAAGGGTTTTGGAGACGGTTTTTAGTAAAGCGCCATTGATTAAGAACGAACTGATCAACCGCGACAAAACCTCAGGCCAAGCCAATGCGGCAAAAAACAAACTGGTAGCGGCTTTATTGTCTAACCACCATTTGGAAGACTTGGGATTCGATCCTAAAAAATACCCACCAGAAAAAACCATTTATCGTGCGGTATTCAAGGAACCTGGCATCCATGTGCTACAAAATGGTGTTTGGCAATTCATTAATCCGAGCCCGACTAACAAATATCGTTTTTATGGGGTATGGCAAGCGATCGATGAGCAATTAAAAAGCAGTCAGCGTCCGCAGTCGCTCACCGACATCTATAAGCTTATGGAACAATCGCCCTATGGCGTGCAAAAAGGTGTGTCATCGCTGATTTTTATTGGTTATTTTCTCGCTAATCAGCGTTCATTGGCGCTCTATGATAGCGGCACTTTTTGCCCGCATGTAAACCAGGAGCATTTAGAAATCTTATTAAAGCGTCCCGAGTTATTTTCTGTTGAAGCGTTTGACTTTAGTGGAATTCGCGCCGATTTGTTTAATCAATATCTAGAAAGATTGGTGGGTAAGTCGCCGGAAAATAGCACTTTGCTGGACATCGTTAAACCATTGGCAAAATTCATCCATCAATTACCGGCTTACACCTTAGCTACTCGGGAATTGGACCCAAAAGCTTTGGCTGTGCGCGATGCGTTCCAAAGCACGCAAAGTCCGATGCAATTATTGTTTAAAGAATTACCAGAAGCCTGTGGCTTTCTTGCCTTTACCGACGAGCAGCACTTTAACGGCAGTAATCCAAACGATTTTCTGAATGTGCTGGTCGAGTGCCTGAATATCCTTAATAAAGCCTATCAGAATTTATTGTCCCAGTTTAAACGCCAGCTCTGTCAGGCCTTTGAACTAGCCGAACAAGAAAATATCAGCACAGTAAGACATACGCTAAACCTACGTTATGCAGGCCTCGAAAAATACACCGTTGATGGGCAAGGGCTCAAAGCCTTCATTATAAGATTGCAAAACGAAAAGGATACCGACCAAGGCTGGTTGGAATCGGTTGCAGCATTTTTGGGCAGTGCTCCGCCGGATAAATGGAAGCCAAACAATATCACTCAAGCCGATTATCGTCTGCACGAATTAAGTGAACGCTTAAAGGAGTTGGCAGTAGTACACGCCGAACAACAAAAAGCCGATGTTGGCACACAAGCGACATTAATCCGCATCGTTAGCGAACAGGGGGAATATAGTGAAATTGCCTATATTACTGAAAAACTGAAACAACAAGCCGATGCCAAAATAGCGGAACTGCAACTAACAAAATCGGACAAAGCCTTAAAACAAGCCATTCTTGCGAGATTGATGCGCGAATTAACCGAATACAATTAATTTAAGAGAAATTACTATGAGTGACGATAAGCCTGTTAGGCATTTATTAGGGTTATCAGGCGGCAAGGATAGTGCGGCTTTAGCGATTTATATGCGTGATAAAGTACCAGAGATGGAGTATTACTTTACTGATACTGGTGCCGAATTACCTGAGACTTTAGAGTTTATCGATTTGATGGAAGATTATTTGGGCAAAGAAATTACTCGCCTAAATGGAGGGCGCCAGTTTGATTACTACCTAAAACTACACAATAACTATTTACCCTCAGCTCAACAACGCTGGTGCACAATAAATCTTAAGCTCAAACCTTTCGAAGAGTTTGTAGGTGATAACGAAGTTATAAGTTACGTTGGTATTCGCGCAGATGAGCCGCAGCGAGAAGGCTATATTTCTACTAAACCGAACATCAAGGCAGTATTTCCCTTCAAGGAAGACGGCTTAGTAAAAGACGATATTATCAAATTACTTGAAGACTCAGGCTTAGGGCTACCTAAATATTATGAGTGGCGAAGCCGGTCTGGATGCCATTTTTGTTTTTATCAGCGCAAAATAGAATGGATAGGTTTGTACGAACATCATCCCGAGTTATTTGAAGACGCTAAAAGATATGAAAAATATGATGAAAAAACAGGTAAACGCTATACCTGGTCACAAGGTGAGTCGCTAGATGAGTTGTTAGCAAGAAAAGATGAAATTAAAGAAAAATTTGCTAAAGATAATCAAAAAAATAAACGATCAAAAGGGTTAGTTGATGTAGTTTTAGATTCAGATGATGACGACGATAGATGTTTGATTTGTATGTTATAGGGATAATATGGATATTTTTCAAAAATTTGAAAATATAAAGACTTATAAAGAAAACGGTATTACGAGTGTTCATAAACCTGTTATGTTGCTTATAGCATTAAGTCATTGCTATAAGCAACATAATAGAATGATGTTGTTTTCAACATTAGATAATGAGTTCAAGAATTTATTTTTAAAATTTTATTTAGAGGGGGAATATGAAAATTCTTATTCCCCATTTGGTAAGTTAGAAAATGATGGAATATGGGAAGTAGATAACAGTATAAATTTACGGCGAACTAGCGCAGGACACTTGCATAAAAAGGAATTATTAGAAAAAAATGTTTCAGGCGGCTTTACGGAAGAAATATATACAATCCTTAAGAACGATAAAAAATTAATTTTATCAATCGTAAAGTATCTTCTGTCTAAATATTTCCCTCACCAACAACACTCCCAGTTGTTATCAGCGCTCGAGTTACCTATAGAGAATGTCAAAACTCTTTCCAAGGAAGAAACTAATGCAAATTCAATGTATAAGAATAAAAAAATCATGGATGCAATAAATAAAAGTTTTAAAAGTGTTTCTTGGGGAACAGTTTACCGAGCAGGTGATCAAAACCTATTCCAAGACTTTTATAAACCAGCACTTAAACTAACAGTTTCTTATGACAGGGCTGTAGGTTTTTTTAGCTCTCAAAGTCTAGTTTCAAATTTACAGGGAATATCAGGCCTTATAAAAAATGAAGGACGTATGCGATTAGTCATTGGGCATCCGCTTGATGATGATGAATTTGCTGCGGTAAAACAAGGCTATCGATTGAGCGAATTATTAGATGATCTAGACACCCGTTTAAGGGAAATGCTAGAAAAAGATAATGATGGGCTATCATTAAACTTAACCTTGTTGAGCATGCTGATCGCATCTAAGCGTTTAGAAATTAAATTTGCTTTTCGTAAGAGAGGTATGTATCACGAAAAAATTGGGATACTCTCTGATTGTGAGGGAAATCGCCTTGTGTTTCAGGGTTCAGCAAATGAAACTATTTACGCCTTAGATGAAGGATTTAATGCCGAATCGATAATGGTTTTTAAGAGTTGGCAGGAAGAAATATTTGAAGCATATGGCACTCCTTGTGTCGAAGGGTTTGAAAAACTATGGAATGGCGAGCAACCCAACACTGTTACAGTAAATGTGCCCTCAAAGATCTATGAGACTATCGTCGAAAAGGCAAATAAAACTTCCGAACCTAAGCGATTATTTGATGAAATAGATTCCATTTATAGCAAAAGTCTTAGTGAGTTTTTTGATGAGAAGCGGTCATTCAACCATCCAACAGTGCCAAAATCTTTAAATGGGAAAGATTTCAAAATATTAGATCATCAGAAGGCTGCTATTCAGGCATGGATTAGTAATAACTACAAGGGGATACTAAAACTTTCCACTGGGTCAGGTAAAACGATTACTTCTATTTTTGCGGCAGCAAAAGTGTTTAAGGCTAGAAAAGCTAAGAATGCTGCAACCGTATTAATTGTCGCAGTACCTTATCAGGAGCTTGCAAGACAATGGGTTGATAATCTAAAGATATTCAATATTCATCCGCTATGTTGCTGGTATTCACGAGAAAAGTGGGAAGATGATTTAAAGAAAGAACTGCTTGATCTGAAAATGAAAGCTATAAGTTTCGTTTCGATCGTCGTTGTGAACAGAACTCTTGAGAGTTCAGCTTTTCGTGATCTTATTAGTACTATCCCTGAAGATAATGTCATGGTAATAGGTGATGAATGCCATAATCATGGAGCAAAAAAAACTAATAGTGCTCTTCCTAATGCTTTTTATCGAATGGGACTTTCTGCAACACCTTATCGCTCAGATGACGATGAGATAGACAGCCACTTTCCTAATGAAGCTAAAGAACGAATTAATTCCTATTATGGGAATATTGTAGCGGAGTATTCGCTAGGTGATGCAATTCATGATGGTGTGCTATGTGAATACAACTACCATATTGTACCAGTTTATTTAACAGAGGAAGAAGAAGAGCAATATGAAAAACTTAGCGCTGAGATTGGTCAACTCATTGCATTCGGCGTTGAAAATCTTAGTTCAAGCAAGCGGAACCAACTTACTATGCTGTGTGGAAAACGTAGTCGCTTATTAGGCGCCGCTTCAAATAAATTATCTGCTTTAGATGCCTTAGTAAGGACAATTCCTACGAATGAGCGAAGTCACTCTTTATTTTATTGTGGTGAGGGTAAGGTCTTTGATGAAAATAATTCTAATGAAACAGATTTGAGAGTTATTCAAGCTGTATCTCGTGTTTTATCTGATGCAGGCTGGCGGACTTCGCGCTTTACTAGTGAAGAAAAACCTGCAGATCGCAAAAAAATTATGGCAAATTTTGTTCAGGCACACATTGATGGACTTGTATCAATGAAGGTACTTGACGAAGGAGTTGATGTCCCTGTGTGTGATAAAGCCTTTATTCTCGCAAGCACAAGAAATCCTCGGCAATATGTACAACGTCGGGGGCGAGTGCTTCGTAAAGCAGAGGGTAAAGAATTTGCTGAAATTTATGATTTTGTAATATTGCCTGTTGGTTCTAGTTTTTCACTAGATGCGTTACGGAGTGCTGAACTTGAACGAATAGATGATTTTGTTTTACTAGCAAATAATAGATTTCATGTGGAAAAAGAAGTTGATCGACTTAATTTGAGGAAATAAGAAGAATGTCTGATATAGATCTTAAAATTAACAAACTAGCAAAGGAATTAGTCTTAGTCGAAAAAAAATGCTTTTATGGTTCTGAGCCTGAACGAGATCGATTAAAGAAAATGAGAGAACTTATTGATGAGGTTTCCAAGGAGTTGAAGCATGATTCTTAATTCTGTTGTCGTAGAAAATTTTCGGTCGTTTTATGGAGAACAAACAATAAGCTTTTCTACTGATAAAAATAAAAACACTACAATTATCTATGCATTAAATGGCGTTGGTAAGACAAATTTATTAAATGCTATCCTCTGGTGTTTGCATGGTACGTTTTCTCCTGGCTTCAAAAACCCCAAAGATGTTCTTAACTGGGAAGCAAAACGTCGAGGGCAAAAAAGCTTTCAGGTAACATTAAGTGTTGAAGAAAATGGCAATCAATACACTATAAAAAGAACCGGTGGGAATAATGAAAATTTCAAGGTTTTCTTAATCAAGGATGATGGAGATGCTGAAGAAATAAAGTATTCCCCTTCATTGTTTGTAAATAGTATTATTCCAAAAGATATGGCTGGTTACTTCATCAATGATGGTGAAGGTAATGACTTAGTGGTTGACCGTGATGGCTATATCTCTGTTCGGCGATCAATAAGAGACATTTTAGGTTTCAATGTTGCTGAAAAAACGCTAGAAGATCTCAGTAAAATAAAAAGTGAAGTACGGCAGGAGTTAAAGAGATTTGATAAGGATAACGAGCTATCGACTTTAGAAGATAGAATACAAAAATTCGACGAGAGTCTAGTACAGAATCGGAAGACTTTAACTGAAACCCAATCACTGTTAGATACCTATGAAGATCAACTTAATTTAAATGAGAAACAGCTAGGATCATCTAATTCGGTTGTTGTTGATCAGCTAATTAGTTATCGAAATCAAACTAATATAACATTAAAGGCTGCAGAATCAAAGCTAGCCATACTTGAAGGAAACAAGATAGCTTTAATACGAGAATATTCTTGGGTGGCTTTTGCTCATCCTCTTACCACTGAGGCTCTAGATTTTATTGATGAATCTGAACTCAAAGGAAAAATACCCGCACCCTTTAATATCCAGCTAGTAAAAGATATCTTAGAACAAAATGAGTGTATTTGTGGAGCTTGTATATCTCCAGGAACTGATGCTTTCGATAAGATTAATAGTTTAATCGGACAGGCTGCTGACCCTGAACTTATAAATCGACTTCAAAAAGCAAGAAGTAGATTAACTGCTGTGAAAACCCTTTCACCTCAAGCGAGAAAGCGAATTGAAGAAAATTATAAAGATGTAAGAGAAGCACAAGACTTGATTACCTCACTAAGAAGTGAACTTGATGAAATTTCGGGTAAGATACTTGATCTTGATGATGAAAAAATTAGATCTTTAGAAAAAGAACGAAATAACTTAAAGAGTAAGATTCGTGAGAGTGAACGAAAAATAGATCGCTTAAATGATAAAATTGATGAATTATTTAAAGATAAGAAAGAGCTTGAGGCACAAGCTAAGAGAATTGAAGGGCTTAGTCCGCGAGCTAAATTATTAAAATCAAAAATAGATCTTATAGAGCAGGTTGAAGAAAAAATATCTGAAGAGCTTCAGCAATCAGAGAAAGATGTTCATGGGCTGCTAGCAAAAAAAATTGACTCCTTTCTAGATAAGTACTTACGGCAAGATTACCGGGTATCGATTACTAGCGACTTGAAAATCTCTTTACAGGATAGAAATGGTAAGCCAGTACCACCAAGTGGTGGTCAAGGTGCAATATTAAGCTTTATTTATATATCTTCACTTATTTCTATTGCTCGCGAAAGACGTGAGTTAGCAAGTGCTATTTTGACCCCCGGAGCTATTGCTCCATTAGTATTTGATGCACCATTCTCAAAATTAGATCCAAAATATGCTCCTAACGTAGCTAAGGAGTTACCAAATTTAGTCGATCAGCTAATAGTGTTGATGTACCAGGATGACGGTAAAAATGTAAGTGAGACATTACGTGCTGAAGGTAAGCTGGGTAAAGAATATTATTTCTGTGAGGAAATTGCAGGTGAAAAAGGTGATGCTGAAATTCATACTTTGAACTTTAATGGAAAATTAGTTCCTGTGACTAAATATGGTTGTCCTATTGATCGAGTAATAGTGAATAAGGTTACTGAAAATGTTTAACAGAAATCTTCAAATAAGCGGCACAGAGCAGGTGATTAATTGGCGCACTGTTGGTGTGAAGAGAGAGCGTCAACACGAAGCTTTAATATCCAGATTGACATTAAACAATAAATCTATCTTTGTTTATCTGAAAGATCTAATGGTTTTTGCAGCAATGGTAGGACATGATCTAAACATTAGACGACCGCTAAAAGGGGAGACAATAGAGATTATTTTAGATACATACGCTAGTGATCAGAAAGATGGGTTCATTTATCTATTAGCTTTGATAGAAAAAAAAGATGGGTTAGTGCTAAAAGATGAAAATTTACGACAAACAGTGCAAATTTTTGAAGAGTACTGCAATGCGGGGCTCTACGAAATTACGAAATGGCTAGATGAAAATCCTGGTGATCCAATAGGGATAGACACGCTGTTAAATAAGATTTTGGCAAAACTTGTTGAAAATGATAGCCAAGGGCCGGTAGATCCAAATGCTATTGAAGTGACTCTTGATTGATCACTGACGTATTTAGATTTTTTTAAAGGTGATCCCCACTGCGAATAGCGGATACTTTAAAAAATCGTGTATTCACAACCGAAGAGAAGTACTTGCATGAGCATGACCGATCGGGTTTGAAGTTCTACACTTAATGAGAGAGTTGTCGTTTCCTTGGTACTTGCCGCCCCGAATTGGCCATTACCAATTCAACGTATTCTCTCTTTTGTTCCGGCCCATAACTTACATGTATGGGTCGGTCATCGCCATAAAAGTATAGGCGATCGTAAGGGGTGTTTTCAGCTATCCAATCGACGACTTCCCGCATGTTTTCATCGTCGACGATGAAATCTACCGCGGCACCAAGCCTCGGGCAAATGTGGTTTTTCTTGGTGTTCACTTCATGCGCGGCATGTTGATCGAGTTTAGGTGCTACGCGTTTATGAATGTGCTTACCCAATTCATGCGAACAAAAACCGTAGGTCAGATTGACCATGCCAAAATAATCGATCACGGGGTCGATTATATTGACCGCTAGATCGTATAGTGCATTATAGCTATCGGCTTGTTTGGGGAGATTGGGTATGCCCGTAGCTCGCTGAGTTTCCCCGCATTCGATGAGTTGCCTATAGGTCAGATAGCTTCCACACGACTCATCGAGATTAGGTATTGAACGGCTACGAATCAGTTCAAAACCATCAATTTCCCAGCGAGCGCGTGCTAAAGTTTGCCGAAATTCTTCTGGTTTAGGACCGTAACCGCTCAAGTCAAATAGGTTTAATGCTTGTAACTGCTCATCAAAATGTAGCTGTTCGGCGAAGTGCGGGAATTCCTCGTTGATATAGCGAGATTTTAAATACAGGTTAGTGGGTTCGAATGCGTCGCCATATTTGTATAGATCGAACGTTTGTTCCCGCAGATTGATTTTGACCCGCTCCAGCAAGCGCGGGATGGCTTGATTCTCAAAGTCGTCGTAGCGCATCAGGCTTAATTTGCCGGATTTGATATGAATTTTTATCAAATCTGTTTGTTCGATATCGCCATACAAAATCGTAGCGCAGCCAATGTATATTCTCAGCAAAGCCGGCAGTTCCTGAACCATGCTAGTGTGCAGATGCAGAGCCTCGCCTTCATCCAGAAAACCTAGACCTTGCTCTGTCGCGTGTCGACAGGCTTCGGCAATGAGCTCGGCAGTGCTGATTTTGAATAAAATCGATCTGGCTGTCTCGATGGCATGTTGATAATCGCCGAAAAAGGCCTTGATGTCTTTTTGCAGCCCCGCTTCTAAATGTTTGTACGGCTTGCGTTTGGAAAAGGCCTGTAACGCGAAATAGGTGATTAAGTCTTCGATTTTGCTTTGCCTGGCTTGCTCGAATAGCGCGTCTTCGTTGTTGTCCAGCGTAAAGCGTATGGCTTTACTGATGCTGCCAAAGGCTTCGGTGAGTTCGATCAGTGAATCGATTTCCGATTTGTCGGGTAGCCGCCCAAGTTCCAGAATTTTCTGCCACAGCGGATCGATAAGGTGTTTGTAAGCCAGATATTTCTTTTCATTACGAGACAGTTTAGGCTCAGCGGGTGAGATGGGTCTATGCGACAAGCGTAAAACATTGCGCTGGCTACGTTGCCGGCCGAACAGAAAACGCTGTTCCGCATCTTGATTTTTAAAAACAAAAAAGATGCCGGGGGCGACAGGAATAGCGTCGGTCTCTAAGGTATCCGCTATAAATTCCTTGAGCTCGCTTTGGGTATAGTATTTTTGGAAGGTATTGCGTTGAGTGACGACGCCATCGTTAAAAGCTTGGCCTTTTAGTGCGTTTTGATTGAATAACATGGCGGAAGCCACTAGCACTTGGTTAGCCAGGTTATAAGCGCCGAGTAATGCTTCCTGTCTCTCATAATAGTTTTCGATGACATTGATCACGAAGCCTAAATTGACAATGTCGGCGACTTGTTTGGGTCGGTCGGGTGCATAATGTGGGTCCCAGCCGGACACGGTAATGGCATTAGCAGAAAGATTACGAATGTCGTCGCCTTTGCCGCAGCCGTAATCGAATACGGTTAACGAGCCGTCTAAAAAACCATGGCGAGCTAAGCACTGCATCGGAGCGGACAAGTTGCTGCGCGAAAGAGCGGTTAAGTGCCGTGCAATAGCCGTGGTTTGTCCAGAATCAAAAGACGGCTCGTCAATACTTTCCGAATTCCCGATTGGGACGAATTGACCATCAATTAGTTGAAAGCCTTTTTCGGCAATTAGATTCTCCCAAGCGCGCTTGAAACCAATCGCGATGGGATTGTCGAATAAACCTAACTGCTCAGCGGCCATGGTCAGATCCCGGTATTCGGAAATACGAGGATGATGTTCGCTAAGCAACAATTCTTTGCGGTGCAGAATAGGTGGGTTCAGCGATGACGCATAGCTGCGAATTTCGACTCGTTGTATGTCTAAATTGATACGATAGCTTATTTCCAATACGGGAAATGGGGCATTGTAAAACTCTTGGTAGAAGAGTAATGATAAACCTTGACCGGTAACATCATATTTTATTACGTTGTAATCAATCTCCGCATGGATATTAGCCAGAATTTCCGCCTTAGCCACTGCCTCCTGAACTGCGTCGGATTGCGCGGAAGTTAAGCTGGTATGCCAGTAAACATTGTTGAGGACTCTTTTGCCGATCATAAAAACGAATACCGTTTAGGTGAGAGCTAGCTCTCGCAAACGCTTAACTTCTTCGACAAGGAGATGGCCTGCTTGTTGGATTTCCGTCTCGGTTGTATAGCGCCCAATGCTTATTCTGATTGCGCCATAAAGTCTTTCGCCTTCGATATCCATTGCCCGGAGTACATGTGAAGCTTCAATGGCGCCCCTATTACAGGCAGAACCTGATGCAATTGCAATGCGGTCTCTTAGGCTAATAATGAGCGAGTCGGAACCGACTTGATCAAAACTGACATTGATGATATTCGGCAGAGCATGTGCTTGTTTACCATTAAGGATGACGCCTTCAAGTTGATTCAAGCTGTTCAACATCGATTGTTTTAATCGTTGGCAATGCTCGAAATCTTTCGACAAAGTTTCCTGCGCAATTTTAAAGGAGGTTGCCATCCCTACAATTTGATGTGTGGGGAGCGTGCCAGGACGAAGGCCAGATTCTTGTCCACCACCATGTAATATTGGGGTAAGTTGGTTTTTTTTGCGATTGCGAATATATAAACAGCCTATGCCTTTAGGACCGTAAAATTTATGTGCTGAAATTGATAGTAAATCGATGGGGGTAGACGATAGATCGATCGGTAATTTCCCAGCGCTTTGAGCGGCATCAACATGGAAAAACAATTTTTTATCGCTGAGCGCCTGGGCAATCTGTTCAATAGGCTGTATAGCTCCGGTTTCATTGTTGACATGCATGATCGATACCAGCGTCGTTTCATCAGTGATCGCGTTCAAAATGTCATCTAACGCAATCACGCCATCCGAGCCAGGACGTACATAAGTTACTGAAAAACCTTGAGCCTCAAGATACTTGCAGGTATCTAATACTGATTTATGCTCAATAGCCGAGGTAATAATGTGCTTACCTTTATCGCGATAGGCTAACGCAATGCCCTTGAGGGCAAGATTATTGGATTCGGTTGCTCCTGAAGTGAAAATAAAATCTTTGGTGTCTCCATGAAACCCTTCTGCTATTTGGGAGCGGGCATTTTCTACAGCGATCTCCGCTTCTCCTCCAAAACAATGCTGTACAGAGGCAGGATTAGCGAATATTCCTGAATTTGTTAAATAGGGAAGCATCGCCTCAACAGCTTCTGGCGCCATTGGAGTTGTCGCGGCATAGTCGAGATAAATTTTTGTTTTCAAGGTGATAGTTCTTTGGCTTGTTGCAGCATAAGCATAATCAGAAGCCTCATTCTAACAAATTACGTAGTCGATCATGAGAAAACAACCAACCATTTGAGATATAAAGTTATTCCGCATAAAGAAGGAGACCATTTCGACCGAAAATGTTAAAATACCCCACGTTTTCCGGTCGAAAAGGTGGAAAATGTTGATCGCATCGAGCGCTGGCCATCAGACGAATTTATTCGGCACCGATCTCCTGCAGCAACTGGATCCGAGTGATCCTTTGTTACGCTTGGCGAGCGCCATTCCGCGGCGAGAACTGGATCAGGCGTTTGCCAAACATTATTGCCAAAGCCTGGGAAGCCGATTCGCCTCATGGTGGGACTGTTGATCCTGAAGCAGTTGGAAAACCTCAGTGATGACGCCGTCGTCCTGCAATTCAAACGCAATGCGTACTACCAGGCCTTTTGCGGTTTTACTGAATTCAGTTGTCAACTACCTTGCGACAGTAGCGAGTTGGCGCATTTCCGCAAGCGCATCGGCCACGAAGGCGTCGACCAGCTGTTTCAAGTCAGTGTCAAACTGCATGGCAAGGCGGCGCTGGAAGATGCCGTCAACATCGACACCACCGTCCAGGAAAAAAACATCACGTATCCGACCGACGGCAAACTGGCGATCAAAATCATCAATCGGCTGAACAAGCTGGCCAAGGCTCATGGGATTCAACAACGCCGCACCTACGGCAAGGAAGTCAAAGCGCTACGCTTACAACTTCGTCACTTTCGCCATGTCAGCCGCCGCTCCAAAGCTAAAAAAGCGTTAAAACGTCTGCGCACCATCGCGCACGCTTTGATTCGTGAGTTGCGCAGAACCTTGCCCTGCTATGCTGATGTAAAAAGGTTATTGCGCCGCGTTTTGTGTGCGCGATTCCAAGAAGGCGTTAATTTCGGAAAGCCTAACGCCGGTGGCTCGTTTTCCGATTTTGATCGTCTGTATATGGCCGCTTTTCACTAGGCGCCAAAATGTAGCGATTGAAACTCCAAGTGTCTCTGCCGCCTTGTGGGGGCGGAGGACAAGGGCTCTGGGTGTCGCATCTTCGAAATGTGAATCCATGTGGGTTCCTTTCGGCAATTAGCCGAGGAAGCGATAGCGCGAGCAGGGTCTCATTTTTTAGGGCAGGAGTTGCGGTGATAGCTATATGACAAAGTGTCACGTTTGGAAAAAACCGCATGCAGAAAGTTCATGCATTACACTATCTTATGGTAACTGTTTGATTCTAAACTGCACTTTATTTGTATGCTAGGCTATACACTCGTATCAAAATGTATCAGAATACGAGCTGCTCAATTTAGGGTTGAGCATTCGATCCGCAAAAATGTCCTAAAAAGGCGGGTGACCGCGCGATATCGTGGTAAAAGAAAAAACATGTCTGCTCTCGTGGGTGTTGGCGCACCTGCGAGAGCTTTTTAGGCTCCCGTTTGATAGCATTAAATTCATTTTACCAAACTAGCCCCGAAAAAATTTCCTCAATTGTTAAGAAAACGATTCTGATTTGGCAATAAGAGTATTTTTAATCAATTGAGACTTCAATTTCCTTTTTTGGGGTACCCGTATTTTGTGGTTGATTATTTATTGTGGATGCTCGCAGTAATTCATTTTTTCGAGCAATGAGAACTTGATTAATTGTTTCCGTTTCTTGTGCGCTGCCAGAGAGCGCCATGATGGCCTTTAAGGCTTCGTGGGCTTCCGGGGTGAGACGCAGCATGAGACGCTTTCCACCAGCTCCGGTGAGCGCCTGGATGGAGCGTTTCGAACGTTCCGTTGCCGTCGGCGGCGCTTTGTCAACGTAAACCTTCGGCCGGCCGCGCTTGCGCTTCTCGGCGGTTGACACAACCGGTACTTGGTCCGCCTCCTGAGTGTTGGCATCTGGCGCAGCCGGCATAGGAGTCCCGGTGACTTCCTGCCCAACCCCTGCAAGCAGGCGCTCATGCAGCTCAGCCTGGATGCTGCCGGCGACGATGTTGGTGGTGTCCTCGTCTAGCACAGCGCCAATGTGGGCAACCTTCGAGCCAATAAGGTCGACCATCATCTCGTCCAGGTTGTCGCATTCCGGCATCCTGGCGACAAGTTGTATGACTTGGCAATTGCCCTGCTGTCCGACACGATGAATGCGATCCTCCGCTTGCAGTAGCGCCGCTGGCACCCAATCAAGCTCCACAAAAATTACCGTGTCTGCCCGCGTTAACGTGATCCCTTCGCCTGCTGCGTTGATGCCGCCGACAAAGACATCCAGTCGTCCATTTTGGAAATCCTTGACGATTTCCGCTCGAGCCTTTTGTGGCATTCGTCCGTCGACAACAGCTACTCGCAGTTTTTCCTGCTCAAGCTGAGTCTTCAGGTCGTCGCTGGCCTGGTGATGCGCGCAGAAAACAACACAGCATCCCTTGTTCTCGACGACCTGAAGGACAAGATCGAGCACCTCGCCGCCCCGCACCTTGGCGATACCCAGCGCCGTGCGTGCCTGCTCGATGCCTCCTTGCATGCTCTGGCGCGCTTCCGCCACTGATGCGCCGTTATTGAGAGCGCGCTGGTATTCCTCGCGCGCCAGATCCAGCGCGGTGTGGTAGGCGTGCATCTGCTTAGGGTCAAGATTGCTAATATCGATCCGCTGGCGAGTTTTTTTCGGCAGCTCAGGTAGGACTTTCGCCTTGGTGCGGCGGATCATGAAATGGTTGAGATAATCCTTGACATCCTGAATGGTGTAGCCTCTGTCCTTGGTGAGCGTCGTCGATGCCTCAGCATTAAGCAAGCCCAGCAAGACCGCCGCCTCATGCTCATTGTTCCTGAGCGGCGTTCCGGTCAGCATAAGCAACTGCGTTTTGCCGGCGGCGATGCGCTGGATCGCCTTTGTGCGCTTTGCGGTTTTGTTTTTCGCGCGATGCGCTTCATCCAATATCGCAAGCATCTGGCCGGCGGATAGGAACTGCTCAAGGAGTTCCTCCCGCAGGCGCTGCATCATATTTTCCCAAGCTGCGACCCGCTTGGGGGCGGCGAAGGCCGGCGCCTTAGCATTAACTAGCGGCCCGTCAAGGGTAACTTTGCCCGGATAGCCGCCCGCCGGCTTCTTTTCAATTTTCTTCGCAAGATCAGGGAACGCATCTACAAAAGCCTTTTCCTCTTGCTCATCATTTAATCGCCATGTCTCTGCCCGCGCCGCGATCAAATCATATGTTACGATGTGCCACCGGGCGCTCATGTCCAGTTTATCGAGTTGATTCGTGATGTGCTGGATGGCGCCATGGCCGCCCCATCCTTGGATTTCCCGCTCCCACACATAGCGGGCATTGGCTGGGCAAATGACAAGGATCCTTGGGGCATTGACGGCCTCGGCTGCGGCAATCGCCTGGACGGTCTTGCCGACGCCCATCTCATCACCGATCAGCGCTCGCATGCCGCGCGAGGCGCAGAACTGCGCCCCTTCTTTTTGATATGCATGCAGTAAATAGCCATTTGGAGCAGGAGACTCCCATCCGCAAACCCGGCTCGCATCGAACGCGGTTGGAACAGCTAGTTCCTCATCGGGATCATCGCCCTCCCATTCAAGCCCGAATGTCTGGAGCTTGCTCTTTATGTTTGGCCAGTGCTTCCCAGTGATGTGGATCGAGCCATCCCATGGAATTGCGACCTTGCTACCGTGAGGATAAGCTCCTTCCCAGCGATATTTCTGCTCTGGGGCAACTAGGTAGTGTAGTGGGTTCGATAGATCACATGTGATTTGTACCGTCCAGCCAGTTACTTTGACTTGTAGCTTGCTGCCGTCAGTCGCGAAGGGCCATTTTTTTGCCAGGGTGTCGTCGCAGGTTGCGCCCTGCTTGACTATAGAATCGACGGCCGCGGCAATGTCGTCGGCAGCACTGCCGATCAGCAGACCCACTTCCTCATTTTTTTTGCCACCGGTGGCTACTCGGAAAATATGAGACATCACACTGATGTGCGCGAAATATGGCAAGGGGAGCGGAACTAGGTAGGCTTCAAGTCCATCCCTTAGAGAAATGCGCGAAAAACTGATTCCAGAAAGCGGCATAAACGGCTTGCCAGAGTGTCCGATGACCGGCCAATCCGGATGCCTTTTCACGATCGCGTCGAGGAGATCTTGGGCAACGGAAGGGGCGCCAAAAGTCCAGCCGCCGGCATTATGATCCCAGACACCGTCGCGACGTTTTGCCATCTGGTACAACCCGCTATCCTTTGTTTCATAAAGCCACGACAGGGCCAGCAGGTTGCCGTTGTCGTCGTACGTGACCTGGATGTGCTCGGGCTTCTTCTTGCTACTGAGTTCGCCTGCATTGAGTCTAACCGCAGCCTTAATCATTGCATATCTCTTTTGTGGGGTATATTATTTAAAGAATATGCCCACGATAATATAAGCTTAGTATCGTGTCAATTAATTAGTGTGCATGTATGCGTTATTTTGTATCAAATACAAAATACGGATACACCTTTTTTTGAAGCTCAGGGTCGCAATATATAGTATATATCTGGTAATTTAAGTCTATATGTTGTTCCTGTCTTTAGTTGGCTCAATATTAGCTCATCACCGAAGCCGGGAACATAACTAAATTGCCTTTATCATGTTTGTGCAAAAATTCCAGCCGTTCGCCTAGCTTTCGCCAAGCCTCCGCCTGTTCCGCCTTCAACTCCTGCCGCTGGTAGACCCGTTTCATTTTGTTCTGCTCAGTGTGGTTCAAACATTTTTCTATCACGTCGGGCTGGATGCCAAGGTTGCCCATGATGGTGGCGCCGGTGCGCCGTAAATCGTGAGGCGTCCATTTGCCGCCAGATAAGCGTAAGGCATCCTTATGTGCGCTGCGATTGCTCAGGTCGCGGTCGGTCTGGCGGTCGTTAATCTGCTTGGAAATGGACTTATCACAGACGTGGGTCGTCTTGGTTCGATCCATGAATAGCCAGGTGTCAGACTCTCGAAATTCCGCCAGCTGCTTGAATTGCGCCAGGGCAAAGTCGGATAGGTAGATCGTATGCGGCTTGCCGTTCTTGCTGTGTTCGTCGGGAATCAACCACGTCTTGGCGTTGAAGTCGATATATTCCCATTTCGCCTTAGACAGTTCCCCGACTCGGCAACAGGTCGAAAGCATGATCCATATGGCGCACTCGGTCGAAAGCATCATGTTGGCGTCGGGCAGTTGCTGGTATAGCGCCCTGATTTCGTCTTCGGATAAGATGCGGTCGCGCTCTACCGATTTACCGCCGATCTTGGCTTTGCGAATACTGGCGGTCGGGTCGAATTCGATTATGTCGCGGTCTACGGCAAATCTGAACATCTGCCGAACCAGCGCCAGAATCAGTTTCGCCATGCGATTGACGCCACGCAACAGCAAAGCGTCTGTTATCTCGGTGATATGGCCCTTGCGTACATTGACCACGGCAAGAGTTCCGATAATCGGGAGCACGTCCTTTTCAAACATGCGTCTGATCTCTTTGCCGCCGTCCTTGCGGTTCTGTAAGTCAGTCGCCGCCCAGCGCTCGAACAGGTCGCGGACGGTGATAAGCGCCTGCTGCTTGGCAAGCTCGACCTGCTCGGCCAATTGCGCTTGGCGCTGGCGTTCTTTTTCGAGCCGCTTTTCTGTGCTCGGGTCGATGCCGCGTTTTACCTGCGCCTTGAAGATGTCGCGCTCCTTGCGGGCATCCGCTAGGGTTGTAGCGGACAAGGTGGCCCAACGCTGCTTACCCTCGATCCGGTACGCCAGCCTGAACGATACCGCGCCGCCGTCGGTTACTGGGCGAATGCGGACAAACAGCCCGCCGCCGTCTTTGACAAGCTGTTCTTTGTCGGTCGGTTTAAGGTTTCGGAATGCTCTATCAGTCAATAAATTCTCTGCCATGACGCCACCTGTACGTTGTACAATGGGTAGAAACGCGGTTTTTGACTATTTTTCCGGGATAACATCCGGGATAACATTTTCACGCGCTTCAATGAGTTTTTATGATACGGCTTGAGAACGGAAAGTGCAATAATACGCTGTAAAACAAGGGTATTTTTTGAAGGCGTGAAACCGTCTGAGACGGCATGAAATAGAGTTTTACCTTTATGGGGTGCAAGGGGTAGGAGGTTCAAATCCTCTCGTCCCGACCAATGAAATCTAGACGTTAATAGTAATTGAAAACTGTAATGCTTCAATCTTCAAAACATTAGGTTTTTGATTTGCTAGGAACCGGCAATTCATTACTTT
>Ga0208625_100060_pt1 | contig 25978 bp, 29 predicted proteins | sample LakWasMeta8_HOW4_2_FD_183858 | JGI IMG/M metagenome (GOLD analysis project Ga0208625, IMG submission 183858) | Freshwater sediment methanotrophic microbial communities from Lake Washington under simulated oxygen tension - Sediment Metagenome... | ecosystem: Environmental > Aquatic > Freshwater >... | reverse complement strand
CGGCCGTGGCGAGATAGGCGCTTCACTGAATGCGGAGGTCGAGCTGTATTGCAATGAGGCATATTTTGATGTGCTAAACCGTTTGGCGGGCGAGCTGCATTTTGTCTTTATTACCTCCAATGCCTCGGTGATGGCGGCGCAGTTCTGCCCCGAAGATGCCATTCAAACCGAGATTGACGGCGTTAGCTTAAAAGTTGTCGTGTCCGAGCATCCAAAATGCGTGCGCTGCTGGCACCAGCGCTATGACGTAGGGGAGCATGCAGAGCACCCTGAATTGTGCGGACGTTGCGTTGAAAACGTGGCGGGCGACGGCGAAAACAGGAAATTTGCGTGATGCCTATGTTGAAATGGTTATGGCTGTCGGTATTGGCGATTGTTCTGGATCAGGGCAGCAAGCTTACCGTCGATAGTTTGATGCAGCTTTACCAGTCCATTCCGGTGCTGCCTTATTTTAATCTGACTTATGTTCACAATACCGGGGCTGCGTTCAGTTTTCTGAGCGAAGCCGGGGGCTGGCAGCGCTGGTTTTTTGCTGGTCTCGCGGTTCTGATCAGCACCGGCATCACCGTTTGGTTAGCCAAACTCAAGCCGCAGGAGACCTTGCTGGCCATCGCTTTGGCGCTGGTTTTGGGTGGGGCTGTCGGTAATTTGATTGATCGTCTGGCTTACGGTTACGTGATCGATTTTATCGATGTTTATTATGAAAATTGGCATTGGCCGGCGTTTAATATTGCCGATTCCGCCATTACCCTTGGCGTGGTGTTGATGATTGCCGAATCCTTCGGTCTCGGGCACACAAAAGAGCCGGACTGAGCGAGGCCGAGGAAGTCCTGCTGGAGAGGGTTGAGGAAAAAAATCTTAGCCCGGCTTTTGTGCGCCCGGACAATCGATACTGAACCTCTGTACGCTCTCTCCCAGTTTCAGGGCGGTCAGTTGGCCGCCCCAAAGGCAGCCGGTATCAATGGCATAGCAGTTAGGTCCCTCGAAATAGCCGAGAGTCGACCAGTGGCCGAAGATGATGCGCATATTCGCATTTTTGCGTTTAGGCACTTCAAACCAGGGCATCAGGTGTTTGGGTTGTGAGCCTAGAGGCCCGCTATTGACAAAATCCAGGCGGCCATTGATGTCGCAATAACGCATGCGGGTAAAGCAGTTGATGATAAAGCGTAATCTCTCAACGCCTTTCAGATTCGCGGACCACTGGTTGGGTTTGTTGCCGTACATTTGTTTTAAAAACAGCCGATAATCAGGGCTTCGTAAAACTTGTTCCGCCTTTGAGGCCATTTTTTTGGTCTTGTTGAAATCCCATTGCGGCGGCAGGCCGGCATGAAGCAGACAGAAGTCGGCATTGTAATGAAACAGCGGCCTGTGTCTTAACCAGTTTATCAGTTCATCGCTGTCTGGGGCTTCCAGTACCGGCAGCAGAGAATCTTTTTTCCGGGCTATTTTCTGCGCGCAGGAGGCCGCGAGCAGATGCAAATCATGATTGCCGAGTACGGAGACAGCCGAATCGCCCAGTGATTTTACAAAACGCAGGGTTTCCAGGGATTTGGGGCCACGGTTCACCAGATCACCTGCAAACCAGAGTTGATCCGTGTGTTCGTTAAAGTCGATGGTGTCCAGGAGTCTCAATAAATCATCAAAACAGCCTTGAATATCGCCAATGGCATAGATGGACATTACTAATGCAGGGTTCTTGGGATGGACAAAGTAAATCGCGGGATATTTGCGGTGAAATCGTCGCCCTCATCGGAACGCATTGTATAGTTGCCCTGCATGGTGCCGACGGGGGTCGCGATCATGGCGCCGCTGGTATAGCGGAAGCTCTCTCCAGGCTGGAGATGAGGATGTTCGCCAATCACGCCGTCGCCTCTGACTTCCTGAATTTTGCCGTTGGAGTCGGTTATCAGCCAATGGCGTTGCAACAGTTTTGCCGCGATGGTTCCCGCGTTGGTAATGATGATGGTATAGGCAAAGACATAGCGGTTTTCTTCCGGCACGGACTGCTCGGCGATGAAATGCGGTATGGCTTCAACTAATATTTTGTTTTTTTCGCTCATTATTAGATGATATATAGAATTAATAAGAATATTTCAACGTAACTCATCCTCAAACGCAAGCAACTATTCTGCATGAAACTCAAACATGGCCTTTTTCTTCTATTGTATGCAATACCCTTGCTGTTGCGCGCGGAAGATGCCAATGATCTGTTTGCGGCGGCGGTAAGCGGAAAACTTGAAAGAACCGAAGCCCTGTTAGCCCAGGGTCTTGATGCCGACAGCAAGGCCGGCAGCGGTCGCACCGCACTGATGGGTGCCAGTTTCAGCGGCAATGCACGCATCGTTAAAGCACTGCTCGCTTACGGTGCCGATGTAAATCTTGCCGATAATGCCGGAACGACGGCGTTGATGGATGCTTTGGTATTCGGCAATGAGGAGATCGTCAATTTATTGATCGCTGCCGGTGCCGATGTCAATGCGGCCGATAAACAAAATCTGACGGTCATGAGCAAGGCAAAAAGAACAGGTCGTGACAATCTCGTTAAAATACTCGAACAAGCGGGCGCCAAAGAGGCGTCTATTCTCGCCCAAGACGGAGCAGAGCTCTCAGAAAAGTCGGAACAGAACAGATAAGTGTGACAATTCATCATTTCTGTACGAAGTGGTAATTCAAATTTTTAGATCAAAACCCATCAGGATAAGACATTGCATATTCACATCTTAGGTATTTGCGGCACATTTATGGGCGGGCTTGCCGTCATTGCAAGGCAGCTGGGCTATCAGGTTAGCGGTTCAGACCAGAATGTATATCCGCCCATGAGCACACAGTTGGAACAACAAGGCATCCGCCTGATGGAGGGCTATCGGGCTGAAAATCTGGATGGCAAGCCTGACTTGGTGATTATTGGCAATGCCTTGTCGCGCGGGAATCCGGAAGTGGAAGCGGTGCTGAATAAAGGACTGAAATATGTATCGGGTCCGCAGTGGCTAGCCGAGCATGTCTTGCAGGATAAATGGGTGCTGGGCGTGGCCGGTACGCACGGCAAAACCACCACGACCGGCATGTTGAGCTGGATACTGGAGCATCAGGGTTTCAAGCCCGGATTTTTGATCGGCGGCATTCCGTTAAATTTTGGGATTTCGGCACGCCTGGGCGAATCGGATTTTTTTGTTATTGAGGCCGATGAATACGACAGCGCATTTTTTGACAAGCGTTCAAAATTTGTCCATTACCGCCCGCGTACGGCCATCCTGAATAATCTTGAATTTGATCATGCCGATATATTCCCGGATCTGGACGCCATTAAGAAACAGTTTCATCATCTGGTCAGAACGGTACCGGGCGAGGGTTTAATTATCAGTCCTGCGAATGATGCCAATATCAACGATGTGCTGGCGATGGGCTGCTGGACGCCTGTCGTAAAAACGTCCATCAGTTCCGATGCCCAATGGAATGCCGAACTGATCAAGGCCGATGGCAGTCACTTTAGAGTCTTGCTGGAAAAACAGGAGCAGGGCGTGGTCGACTGGACATTGACCGGCGCGCATAACGTTTATAACGCCTTGTCAGCCATTGCTGCGGCCCAGCATGTCGGCATACTGCCGGTCGATGCGATCAGTGCGCTGGGGCAATTCAAAAATGTGAAGCGGCGCATGGAAGTCATCGCCAACATTAACGGCGTAACGCTGTATGATGATTTTGCACATCATCCCACGGCCATAGAAACGACGCTGGACGGTTTGCGCAAACAGGTGGGCCAGGAACGGATTATCGCCATCGTGGAGCCCCGCTCAAATACCATGCGCATGGGCGTACATACCGAAACGTTGGCCAAGTCGTTGGGCAAGGCAGATCTCGCCATCATCTATCAGCCGGAGAACATGGGCTGGGATTTAAGTCAGCTGAAAAAATATGCAGGCAATATTGAAATCTGCCAGACCCTGGATAAAATTATTGCCAAGCTGAAATTTGAAGCGCGTTATGGCGGCCACTTTGTGCTGATGAGCAATGGCGGCTTCGGCGGGATTTACCAGCGTTTGCAGGATGCATTGGCTGAGTAAAGAGATTTTTCGAATCGGGTTCAGTCCAGATTTTGGCTGCCCCGATACGCCCGCATCAACGCGATAAACGCCAGAAAATCGTATAAGCCGTGAATCAGCACGGGCGTCAGCAGGTTTCTTTCGCCGCCGTAATCCAGCGCTAGGCCCAGATAAATGCCGACCAATGCCGCCAGGACCGCATACAGAGGGGTTACGGCATGAACCAGGCCAAAAATGATATTGCTGCCGATCAGGCCTGCCGCCATGCCCCAGGCATTTTCGATCCAGGGCTGGATGACGCCGCGAAACAAGAGTTCTTCCGATAGCCCCGCAATCGCAGCCAGCATAAACAGATCAGTCCAGTGATAACGATGCAGGCTTGGCCCCAGGGTATCCAGCAACAGCTGTTTTATTTTTACCAGCGCATCCCCGTGCATCTGCTCAAGGCCAAGCAACAGTAAAAACAAGGGACCGGTGCCGAGCACGCCATATGCTACCGCGGTTTCTGAAAAATAAAAATTTTCAAACGGGTCTATGTCTGCGATCCAGCCTAAAAGGATAGCCACGACTATTAGCGAGGCTTCAAAGGAGCAGGCTTTGTTGAAAAAATTATCGGGTGGCGTATTGGTATTCATTCACAAAATGTGCCGCAAATTAATCATGCAGCATTCTAAACAAAAATAGTTAAAATAGCTGTCCTCATTTATAGCCACCCGATCCCATGCAGTGTTTTATCTATAAAAGCCTGAAAAAAGAACATCTTTATTTGTATATCGATAAAAAAGACGATTTTTCAAAAGTACCTGAATTGCTGTTTAAAAGCTTTGGCGGCTTGGCGTTTGTCATGGAGTTGGAGTTGACTCCTGAGCGAAAACTGGCAAGGGAAGACGTCGAAAAAGTGCGGGCTAGCCTGAAAGAAAAAGGTTTTTTTGTACAGATGCCGCCGACTGAAATGCCGGCACCGTTGATTGTGCAATAAGCGGGGCTTAGTCCGTTCCTCTTTTTACACCAGAGCCAGCTAGGTACCACTATTAGCCAGTCGGGACTATAATGGCTGCACACCACCTAAGCGACGGTATTTATTCCGTTTTCTGATTAAATGCAATCGGAGACGGAACGATTCAAGGCGCTCTCTGGATAGAGGGGCGGGTCGTAAGGGAGTGGGAAGCCAGCCTGCTAACTGTGATTGAGCAATCGCCAAGGGGAACTACATGTCACTGCAAATTTTTCGCACCAAACACGTCGCTGCCGAGGATGATTCCAGCCACGGACTTAAGCGCTGCCTATCCACATGGGATCTCACTTTTCTTGGCATAGGCGCCATCATAGGCACGGGTATTTTTGTGCTCACCGGTATTGCTGCCGCCACGCAATCCGGGCCTGCGGTGGTTTTGTCATTCGTTATCGCCGGTTTCGCTTGCGCGTTTGCTGCGCTGTCTTACGCAGAACTGGCATCTTCCGTGGGCGGTTGCGGCAGTGCGTACGGATACAGCTATGCGGCTTTTGGCGAATTGATAGCCTGGATTATTGGTTGGGATTTGCTGCTGGAATACGGCATTTCTGTGGCAGCCGTCGCCAATGGCTGGTCCGGCTACTTTAATAATGCCTTAACGGCGATCGGCATGCCCTTGCCGGAGATGCTGACCAAGGCGCCTAAGCTGGGGGGGCTGATTAACTTGCCGGCGTCGGGCATTATTTTGATATTGATGGGCTTGCTGGTGATGGGCGTCAAGCAGAGCGCGCAAACTAACAATGCCATGGTTTTTGTCAAACTCCTCACGATTGCAGTTTTTATTGCTGTGGCGGTGTTCAATGTTAATCCGGCCAACTGGCATCCGTTTATGCCGTTCGGCTGGTTTGAGACGATGCCTGACGGCAAAACCAGCGGCGTACTGGCGGGTGCGTCCATCGTATTTTTTGCCTATGTCGGTTTTGATGCCGTTTCCACAGCCGCCGAAGAAGCCAAAGACCCGCAGCGCGACTTGCCCATCGGTATCATTGCTTCACTTGCTTTCTGCACGGTCATTTATATTATTGTTTCCGGCTTGCTGACCGGGGTGGTGTCTTACACCGATCTTAACGTATCTTCGCCTGTCGCACATGCGATGACGCTCTTGGGGTTCAACTGGGCGTCGGCGTTGATTTCGACCGGGGTTATCGCCGGCCTGACGACTGTGATGCTGGTGCTTTACTACGGGCTGACCCGCATCATTTTTGCCATGTCGCGCGATGGCTTGCTGTCGCCTTTCTTTTCCCGGGTTCACCCCAAAACACAAACGCCGGTACGGGTGATTGTGCTTTGCGGTATAGTTATGGCGGCTATCGCTGGCTTCATGCCGCTTGGCGATCTGGCTGAATTGGTTAATATCGGCACCCTGGCCGCATTTGTATTGGTGTGTTTTGGGGTGCTCGTGCTGCGCATCACCAAACCCGATATGCGCCGCCCGTTTCGGTCACCGTTCAGCCCCTTATTTCCGGTGCTCGGGATGTTGTCCTGCAGCGCGCTGATGGGCTTTTTGCCTTCGCTCACTTGGCTGCGTTTTACCATCTGGCTCGTTCTGGGGCTGATTGTGTATTTTACCTACTCCATGCACCACAGCAAACTGGCCAGTACGAAATAGCAAAGTCTAAAAATCCAATGTCGTTTGCATGAAAATTTACGCTTGATGGGCGGGTTATCAACAAAAGCAGGAGGTTTTTCCAATAGCGTTGATCAATGCTATTGGAAAAACCTCCTGATTGCTGTGTTTTGCTTTGCGAGCGTATTTGCTTTTATCCTTAAAAGTTTGGGCTTTATTAAACTGGTGGGCGTATTTCGCTACCGGGTTTAGTTCGGGAATATTTGCCCTTCCGTTCTTATTTTTACGTTTTTTCATGATTTACCTCTTATAATAGCCGCTGGTTTGTATAACTCTATACAACAGATTGATATAGCACATTTTTAGAGTACATAACGTTTGTGAAATTCAAAAAAGATTTTGATGTCATTGTTGTCGGTGGCGGGCATGCGGGCACAGAAGCCGCGCTGGCATCCGCAAGGTGTGGTGCGAAAACATTATTGCTGACGCAAAATATCGACACGCTCGGGCAAATGAGCTGCAATCCGGCCATTGGCGGCATAGGCAAAGGTCATCTGGTCAAAGAGATCGATGCTTTGGGCGGGATCATGGCGCAGGCAATCGACCTAGGCGGCATCCAGTTCCGCACGTTGAATGGCAGCAAGGGGCCGGCAGTTAGGGCGACGCGTTCCCAAGCCGATCGTAAGCTCTATAAACAGGCCGTCAGAAGCGCGCTGGAAAACCAGCCCAATCTGGCCTTGTTTCAGCAGACCGTTTCCGACTTAATGGTTGAAGGCACTCGGGTTGTCGGCGTGAAGACGCAAATGGGCCTGAATTTTGTGGCGAAAGCCGTGGTGTTGACCACTGGCACTTTTCTAGGCGGCAAAATTCATATCGGGCTGGAAAATTACAGCGGTGGTCGGGCCGGTGATCCTGCCTCTATCGCCCTGGCCGACCGCTTGCGCGAATTGCCTTTCCGCATTGACCGTTTGAAAACCGGCACGCCGCCACGGATCGATGGCCGCACCATCGATTTCAGCAAGTTGGAAGAGCAGCATGGGGATGATCCGGTTCCGGTATTTTCTTTTATGGGCAAACGCGAGCAGCATCCCCGACAAATTCCTTGTCACATAACGCGAACCAACCATAAAACCCACGATATTATCCGCTCCGGACTGGATCGATCGCCTTTGTATTCCGGCATTATCGAAGGCGTTGGGCCGCGTTATTGTCCTTCGATTGAAGACAAGATTGTACGGTTTGCCGATCGCGATTCGCACCAGATTTTTGTCGAACCGGAAGGCCTGGATACCCATGAAATTTATCCAAACGGCATTTCAACCAGCCTGCCATTTGATGTGCAGTATGAATTTGTGCGCTCCATGCTGGGTTTTGAAAATGCCGAAATTGTAAGGCCCGGTTATGCCATTGAATATGATTTTTTCGATCCACGGGATCTGAAATCATCACTGGAGACCAAGCACATGGATGCCCTGTTTTTTGCGGGGCAAGTAAACGGCACCACCGGCTATGAAGAAGCGGCCGCGCAAGGCTTGATCGCGGGCTTAAATGCCGCCCGCCATGTAATGGGGCTTGAAAGCTGGTGTCCGGGGCGCGATGAGGCCTATATCGGAGTAATGATCGATGACTTGATCACGCGCGGCACGCAAGAGCCCTACCGCATGTTTACCAGTCGCGCCGAATATCGCTTGTTATTACGCGAAGACAATGCCGATCTGCGCTTGACGGAGAAAGGGCGGGAACTCGGTCTGGTCGGCGATGAGCGCTGGCAGGCTTTCGACAGCAAGCGCGAAGCCATTGCCCGCTTGCAGGGCGATTTGAAAAAACAATGGATCCGAACAGAAACCGAAGAGGCTGCCCGGGTTGAGCAATACTGGGGCAAGCCCCTGTTGCGCGAAGCCAATTTGATGGATTTACTGCGCCGTCCGGAAGTGGACGTGAATCAGTTGTTGTCATTTTTGGAAGACGGTGAGGTGTTTTCCGAACAGGTTGCCGAGCAAGTCGAAATTCAAGCCAAATATGCGGGTTATATCGACAGGCAGCAGACCGAAATCGACAAGGCGTTGCGCTATGACCATCTGCGCTTGCCTGACGCGCTGGATTATAAAGGAGTGCCCGGTCTTTCCAATGAAGTGAGTGAAAAGCTCAGAACGCAGCGGCCCGAGACCTTGGGGCAGGCATCGCGTATTCCGGGCATTACGCCGGCGGCAATTTCCCTGCTGCTGGTTTATCTGAAAAAGAAAAGCGCCTGATGGAAGCCTGTCGTCGTATTTTAATTAACGGACTCGCCTCGTTAAACCTGGCTATTGATGAAGACAAGATAAGCCGGCTGCTCAGTTTTATAAAGCTCATTGAGAAATGGAATAAAGCCTATAATCTGACCGCGATTCGAGACCGCGAAGAAATGGTGCGTTTGCATTTGCTGGATAGTCTTGCCATTTTGCCTTACATCGAGGGTGAGCGCGTCATTGACATAGGTACCGGAGCCGGTTTGCCCGGTATTCCTTTGGCGATCTGCCTGCCCGAAACAGAGTTCACCTTGCTTGACAGTAATGCTAAAAAAACGAGGTTCGTGCAACAGGCCATCTTGGAGTTGAAGCTCAAAAACGTGGCCGTTTGCCACCAGCGCGTAGAACAATTTCATCCTGAAAAAAAGTTTAATGTCGTTATTACCAGGGCTTTTGCCAGTCTGAACCAAATTGTTGAATTGACCGCACACTTGCTCAGCAAGGAGGGGTTTTTGCTGGCCATGAAGGGGCAAAGGCCTGATGCGGAATTAGAGCAAATATCGGCAAACAAATCAGTGATACCGATTGCTGTCCCGGGTATAGAAGCTGAAAGATGTCTGGTTCGAATTGAATCATTAGTATAAGTAAAGGTGTAGTAGTGGGAAAAATAATAGCCATAACCAATCAGAAAGGCGGCGTCGGAAAAACGACAACCAGCGTTAATCTTGCGGCTTCATTGGCGGCCGCACACCGGCGTGTGTTGCTGGTGGATCTTGATCCGCAGGGTAATGCGGCCATGGGCTGTGGTGTCGACAAACAGGAAGTGAAATATTCCAGCTACGATCTGCTCATGGAGGAAGTGCCGGCAGCGGAAACGGTAATTGATGTGCCGGACATTGGTTTTGCCGTGGTTCCAGGCAATTCCGATCTGACCGCTGCGGAAGTCGAGCTGCTGCAGGCCGAGCGTCGGGAGCGTCGGTTGGCCGATGCCCTAATCCAGATCAAGGGTCAGTACGATTACATATTGATCGACTGCCCCCCTTCCTTGAATATGCTGACCTTGAATGCCATGGTGGCGGCCAATAGTGTATTAATCCCGATGCAATGCGAATACTACGCGCTGGAAGGCCTGTCGGCATTGATGAGTACACTTAAAAACATACAGGAAACCGTCAACCCGGAACTACATCTGGAAGGCATCCTGCGAACCATGTATGACGACAGAAACCGCTTGACCAAGGATGTATCAGAGCAGTTAATTCGATATTTTGGCGATAAGGTATTCCGAACCTGTGTGCCAAGAAATATCCGATTGGCCGAAGCGCCCAGTCATGGCGTGCCGGTGTTGATTTACGACAAGGCTTCGCGGGGCGCGGTAGCCTATATCGCCCTGGCTGGCGAAATGATCAGAAAAGACAAAAGTTAAGGTATGACATTAAAAAAGCGTGGACTAGGTCGAGGCCTTGAGGTCTTGTTGACACAGGCTCCTGCTTTAGAAGGCTTGCAGCAGTCGGCGGATGGCGAAGACGGGGATGCTCGGACCTTAATCGAAATGATTCAAAGAGAGCATTTGGCTCTTTTACAAGAAGCAGAGGACTTAAAAAAGCTGCTGGATGAATTTGAATCAATTATCCGTGCCGAATTGCGCTAAAACACAGCTGGATTTTCACAATTTATGTTCCGTGTTTGGCAGGGATTATCGGATTCTGCGGCTTCATGAGCAGAATTTTTCGCGGCTCTGTGAATTTTAGAAAAGAGAAAAGTAGAAGGTAATGGCTTTACAAAAACGTGGATTAGGTCGAGGGCTGGATGCTTTGCTGGGTGATGTTTCCGTCAAAGAGGACAAGCATCAGTTGCAAACCCTGCCGATAGAATACATGCAGCGGGGGAAATACCAGCCAAGAAAAGATATCGATCCGGAAAAATTGCAGGAGCTGGCCGATTCCATAAAGGCGCAGGGGGTCATACAGCCCGTAGTCGTGCGCAAAATAGACCTGGATAAATACGAAATCATAGCGGGCGAGCGGCGCTGGCGGGCGGCGCAATTGGCCGGTTTGCAACAGGTGCCGGTTGTCATCAAAAATATAGATGACCGTGCGGCCATGGCGATTGCGCTGATTGAAAACATCCAGAGAGAAGATCTTAATCCGTTGGAAGAAGCGGAGGCTTTAAAGAGATTGCTGGATGAGTTTGCCATGACCCATCAGCAAATTGCCGAGGCGGTGGGTAAATCCCGGACGACGGTGACCAATTTGCTGAGGTTGATGGAACTGCAGCCCGAGGTCAAAAAAATGTTGCTTAACAGGCAATTGGAGATGGGGCATGCGCGTGCGCTGCTGTCTCTGGACGGACCAAGGCAGGTGGCTGTCGCCAACAAAATAGTCAAGGAAGGTTTAACGGTAAGAGCCGCCGAACGCCTGGTCAAAGAAGCGCAGGCCGAGCCAAAAATTCAAAAACCAAGAGTCATAGACAAGGATACCTTGCGCTTGCAGGAGGAGTTGACCGCAAAACTGGGTGCAAAAGTGTCGATAGACCATAAGGAAAACGGTACAGGAAAACTGGTCATTGCCTATTCAAGCCTGGAAGAGCTGGATGGGATACTGGGGCAGATAAAATAACTTCTTTAACCAACCGAAGGCCATGAGAAACAATAAATGTTGCGGCTTGATTTTAATCTTCCTTGCTTTAACCAGGGTCGATAGCTATAATCCGCAAGGAATTTTGTTTGGGGCTTCGTGTGGCAGATAGCTATTTTTCCACTGTACGTAAAGTCCTGATTTATCAAGCACTGATAATCATAATAATAACAGTCAGTTATGCAGTTGCAGAAGGATGGCAGAAAGCCTTGTCGCCAGCTTTGGGCGGGGCGACCGCTTTTATTCCTAATCTGTATTTTGCCTTGCGAATACACAGAGCCGCAGGCCAGGACGCCAAAAAGATTGTTCGATCTTTCTATGCGGGAGAGTCTGGCAAGTTATTGTTAACAGCTGCCCTGTTCTTTGTGGTTTTTCAAATTCCAAATATAGAAATATTACCGCTGCTGGCCGGATTTATAGCAGCACTATCCGTTTTTTGGTTTGCGTTGTTTATGCGCTGATTCAATCATTTTTTAAGAGAGGAACGATGGCTACCGAAGCTCATGCCGCCGAAGGTGCAACCGGTTATATTATTCACCATTTAACTCCGTTAAGCGCTGGCGAGGGGTTTTGGACATTGCACCTGGACACTTTGTTTTTTTCGGCTCTCCTGGGTGGTCTGTTTGTCTGGTTTTTTAAAACCGCTGCAGAAAAAGCAACTGCCGGCGTGCCGGGGCTGGTGCAGAATTTTGCCGAGATGCTGATTGAATTTGTAGATGCCCAGGTAAAAGACAGTTTTCACGGCAAAAGCAAATTAATCGCTCCGCTGGCATTGACTATATTCTGCTGGGTATTTTTGTGGAATTTCATGGACTTGTTCCCGGTTGATATATTGCCGTTAATCGGTTCGTTAATGGGGATTGATTATCTTCGTGTCGTGCCCAGTACGGACTTGAATGCCACATTCGCCATGTCCATATCGGTTTTCTGCTTAATCATTTTTTACAGTATCAAAATAAAAGGTCCGTGGGGCTTTGCCAAAGAGCTTATGTTTCAACCCTTTGGTCCCTGGTTGCTGCCATTTAACCTGCTGTTGAAATTGGTAGAAGAAATCGCAAAACCCATCTCATTGGCATTGCGGTTGTTCGGAAACCTGTACGCCGGCGAGTTAATCTTTATTTTGATTGCACTATTGCCTTGGTATATCCAGCCCGTACTGAGTTTTCCATGGGCAATCTTTCACATATTAATTATTACTCTTCAAGCCTTTATATTCATGGTATTAACCATCGTTTACCTGAGTATGGCGCACGAAGATCATTGATTTTATTTTTTCTCTTTTTAACTTAACAAAATACGTTTGGAGGTATCATGGAAATTGCATCGTTAATTGCTGATGTTCAAGGAATGACTGCTATTGCAGTAGGTCTGGTTCTTGGTATGGGAGCCTTGGGAACGGCTATCGGTTTTGGTCTCTTAGGTGGAAAATTCCTGGAAGGCGCTGCTCGCCAACCCGAAATGGTACCCATGCTGCAAGTAAAAATGTTCGTTGTTGCGGGTCTGTTGGACGCGGTAACCATGATCGGTGTTGGTTTGGCGCTGTTCTTCACTTTCGCCAACCCATTCTTGTCTGCTGTACAATCTGCGGCAGCTGGTTAATTAAGCCCATTATTTTTTAACAGCAACAAGAGGAACGCATCGTGAGTATCAATGCTACTCTGATTGGGCAAATGATTACATTTGCACTTCTGGTATGGTTTACCATGAAGTACATCTGGCCTCCTTTATTTGACTCTTTAGAAGAACGTAAAAAGAAAATTTCTGAGGGCTTGGCGGCTGCAGAAAGAGGTCAGGAAGAAATGCAATTGGCTGAAAAAAAAGCCAAAAGCGTTTTAAAAGCAGCGAAGGAACAGTCCTCTGAGATTGTTAATCTGGCTCAAAAACGTGCTAATGAATTGGTCGAAGAGTCAAAAGACGCCGCTAAAAAAGAAGGCGAGCGTATGATTTTGGCAGCCAAGGCGCAAATTGAACAGGAAATGCAGCAGGCTAAAGAAGGTTTGCGGAAAGAGGTGGCCACTTTGGCTTTGCGTGCAGCAGAACAAATTCTGAGCGCCGAAATCGACAAAGCCAAGCACCAGGACATCGTGAGCAAAGTCTCTAATCAATTAGGATAGGCAGCATAATGAGCGAACTGGCAACATTGGCAAGGCCTTATGCAGCGGCAGTGTTTAAAAGGGCCAAAGAAGCGAAAGCGACTGCAAAGTGGTCGCAAAATTTGGCGTTTATGTCGGCTGTTATGAAAGATGAAGAAATTTCTGTTGTCGTGGATAACCCGAAAGTGAACAGCTCAAAGTTAACCGCGTTAATGCTCGATATCTGCCAGGAGCAAGTCGATGAAGAGGGTGCAAATTTTCTGAAATTACTTGTTCAAAACAAGCGGCTGTCTTTAGTGCCATATATTGCGAAAATTTTCGAAGCGTATAAGGCGGAAGATGAAGGTTATGTCGAAGTCGAAGTGACGACTGCCTATGCCTTCTCTAAAGAAGAAAAGCAGAATTTTGCTTCAAAACTCGAAAAATCGCTGGGCAAAAAAGTCCACATGAACGTCAGCGTGGATAAATCTTTAATTGGCGGCGTTCTAGTGCGCGCTGGCGACAAGGTAATTGACGGATCTATTAGAGGCCAGCTTCAACAAATGCAAAAGGCTCTACAGTGAGAGTGAGAAAAAGAACATGCAATTAAACCCATCTGAAATAAGTGATCTGATTAAAAAGAGGATCGAAAACTTCGACCTCAGCGCCGAAGCCCATACTGAAGGTACTGTGGTCAGTGTGACTGACGGTATTGTAAGAGTACATGGTCTTTCCGAAGCGATGCAGGGTGAAATGCTGGAGTTCCCGGGTAATACCTATGGAATGGCGTTGAACTTGGAAAGAGACTCCGTCGGTGCGGTGGTATTAGGTCCGTACCAGCACATCTCCGAAGGCGACACCGTCAAATGCACCGGAAAAATTCTGGAAGTGCCTGTTGGTGAGGCCTTGCTGGGTCGCGTCGTCGACGCACTGGGTAACCCTATCGATGGCAAAGGCGCGATTGAAACCACCGAGACTTCGCCCATCGAAAAAATCGCACCGGGAGTAATTGCTCGTCAGTCCGTTGATGAACCCGTTCAGATTGGCTTGAAGTCGATTGACGCAATGATTCCTGTAGGCCGCGGCCAACGCGAGCTGATTATCGGCGACAGACAAACCGGTAAAACGGCTATTGCGGTTGATGCCATCATCAATCAAAAAGGCACCGGCATTAAATGTATCTATGTGGCTATCGGTCAAAAACGCTCCTCCATTGCCAACGTCGTTCGCAAGCTTGAAGAACACGGCGCTATGGCGCACACCATTATCGTGGCGGCATCGGCATCGGAATCGGCAGCGCTGCAATTCATCGCGCCTTACACCGGTTGCTCGATGGGCGAGTTTTTCAGAGACCGCGGCGAAGATGCACTGATCATTTATGATGACTTAACCAAACAGGCTTGGGCTTATCGCCAGGTTTCGCTGTTGCTGCGTCGTCCGCCAGGTCGCGAAGCTTATCCTGGGGATGTGTTCTACCTGCATTCTCGTTTACTGGAAAGAGCGTCACGTATCAATGCCGCTGAAGTTGAAAAGCTGACGGGTGGAAAGGTTAAAGGCAAAACCGGATCATTAACCGCATTGCCTATTATCGAAACACAAGGTGGTGACGTATCCGCTTTCGTACCGACCAACGTCATTTCAATTACCGATGGACAGATCTTCCTGGAAAGCGATTTGTTTAACTCGGGTATTCGTCCAGCGGTGAACGCAGGCTTGTCAGTATCGCGTGTGGGTGGAGCTGCCCAAACCAAGATCATCAAGAAGCTGGGTGGCGGAACACGTCTTGACTTGGCTCAATATCGTGAATTGGCCGCTTTTGCTCAGTTCGCTTCAGACCTGGATGAAAGCACTCGCAAACAGATCGAGCGTGGTCAGCGAGTCACTGAACTGATGAAGCAAAACCAGTATTCGCCCATGTCGGTCGCACAAATGGCAGTTTCATTGTTTGCGGCGAACGAAGGTTATCTCGATAACGTCGAAGTGAACAAGGTGCTGGCTTTTGAGGCTGCCTTACAGTTGTACATGAAGTCGGAACATTCAGGCTTAATGGACAGCATTAATGCAACTGGCGATTTTAGCAATGAAATCAGCAGTGGTTTAAGAGCCGCTATTGAAACTTTCATTAAAACTCATAGTTGGTAAAAGGGTCTTCAAATGGCTGTTGGTAAAGAAATACGCACCAAGATCTCGAGTATCAAAAATACTCAAAAGATCACTCGCGCAATGGAGATGGTTGCTGCGAGCAAAATGCGTAAAACAAAAGACAGAATGCAGGCAACTCGTCCCTACTCCAAAAAAATAGGCCGGATTATCAAACATCTGGCCCATGCCAATCCGGAGTATAAACACCCTTTTCTGGTTGCACGTGAAGTTAAACGGGTTGGGGTCATTGTAGTAAGCTCCGACCGCGGGCTGTGTGGTGGTTTGAATTCAAATTTATTCAGAAAAGCACTGACACAATTGACGCAGTGGGACAAGGCGAATATTGAAGTAGACGTTTGCACCATCGGCGCGAAAGCTTCCGGATTTTTTGCAAGTCTGAAAACAACGCATTTAGTTGGACAGATTTCCAAATTGGGTGACGCTCCTCACCTGGAAGATATCGTCGGGATCATCAAGATCATGTTAGATGCTTATGAGCAGGGTAATATTGACGAGTTGTATGTGATTAGCAACGAATTCGTTAATACCATGACTCAAAAGCCGACTATTGAAAAGCTGCTTCCTGTCGTGGCCGGTGAGCTGGAAAATGATTTGAAGGGTCATTGGGATTACATTTATGAGCCCGATGCCAAAGAAGTGCTGGATCATCTGCTGACGCGTTATATTGAATCGATTGTTTACCAAGGCCTAGTGGAAAATAACGCCTGTGAACAGGCAGCCAGAATGGTGGCGATGAAGAGTGCTTCAGATAACGCCGGAAATCTCATCGGTGAATTGCAGCTGATTTATAACAAAGCCAGACAAGCCGCGATTACTCAGGAAATTTCAGAAATTGTTGCCGGCGCCGCAGCTGTTTAAGCATAAGTAAAGAGACACAACAAAAGAGGACAACTCAATGAGTTCGGGTAAAATCGTTCAGATTATTGGTGCGGTCGTGGACGTGGAGTTTGCACGTGAAGACCTGCCCAAAGTATATGATGCATTAAACGTAGAAGGTAAAGACCTTGTACTGGAAGTACAACAGCAATTAGGTGACGGCGTTGTCAGATCGATTGCAATGGGTAGTACAGATGGCTTAAGCAGAGGCTTGTCGGTCAGCAATACCAATGCGCCTATTTCCGTGCCGGTAGGCCAGGAAACATTAGGCCGTATTATGAACGTGCTGGGCCAGCCCATCGACGAAAAAGGCCCTATTGGCGAAAAACAAAAATGGGGTATTCATCGTGCTGCGCCGTCTTATGACGAACAGGCCGCGGCGAGTGAATTGTTGGAAACCGGCATCAAGGTTATCGACTTGGTCTGTCCGTTTACCAAAGGCGGTAAAGTCGGATTGTTCGGCGGCGCGGGTGTGGGCAAGACCGTCAACATGATGGAGCTGATCCGTAACATCGCGATCGAGCACAGCGGTTATTCGGTGTTTGCCGGTGTAGGCGAGCGTACTCGTGAGGGTAACGACTTCTATCACGAAATGACCGATTCCAACGTAATCGACAAGGTTTCGCTGGTTTACGGACAGATGAATGAGCCGCCAGGCAACAGACTACGCGTTGCCTTGACCGGTTTGACCATGGCCGAATATTTTCGTGACGAAGGCCGTGACGTATTGTTCTTCGTGGATAACATCTATCGTTATACCCTGGCGGGTACTGAAGTATCTGCCTTGTTAGGCCGTATGCCTTCAGCGGTAGGTTATCAGCCAACGCTGGCTGAAGAAATGGGCGTATTGCAGGAGCGCATTACCTCAACCAAGACGGGTTCAATTACTTCAATTCAGGCCGTATACGTGCCTGCTGACGATTTGACCGATCCATCACCGGCAACCACTTTTGCCCATTTGGATGCGACCGTCGTATTGTCACGCCAGATTGCCGAGTTAGGTATTTATCCTGCGATTGATCCTCTGGATTCAACCAGTCGTCAGCTGGATCCCCTGGTTATTGGTCAAGAGCACTATGATGTTGCCCGTAAAGTGCAGGGTACCTTGCAGCGATATAAAGAACTGAGAGATATCATTGCGATTCTGGGTATGGATGAGCTGTCAGAAGATGACAAGCTGACCGTGGCAAGAGCGCGTAAAATGCAACGATTCCTGTCCCAACCTTTCTTTGTTGCTGAAGTCTTTACCGGTTCTCCAGGAAAATACGTTTCACTGAAGGACACTATTGCCGGATTTAAGGGTATTATCGAAGGTGAATACGACTCAATTCCTGAACAGGCATTTTACATGGTGGGTACCATCGACGAAGCGCTTGAAAAGGCAAAAGGATTGAAAAGCTAATTTTTAGGTGACAGAAATGACCATGACCGTACATGTAGATATCGTAAGTGCAGAAAAGGAAATCTATTCCGGATTGGCGGAAATGGTGTTTGCTCCCGCTGAACTTGGTGAAGTAGGTATTTCTCCACGTCATGCTCCCATGATTACAAGGCTAAAACCGGGCGAAGTCCGGGTTAAAGCATCGGATAAAGAAAGTTATTCGTTTTTTGTCTCGGGCGGAATGTTGGAAGTGCAGCCTCATATGGTGACCATTCTGGCCGATGCAGCGATTAGAGCCAAAGATATTGATGAAGCGGCCGCATTGGAAGCTAAAGCCAGAGCCGAAGAAGCGCTGGCAGACAAGTCTGGTAAGATCGATTATGCAACAGCTCAGGCGCAATTGCTTGAAGCTATGATGCAATTAAGAACATTGGACAGGCTCAGAAAACGCGGCGGTTAATAAGGAATGTGGGCTTAGGCCTTTTTGAAAGCCCGGTAACGTGATCACGTTATCGGGCTTTTTTGTTTAACGGTAGTCAAGATGAAAATTACAACTATTATTCTAGCAGCGGGTAAAGGCACCCGGATGCGCTCGGAATTACCCAAAATATTGCACAAAATTGCAAATCGTCCCTTGCTGCAGCATGTATATGACATGAGCCGGCAACTGGAAAATAACACAATCAAGATTGTATACGGTCATGGAGCGGATCGGGTCAGAGAGACATTAAGCGGTTTGGATGCCGATTGGATTGAGCAAAAACAGCAATTGGGCACGGGTCACGCGGTACAGCAGGTGAGCGATCAAATCTCGAACTCCGATACGGTGCTCATACTCTATGGCGATGTGCCGTTATTAAAATTGGCAACAGTGAGACAGTTGATTGCGAATGTCAGTCAGCAGTCACTGGCATTGCTTACGGTTGAATTGGAAAATCCCGCCGGCTACGGAAGGATCGTCCGCAATGAAGCAGGGCAGGTGACCAAAATAGTGGAAGAAAAGGACGCCAGTACCAAGGAAAAATCCATCAAGGAAGGTAATACCGGTATCCTGGCAGTTCAGGGTGCGCAATTAAAGCAATGGTTGACCCGGTTAAATAACAATAATGCGCAGGGTGAATTTTATTTGACTGATATCATTGAAATGGCCGTTGTCGATCAGGTTAATATCATTACCAGTCAGCCGGATAGCGTTGATGAGGTATTGGGCGTCAATAATCGTATACAGCTAAGTCACCTGGAGCGGGTTTATCAATTGGAACAAGCCTATAAACTGATGGAACAGGGCGTTACCTTAATGGACCCAGCTCGCTTTGACCTCAGAGGTTCAATTGAAAGCCTGGGAATAGACATTGTTTGCGACATCAATGTCATCCTCGAAGGCAAGAACAGCATTGGCAGTAATGTCAGCATTGGCGCGAATTGCCATATAAAAGATGCCATCATCGGAGATAATGTCGAAATTCTGCCAAACAGCGTTATAGAGAATGCGGTCATAGGCCAGAACAGCAGGATTGGCCCGTTTGCCAGACTGCGTCCTGAAAGTATTTTGGCTGAAGACGTGCATATTGGTAATTTTGTCGAAATCAAGAAATCCTCCGTGTCTGCAGGCAGCAAAATCAATCATTTGAGTTATATAGGCGACAGTACAATTGGCAGTAAGGTCAACATAGGCGCCGGAACCATTACCTGTAATTATGACGGTGTGAACAAATTTAGAACTATTATAGAAGATGGCGCCTTTATAGGTTCCAATTCACAGTTGGTGGCGCCGGTCACCATCGGCAAGAATGCCACTATAGGTGCTGGGTCAACAATCACCAAAGACAGTCCTGAAAATCAATTAACCCTGAGCAGGGCCAGACAAATTTCTATAGAAGGATGGCGGCGTCCTGTTAAACAAGACTGCATGGATGCAGGAGATCGTGCATTGTCGGAAACAATTACCGAGGAAAAATAAAATGTGTGGAATAGTAGGCGGTATCGCGCAACGTAATGTAGTTCCCATTTTGCTAGAAGGTTTAAAAAGGCTGGAATACCGAGGTTATGATTCGGCTGGGCTTGCCGTTATTAGTGATCAAACCTTGTACCGCAAAAGAGAACTTGGCAAAGTTAAAGGCCTGGAGAGATTGTTACAGGAAGATCCCATTTCGGGTTTTCTTGGAATTGCTCATACCCGGTGGGCTACACATGGTAAACCCAGCACAGCCAATGCCCACCCACATGTCTGCCGTGATAAAGTGGCTGTCGTTCATAATGGCATCATAGAGAACCACGAGCAACTGCGGGGAATGCTGATAAAGAATGGATATGAGTTTACTTCTGAAACCGATACGGAAGTCATTGTGCATAATATTTATCACAACTTGCAGACATCGAGTGATTTGCTGACTGCAGTCAAGGAGACGGTAAAAACACTGGAAGGTGCATATGCCTTGGGCATAATGAGTACGGATTATCCCGACAAGCTGATCGCATGCAGAAAAGGCAGTCCGCTGGTGATAGGAATTGGCTTCGGTGAATACTTTATTGCCTCCGACGTGGCCGCCTTGCTGCCAGTGACTCAGCGTTTCATATTTCTGGAAGATGGCGACATCGCCTTATTAAGCACGGATGAATTGGTGATTTATGATGCGGACGATCAACTTGTCAATCGCCCGATTAAGGAAAGCCAGTTAAAAGCAGACTCGGTCGAAAAAGGCAATTATCGCCACTATATGCTTAAGGAGATATATGAACAGCCCTGGGCCATTTCTCAAGCCCTGGAAGGACGGTTTATTAATAATCGCTTGCAGGAGAGTTCATTCGGACATAATGCGGCTGAAGTCTTCGACAAAATAAAATCCGTACAAATTCTGGCCTGTGGCACCAGCTATCATGCCGGGTTGGTGGCTCGCTATTGGTTTGAAAAACTGGCCCGCGTGCCATGCAATATTGAAGTCGCGAGCGAATTTCGCTACCGTAGTCCGGTTATATCGCCAGACACGTTGATTGTCACCATCTCGCAATCGGGTGAAACAGCCGATACCCTGGCGGCATTGCAGGAAGCCAAAAAACTCGGCGCTCAGTATGCATTGGCAATTTGTAATGCACCGGAAAGTTCACTGGTAAGAGAATCCGACCTGGTGCTGATGACGCGGGCGGGTCCAGAAATTGGTGTGGCATCAACCAAAGCCTTTACCACACAATTGGTCACACTGATGCTGCTGGTCATAGCCATCGGCAGAAGATTCCAATTGCCGGAAGGAATAGAACGGAAAATTACATCTGAATTGATCGGCCTGCCTGAAAAAATTGAACAGGCCTTGCAGCTTGATGATGTCATCAAACAATTATCGGAACAGTTTGCTGAAAAACGACACGCTTTGTTTCTCGGCAGGGGATCACATTATCCTATCGCCATGGAAGGAGCATTAAAATTAAAAGAGATTTCCTATATTCATGCGGAAGCCTATCCTGCTGGCGAGTTAAAACATGGCCCCTTGGCATTAATCGATGCAGAAATGCCGGTGATAACCGTCGCGCCTAACAACAGCCTGTTGGAAAAGCTGAAATCAAATATTCAGGAAGTCAGTGCTCGAGGGGGGCATTTGATTGTTTTTATGGATGAAACGCTGGAATCTGAAAACGACGACAATGTCCAGATAATCAAAATACCGCAAGTCGAAAACGAAATTGCGCCTATGGTTTACACCATCCCTTTGCAGTTGCTGGCTTATCACGTTGCCGTGTTGAAAGGGACCGATGTCGACCAGCCCAGGAATCTGGCAAAATCGGTTACAGTTGAATAGCAGCTATCGCTTTATTTATTCATATAGACAAAAAACGATGATGGGGACGCAGGCAAAATGCGTCCCCAAACGGACAGGGTTTATAAGCGTTTAAATATCGCTTCCGCAATATCCAGGGTTGTATCCAGATCTTCATCACTGTGCGCGGCCGAAACAAAACCGGCTTCAAAAGCAGACGGCGCCAGATAAATGCCCTGCTCCAGCATGGCGTGGAAAAAGCGTTTAAACAGTGTTTGATCACATTGCATGACCTGGGCAAAACTGGACACCTGTTTTTCCTGGCTGAAAAACAGCCCGAACATGCCGCCAACGGCATTCGTGGTCAATGCGATGCCGGCCTGGCTGGCGCGTTGTTTCAGCCCGGAGGTCAGTTTTTCGGTTTTAGCTGCCAGCGTTGAGTAAAAACCGGGTTGGGCAATCAGTTCGAGTGTTTTTAAACCGGCGGCCATGGCGACCGGGTTGCCGGAAAGTGTGCCTGCTTGATATACCGGGCCAAGCGGGGCAAGTTGTTCCATGATTTTGCGTTGACCGCCAAATGCACCTACCGGCATGCCGCCGCCTATGATCTTGCCTAGCGTGGTTAAGTCGGGTTTGACATTATAAATGCCCTGTGCACCATTCAGGCCGACTCTGAAGCCGGTCATTACTTCATCAAAAATCAGTACGCTGCCATATTGGTCGCAGACTTCACGCAAGCTTTCCAGAAAACCCGGCGCTGGCGGAATGCAGTTCATGTTGCCGGCAACCGGCTCAACGATAATGCAGGCAATTTGTTCGCCGAGTTTGGCAAAGGTTTTTTTAACCGATTCGCTGTCGTTATACACCAGAGTCAGGGTGTTCTCAGCAACGGATGCCGGCACGCCGGGAGAGCTGGGTACGCCGAAGGTTAAAGCGCCGGATCCGGCTTTGACCAATAGGGAATCGGAATGGCCGTGATAACAACCTTCAAATTTAACGATTTTGTCCCGACCGGTATAGCCTCTGGCTAAACGTATTGCACTCATGGTCGCCTCGGTGCCGGAACTAACCATTCTGACCAGATCAACAGAAGGCATCAGTTCGCACACTCGTTTGGCCATTTGGGTTTCAATTTCAGTCGGCGCGCCAAAGCTCAGGCCTTTTTCAGCGCTTGCTTTAACTGCGGCAATCACTTCAGGGTGGGCATGGCCCAGAATCATCGGTCCCCATGAGCCGACATAATCAATATAACGATTGGCCGAACTATCGTAGATATAAGCGCCAAGGGCGTGATCAATAAAAATAGGCGTACCGCCAACTCCGCTAAACGAGCGTACCGGCGAATTAACGCCGCCGGGTATTACTTGTTTGGCATCGGAAAATAAAACAGCTGCTTCAGTCATAATGTACATTTAAAGTTAAAATCAGTGCGGTAAAGGATAGGGGAACTTGGCCATGATGAAAAGCGGTTTTATAGTAAATGAGCTAGTTTAAAGAGCGTTGTTTGTCTATGCTTAATGGATTACTTATCTTGGGGAAGTAGAAGAGTGAAATAATGCCCCCCTAGCCCAGCGGCATCAGATTGGGTGCATTGGCAATACATAAGGAAGGAACACATGGTCGTCAGATTTAATCAACCTTGTTATCACGCCTTATCGACGCTTCTGTTGACGATAGGGTTGTGGTCATCGATGGCAATTGCAGTCCCTTCTTCAGTTGAGTTGGAGCTGGAACCGCGGGAGACCCGGCGCTTGCTTAGTGAAGCGCGAAAGCTGGCCAGACATGGCGGAAGCTCGCAAGGGTTATGGCGGGCGGCGGTGAACTATTGTAAAGCGGCGCGATTGGGCAGTATTGAGGCGCAATATCAACTAGGTATGCTCTATGCCTTTGGCGAGGGGGTGCCGGAAAAACCGGCATTAGCGGCAGCTCTATTTTCCTTGGCTGGACAGCAAGGTCATCATGAAGCCCAACAGATGCTGGAAACCGTACCGATGAGTTCATCAGAATTGCCTGGGTGCATGATGGCGGACGGCCGGTTGCCGGAAAAAAACACCTTCTATAAATTATCTAGCGACAAATTCATTGATATTGAAAAAAAGATAAGCCGTCTCCCTGCGAGCAAGAGCTGGATTGTAAAGCTAGTTAAAACCATGTCGCCCTGGTATTCGGTGGATGCGCGTCTGGCGCTATCTATTATCAGTGTGGAATCCAATTTTGAACCGAATGCGCGATCCCCTAAAAATGCGATGGGGCTGATGCAACTGATACCCGAGACGGCAGAAAGATTTAACGTTAAGGACGCTTTTAACGCAACCCAAAACATCAGGGCCGGCCTGACTTACCTGCGCTGGTTATTAAAGCGCTATGACGGTGATGTCGCTTTGGCCGCGGCCAGTTACAATGCCGGCGAAGGTGCAGTAGATCGCTATCACGGTGTGCCGCCGTATCCGGAAACACAGCAGTATGTACAAAAGGTATTGCATCTTTACAAGCGATCGGTACATTCGGTCGATTCAAAAGCTGACAAGTAAACGGCATGTCTGTCTTTTCTTAAATTAGAGGGTTGGTTAGGACTACAAAAGCAGCGCCAGAGTAGAAGATGTGTAGAATGAGGCGGCATAAGATGATAAAGTTTCGGCTTTATTGTATTTGCGGGCAGCCTGCCAGGGCGTTACTGTTAACCACCAACAAACCTTTACGATTTCAATCGCATGAAAAATATTACTTTGACAAAAAATTTCTTAATTGTAGTTTTAACCAGTGCGGTTTTGGCGCTGTCTCTAACCGGCTGTTCAGACGATGAGGAACAAAAGACAACGGCCAAGGTTGAGCATAATCCTTTCGATCATTCTCATGATGTCGTGGTGACTGATGTGCAAAAACATATGTTCGAGCACGAGTTTGCAGAGGAGTGCGTTAAAAGGGAGCTGATAAATTCAGTCAATAAAGATGTTGATAGGGCCCGTTACACCGAGCCTTGCATGTGTATTGCAACCTTTTTAATGAAAGACTTGACGGCTGATGAAGCCAAAAAATTTATGGTTGAGCATAAAAATACCCAGTCTTTAGTCATTAAGTACGAAAATGCGGCGTATCACTGCCTGCAAGAGAAAGTGGAGCCCAAAGAACCGCAGATTTTTGGCAGACAATAATCCTGGTATTTCTCGATGCTAGATCGGCGCGTAGTTGGGTCTGACTGACAAGATTCCTTCCGTCGGTCGAAAGGGCAAAATCAACTTAAGCGGGGTTTTGCAGGAATAATGATCGTTTTCTCAGCCAAGTCTCGAAGAATCCGAAAACCGGCGTCAATAATTAGGTCAGGATCAGGATGGCTTGATTCATCGGCCACTTGTTGTAGGTAGAATTCTGCCGGCATGCCTCCATTGTCCTGAATGATTTGCAGTAAGCGGTAAGTCAGTGCGGTGATCTGAATAAAGTTAACGTCATCATCCTGATTGCGGTAAACAATAAGAAACGCGGGCTGTTCGGGCGCCTCCGTCGGCAGAAAATCGGGCGATATTAGATGAACAGGGTACTGGTAGACCAGGGGCCAGGCCAGAGGCGATAGCTTGATGCAGCCCTCAAGGACCGCTGCTGCGTTTTGAGGAAGATTAACAACTTCTTCCTGGGCTATGGCCAATGCCATTTCTGCCCATTCATAATGCGCCAGTTCCAGCAAAAACGGAAAATCATCCGGATTTTTACGCTCATGTTGCAGGTAAGCCAGAAACTCTTCCGGAATTTCGGAAAAATAGGGCGATTTGCTCTGATGCCGGGCAAAAAAATCCTGTGCCAGTTCAAGCCATGCCGAGTCGTCCATGATTTTCCGCAAGACCGGAAAGTTGCTGGACAGAAAGCTTTCAACATTGTTAAAAAACAGTTCGCGGTACATGCTCATGCGCTGCGGCTTAATATCGGCAGGCGCGGGATTGTTTGCCGGATCTCTGATATAGGCCGCAAATTCCTGTTGTTTGGCTTTAAAGTCAACGTTCATGGCAGAACTCAGGCTGACTGCTTTTTATGGTGGGAACCCCAGGCGTTTTGGATGGCACTGATGGTTTGCACTTCTTTGATAAGTTCTTGTAAAGAGGGAATGTTGAAATCCCGCTCCAGGAGGGTCGGAAATACGCCATAAAGTTCGTAGGCCTTGCCCAGCAATTTCCAGACCGGATCGATGACTTCGGCGCCGTGGGTATCGACCAGAAAATCATCCGCTTCAACATAATGGCCGGCAATATGGGCATAAGCAATGCG
>Ga0208625_100059_pt1 | contig 26291 bp, 22 predicted proteins | sample LakWasMeta8_HOW4_2_FD_183858 | JGI IMG/M metagenome (GOLD analysis project Ga0208625, IMG submission 183858) | Freshwater sediment methanotrophic microbial communities from Lake Washington under simulated oxygen tension - Sediment Metagenome... | ecosystem: Environmental > Aquatic > Freshwater >... | reverse complement strand
CGCAGTTTTTTAATGTGCTTAAAGGAGATATGAGTATAGTGGGGCCTAGACCGCATGCCGTCGCACATAATGAGGAATATAGAAAGCTCATTCAGGGTTATATGTTGCGGCATAAAGTCAAACCGGGCATCACCGGTTGGGCGCAAGTACATGGATTACGCGGCGAAACGGAAACGCTCGAGAAAATGGAAAAAAGAGTCGAGTATGATCTGGAATACCTGAAGAATTGGTCGCTATTATTGGATATCTTGATCATCATCCGGACGTTTGGTGTCGTGCTTAAAACCACTAATGCACATTAGAATGTTATTTTGCTATCAACTGCGGCTTTCCTCGATATTGATTCATGGACAGAAAATAAAATAACTTGGTGCTTTGGAGTAAACATTCACCTCCCCCTTTGAAAAAGGGGGATCGAAGGGGATTTATTTAGAAAATCTCCCCTTCCCCCTCTTTTTCAAAGAGGGGGGCTGAACGGTTACGCTTTGGATAACGCGGGAAGGAATCTAGCAAACTCTTGCCAAGAAAGAATCGCCTTAGATGCTTAGTTTATGTTTGTGTCTTTATACATCCTGCGCTGCAGTTAAGCGTAGGGCTATGCATAATATTTTTGGATACAACCTATGACGAAGAATACGATAGTTTCGATTTCGGTTCTGTTTATTTTGATGGCTAGCAGTCAGGCATTTGCAGAACGAGGAAGTGATGCAAGTGAAGGCAGTAAGGGCTTGAAGAGCCCTATAGCGAAAGTAACTGATGCCGCTGATGCCAGTGGCAAAGGGAATGGAGTTGGCAACGATCATGGTGGCAATCATAATGGCGGTGGACATGGCCATGGAAACGATCATGATGACGGAACTCCCGGTCAATGTAGAGGGAATGTTTCTCCCTGCTAACGCTAAAATACTTTAGTAAGGCAAGCTCAGACCGAGTTTATAGGTGTATCGTCCGAGCTTGCCTTATTGGGCTTTTGGGTATCGTCAATCCCCTTGTTCCTATGCGAATGTCGGAGCGACGGAGCTTTTCTGGTTCCCACGTGCTACGTCACTGCCATTAAGTTAAGGAGGTTATCTCCCTCTCCCTTCGGGAGAGGGTCGGGGTGAGGGGAATAAAATAAGGAAAAATACTTTATTTTGATCCCCTCGGCAATAGCTCCGGCATTGCTCTAACTCCTGCATCCTTGCAGTCGTCATCCTAGCCTTCTCCCGGAGGGAGAAGGGACCGGCCAGCCTTAACTTAATGGCAGTGACGTGCTACGTGGGAACCCAGGGCTGACGCGCCGGCGTTCCGTCTTGCAACGCTGGCGCGTCGTGACTGCATTCCACGCATCGCGTGGGAACGAGAAAACACGATCTTAAACCGGATTAGATGCGCATTTTGAAAGAAGACAGAGTTATTTGCAGATGAATGGATTCTCTTTATCCGGCTTTTTTCGCTGGCTGGAACGTTCGATTTATGTTGGTTTTATGGGGGCGTTTATCGTATCTCCATTACCCTTGGGCGGTAACCGAGGCTGGGCATTCCTGGCCTTGTCAGCCGTATTCCTGATTCTACTGGCCGGGCATTTGCTTGTGCAATGGCACAGAGCGCTGATAGCGCCGACAAAAAAACAGACACCGTCTATCCATTTGGGTAAGTTTCTGTTAATCTTTGCGGCTTTTTGGATGTGGGTCCAGGCGACTCTTGAACTGCCGGCAAGCTGGCTGGCAACTCTCTCTCCGGCTACGCTGGAAATTTATACGTCGGCGCTAAATGTTTTGCAGCCAGGTCATGCCGAGAACGCTTTTCCTATTTCATTAGAACCTGGAAAGACACTCGATAGAGCCATGCTCACCTTAGGGTGTTTTGCGATGGTTTGCTTAATGATCGGATTGATTAATAGCCGAAAGCGGCTGGTACAGTTTTGCTATATGCTGGTTTTGACAGGCGTGTTTCAAGCGTTTTATGGTGCCATGATGACATTAACCGGCGTGGAATATTTATTATTAGTGCCAAAAGATACTTACATTGGCAATGCGACCGGAACCTTCGTCAATCGAAACCACTTGGCCGGATACCTGGAAATGACTCTGCCAATCGGCATTGGCTTGTTATTAGGCTCACGCAAAGGATCGGATCAGGTTCGTCGGCATTGGCGCGGAATATTGACTTATATCCTGCAAACCTTGTTGAGCCCGATTGCCATTTTGCGCTGCTTGCTGGTCGTGATGGTGATAGGGCTGTTGATGACCCATTCCCGAATGGGCAATGCAGGCTTTTTCAACGCGTTGTTGATTACCTCGGCGATCGCCTTTTTTTCAACCAGGCAGTTTCGCCGTACTGGGTTTGTGGTGATCATACTCAGTATTGTCGCGGTGGATATTGCTTTGTTGGGAACATGGTTTGATATCGACCAAGTCATCAACAGGATTGAAACGACTGGTCTCGATCATGAAAGCCGAGACGAAGTCGTACAATACGTGCTGCAGATGATTCCTGATTTTTGGCTGGCCGGAACAGGGGCGGGCACATTCGCTTATATTTTCCCCAAATACAGCCAATCTGTCGTTGGCTTTTACGATTATGCCCACAACGATTATCTGCAAATTTTGGTCGAACTGGGCGTCATCGGTTGTATTCCGCTGGTGGGCTTGGTGATTCTCGGCTTGCTGAACGGATGGTCGCTGTTGCGGAGCAAAGATTCAAGATTGCTGACAGGAATCGGCTTTGCGTCGATCATGGGCACGGTCAGTCTGCTGATTCATTCTACGGTGGATTTCAATTTACAGATTCCCGCCAACATCCTGTTGTTTGTGGCGCTCCTGGCTTTGCCGCAGGTTGCCCGGCAAGCGCTTAACCATCGCACTTTAAACCCACTCGAAGATTATGCGCATTAATCATCGTAAGTTCGCCTGGGGCTTGTTGGTTTTTTGCGGCCCTATAGCCGCCGAAGAGATGGATATCAGGAAAGATCCTGTCATCTTTCCTGCCGGTCCCTTTGAATTTGCGCCGATCTTCGAAGCGGCTGAATCCTATAATGACAACATATTTCAGCAGAACCGCTTCAAAAAAGATTCCTTACTGACCCAATTTCATGCGGGGGGGCAGCTTGCGCTGGAAAGGCAATTGAACCGATACGCCTTGACTTATACTCTGCAAAGCTCTCAGTATCATAACAGTCCTGAAGACGACTATGTCGATCATTTTGTCGGCGGCACTTCGCATATTGAATTTACCAGTCGCAATCGGCTGGATGTGAATATGGGTTATCTGGATAGCCATTACCAGAGAGGGATTTTCCTTGGAAGAGATTTGATTAGTCCAACAGGGCCGTCCGGTCCAACAGGACAGAACGGAATCGATGCGCTTAGCGCAACAGGGCGATCCGGACCCGATCAATATCATCTACATAGCGTCGATGCGAACTATCGTTACGGCAGGGCCGAAGCCAAAGGTAATTTGGAGTTGAAGTTTAATGCCCAGGACTATACCTTTCAAAATAATCGTGAGTTTACCGCGCAACAGGATAGAACGCAGTTTGCCGTTACGCCCGGTTTTTATTTCCGGATAGCGCCAAAGACCACCTTGCAGACACAGGTTGAAAATCAATTGATCAAGCACAGACAGGCCGAGGTGTCAGGCTTTGATAGTCTAAAACAGCGTTTTCTGCTCGGCGGAACTTGGGCATACTCGACCAAGACTCAAATTGGCGCACGGATCGGCTATTTGCGGCAGGAGTTCGATAACTCCAAATCTAAAGAATATGATGATGTAACATGGGATTTGTCCGCCAACTGGGCTCCCTTGAGTTATTCGCGCCTTAATTTGAGCATCGCTCGCGACGTAAATCCGACGCTTGCGAGTGATAATCTTCGTGCATCGGATCGCTATCGTTTGGACTGGACTCACGACTGGACGCCGCGCGTAAAGACCCAACTGTTCGGTTCACGGGAAAATGCCGAAAATCTGGGGATCAAACGGCAGGATGACTACACCTCGTTTGGCGTCGATTTGAACTATGGCATTCGGCGCTGGTTGGGCATTGGCATTAATTACACCTATAAAAGCCTAAAGTCGGAGGATGCGAGGCTGGATTTCAATCAAAATGTGGTGATGCTATATATAACCGGTAACCCCCGCATATCCGACGACGCCAGAACCCCCTGGACTTCATGGTATTGAAGTGACAAAAACATTCATGAACAAAATTTTATTTTTATATTTTACGATACTCCTATCGGCTGCCGCCTATGCGGCTGCGGAACCATCTGCGGAAAACGGACTAATGTCCAATTATGAATTGGGCGCAGGAGACAAAATCCTGATTACGGTGTTTCGCGAGCCCGATCTCACCTTGGAAGCCAAGTTGACAGATGCCGGCACCATTATCTTCCCTTTCCTGGGTGAAATGAATGTGAAGGGCTTAACGGTGGGCAAACTCAAGGACAAAATCACGCAAGGTCTCATTGGCCGCTATCTGAAAGATCCGAGCGTCAGCGTGTCGGTTTTGGCGTATCGCGAGTTTTTCGTGAACGGCGAAGTCAAACAACCGGGGGCGTTTCCTTACTTACCGGGGTTGACCGTGCAAAAGGCCATCTCGATGGCCGGCGGCTTTACCGAGCGCGCTTCGCAATCCAGTGTTCAGCTCGAACGAGAAAAAGACGCGAATCGCCAAGGCATTGAAGTCGAGTTGGATGCAACTATCGCTCCGGGCGACGTGGTGATTGTCGAGGAGAGTTTTTTCTGATGAATGATTTAAGACTAAGGCCTACAACGCAGAACGCCATGCCTGAGCAAAGCTTAAGAATGGATAGATTTTTGCAGGATGACGCTTTCATTGAAGAAGACAGCATAGACCTGCTCCATTATTGGCGCGTCGTGCGCCAATATCAATGGCGGATATTGCTGTTGGCGTTGGTGGCAACGGTACTGGCAGGGCTTTTCGTTTTTACGATCAAACCGGTCTATCGTTCCTCCGCAACGCTGCTGGTGGAGGGTAAGCAGGGCAATTTGCTTTCTTCGATCGAAGACGTTTATTCGATGGATACTAGCCGTGCGGAATATTTTCAAACCCAGTTTGAAATTATCAAGTCCCCCGATTTGGCGCGCAAAGTGATACAGCGCATGAAACTGGCTAGCCATCCCGAATTCAACGAGATGGAGCCGGAAAGCGAGAGTGAGCCTTTTTGGAAGGAGTGGCTGGCGATGCTGCCGGCTCTCGCTCCCGACAAATCGGAAAGTGCCGAGGCTGATGCGGCTATAAAGGCCGAAGAGCAGTTGCTTAAAGGGTTTCTTGATCGACTGACTGTCAAACCCCGCCCAAAAACGCAGTTGGTGGATGTCAGTTTCGACGCCAAAGACCCCAAGCTGGCGCGCGATATAGTGAATACGCTGGGGGAGACTTTTATTGAAAGCGGCCTGGAAGCGCGCATGGATGCGACACGCAAAGCAGCGGAATGGCTCTCCGACCGATTGCAAGCGCTAAAGGACAAACTGACCGATTCCGAAAACCGTTTGCAGGCCTATCTGGCCAAGGAGCATCTGGTCGATTTGGAGGGCGTGTTAACGCTGAGCGCCAAGGAAATCGAAAAAAATACCGAAACCCTCGCTACTGTGCGTCAGGCGCGCATTGAAGCGGAGAGCACCTATAACAAAATCAAATCGGGCAATCGGCTCGATCAAATTCCCGAAGTCTTGCAGGATCGTGTGATCCAGGATCTCAAAAGCAAAGAAGCTGAACTAGCCGGCAAGGAATCGGATTTTGCCGAACGCTATGGACCGGAACATCCCGCGCTGTTGGCCGCACGCTCGGAGCACGAGGCCATCCGCGCGCTGCTTGAAAAACAACTGGCGAGTATCGTATCCAGCATCAAGAGCCGTTATGAAATTGCCAGGGCCAATGAGCAGGCGGTTCTCTCCAGCATAGAAGGTAACAAGGCTCAGGTGCAGAAAATCGGCAGCAAGCAAGGTCGCTTGAGCGAATTGCAGCGCGAAGTGGACTCCAACAAAAAGCTCTACGAAACCTTTATCGACCGCTTCAAAGAAGCGAATGAAGCCGCCGAACTTGGCGCGGCAAATATCCGTTTTATCGATAAGGCCAGCATTCCGATCGATCCGGTCAAGCCCAAGAAGAAGCTGATTGTGGCATTGACCTTTGTCGGCATGATATTTTTGGGCGTGTTGATCGCCTTACTGTTGGATTTTCTGGATTCGACATTCAAATCGCCGGACGATATCGAAAGAAAACTCGATCAGCCGTTCCTGGGCGTCATTCCGTTGCAGGATAAGCTGAGCGGCCAGCCTGAAGCATTGGGGCAATTAGTCGCGAGCGAACCGCGCGGCGTGTTTGCCGAAGCCGTGCGCACGATAAGAACGGGTTTGGTGTTGTCTGCATTGGACAGTCCGCATAATATCTGGATGATCACCTCATCGTTTCCGGGAGAAGGCAAAACCACGCTGGCGATGAGTCTGGCGCAATCGCTTGCGCAACTGGATAATGGCGACAAACGGGTCTTGCTGATAGAGGCTGACTTGCGCAGACCACAGTTGGCAAAGCGTTTTCAACTCCCCCCCAAAGCTCCAGGTCTTACTCATGCGTTGGCGCTCCATGCCAAACTGGATGAATGTTTGCATGCTGTTCAAGGTTTGGCTTTGGATGTGTTGCCGGCCGGCATGCCGCCTCCCAATCCACTGGAGTTATTGGCATCCAGGTCATTTGCCGAATTATTGGAAGAACTGGAAAAACGCTACAGCCTGATTCTGATCGATTCGCCTCCGGTGCATGCGGTCAGCGATGCGCAATGGTTGGCGCAACATGTGCGATCAGTTATCTATGCGGTGAAATCAGATTCGACATCGATAAAGGCGGTAAAAGATGGGCTCAGAACGCTTGAACGGTTTGGCGCGCCATTGGCCGGCATCGTACTGACCCAAATGGATGTCGAAAAAAGCAAGCGTTACGGGCACGGCGAATACAGTGGCTATTACTATTATCAAACGGCTTATGGCACCGATGAAACCAGTTCCTCTTGATGCTTTCACCCTCTCCTGATGGACGACTGTATGGATGCAGGAGGTCCGACCACAAGGAGGTGGGAGGTAGAATCGCGTACGGAACAACGATCGAGAGCATTGCAGGGAGCTATTGCCGAGAGGGAGGGTGAGGAGAAACAAAATTAAGGAAATCTGCCTTATTTGACTCCCCCTCATCCTAACCTTCTCCCTTAAGGGAGAAGGGACTTTTCTTAACATAATGGCATGGAGTGGAGGGTGTAGTCTGACACTTTCTCTAATAGCTTTGCGCTGGTTCCCAACCTCCTGGTTCACTGCCATTAAGTTAAGGCGGTTATCTCCCTCTCCCTTCGGGACGACTGTATGGATGCAGGAGGTAGAATCGCGTACGGAACAGCGATCGAGAGCATTGCAAGGAGCTATTGCCGAAAAGGTCGGGGTGAGGGGAATAAAATAAGGGAAAATACTTTATTTTGATCCCCTTAACGTAGCATTCTTCAGAGTGGGATAAGGTTTTTTCCTTAATATAATGGCGTTGGGGTGAGGGAATAGGCAGTTTACGGAAACGAGCCTACCCAAATTAAGGTTTCTGCCGTTGGCTGCGCGGAGCCGAAGTCAACGATATATTGCCTGAGTCTAGGCACATTTTTTCTAAAAAATCGCATAAATCGCTCTATTGTAACGAGAGCTTGATAACATCCACCCCCAACATTTAATCTGCCGGACAATTACCCCTAACCTATGATCGATCTACACTGCCACATGTTGCCCGGCATCGACGACGGCCCCAAAACCATGGAGCAATCATTGGAAATGGCGCGTTTTGCGGTTGAACAAGGAACCCGCCGCTGTGTAGTTACCCCGCATATTCAGCCAGGGTGCTACGATAACGAAGTCGAAAACATCAAGTGCATATTCGAAGCGTTCCAAAAACAATTGGCTGCGGAGAATATCCCGTTGCAGATCGGCATGGCGGCCGAAGTGCGGGTGTGCGCCGAGTTGCCTAGCATGATTGGTCAGGGCAAAATCCCGTTTCTCGGTCGCTGGCAGGGCATGAGGCTGATATTGCTGGAATTCCCTCACGACCAGATTCCGGTCGGCGCGGACAGGCTGATCAACTGGTTGATCGAGCGCGACATTCTTCCGGTCATTGCGCATCCGGAGCGCAACCAGAGCGTGATGCGCCAGCCGGAAAAGATCACCCCCTTTGTTAATCAAGGCTGCCTGTTGCAAATTACCGCGGATTCGGTGACCGGATTGTTTGGCGAAGTCTCGCAAAAAGTGGCGATTTCCTTCATCCGAAATGACATGGCCTCGCTGATTGCGACCGATGCGCATAATATGTATAAGCGTCGGCCGACCCTGAAAGCCGCGCGGGATGCGCTATTGCCGGTCATCGGCGCCGATAAGGTACAGGCTCTGTTTAGCGGTAATGCGGAGGCAATGCTGTCATGACCGTTGTCCGCCATTTCGTATCCATGCCGGCGTTACGGGCAGTCTTGTATGTGCCGGCAATTTTGGGATTGCTCATCCTGGCCAATATCGCCCTACGTTGGTCTTTGGCGGACGTTTACTCGACACAAGTGAGCCATCACCTGGATACGGTGAAAAAAGACTCGTCCAACAAAAATGCAAAACAGTGGCGCCAGGCCCGTCAGCAACTGGAACGAACTTTGGAACTGCGCCCCGCTTATGCGCGATATTTTGAACTGGCGGAAGCTTTTCATCAAAAATTAGACTCACTGGAATTCCGCAAAGATCCCCTTATCCAGGAGCTGGCTTGGCATGATAATGCGCTTGAAGCCCTAAACTACGCCCGCCGGGGTTTGCGCCAAACCCCTTCCTGGCCCTATCTCTGGAATCGATTGGTGATTAGTAAATTTTTATTGAAACAATTCGATAATGAGCTGGCAGGCGGAATGGAACGGGCTGTGTATTTGGGGCCTTGGGTGCAGCCTATTCAATACGGCGTGGCAATACTGGGGTTGGGTTATTGGCCAAACTTACAGGACACCGCGCAACTGCACGTATTACAAGCCATCGAACAAACGTTGGCGATGGATCAAATAAACCACAGCAAGGTTTATGATGCAAAAAAAGTGTTGTCCAGTGCCAATTTTTCTCAAGCCTGTGAAAAACAAGCAAAGAATTCGACTAAAGGCCAATTATACAGTTATTGTCCTTAGGTGATTTTTTAGAATGAATGTCCCATAGTCGATTGCCAATATATCGTTGGCCGGCGGAGTCGAAGCGAACTTTTGACTTCGATTTCGTTCAGCTAACGGAAACAATCTCAAACCGGGCAAACTAATTTCCAAATAACCTTAACTTATATAAAAATTAGTAAGCCATGGATTAATGGTTTTCAACTTTATTAAACAGAATAATCAAAACAAAAACCAAGACTAATATGCTATCAAATCAATCCATTCTTATTACCGGTGGAACAGGTTCATTCGGCAACACCTTCGTGCCGATGACCTTGGCCAAATACAATCCGCGGCGAGTTGTCATTTATTCGCGCGATGAAATGAAGCAGTGGGAAATGGCTAAGCTCTATGCCAATGACTCGCGCGTGCGCTTCTTCATTGGCGATGTACGCGACAAGGATCGTCTTTCGCGCGCACTGGATGGCATTGATTATGTAGTCCATGCCGCTGCGACCAAGATTGTCCCCACCGCCGAATACAATCCATTCGAGTGCGTTAAAACCAACGTAATGGGCGCGATGAATTTGATTGATGCGTGCATAGATCGAGGCATTAAACGCGTCGTTGCGCTTTCGACCGATAAGGCCAGCAGCCCGGCCAATCTTTACGGCGCTACAAAACTGGCATCCGACAAACTGTTTGTGGCAGGCAACTCCTACGCCGGTGCTCACGATACCCGTTTTGCCGTGGTGCGCTATGGCAATGTGATGGGCTCGCGCGGTTCCGTAATTCCTTTCTTTCTCTCAATTGCGGACAAAGGCACACTGCCTATCACCGATGACCGTATGACCCGTTTCATGATTACCCTGGAACAAGGTGTGGAATTGGTATGGCATGCCTTTGATGACATGATGGGCGGGGAAATATACGTCAAAAAAATTCCTTCGATGAAAGTGACCGACGTCGCACTCGCCAGCGTGCCTGACGCCAAACACGAGATCGTTGGCATCCGTCCCGGCGAGAAGCTCCACGAACAAATGATCGGAGTAGAAGATGCACTTTATACCTACGAATACCCAGAGCACTTCAAAATATTGCCTGCCATTCACAACTGGAGCAATGATCCATTCCGTATCAAGGATGGAAACAAAGTAGCCGAAGATTTTACTTATTGCTCGGACAACAACACCGAATGGATGAGCATCGAAGCGCTGCAAGCGTGGATCGGCCAAAACCGTCAAAAAGTCGGCAAAATATGACAACAATGATCCCTTACGGTCGGCAAGATATTTCCGACGCAGACATTCAGGCGGTTGTCGATGTACTGCGTTCCGACTACCTGACACAAGGCCCGGCCGTTCCCGCGTTTGAAAACAGTGTCGCAGGCTATTGCGGCGTGCAACATGGCGTTGCGGTCAACAGCGCCACGAGTGCCCTGCACATTGCCTGTTTGGCACTGGGTGTAGGCCCAAACGATGTGGTCTGGACTACCCCGATCACGTTCGTGGCAAGTGCAAACTGCGCTCTTTATTGCGGGGCAACGGTCGATTTTGTGGATATCGATCCGCGCACCTATAACATGAGCGTCGAACGTCTAGCAGAAAAGCTGGAACAGGCAGAAAAGCTCGGCAATTTACCCAAAGTCGTGATTCCGGTGCATCTATGCGGCCAGCCTTGCGACATGGAGGGTATTTATACGCTCGGTCAGCAATATGGCTTCAAGATCATCGAAGATGCTTCGCATGCGATTGGCGGCAAATACCGCGGCGAACCGATAGGCAATTGTCGTTACAGCGACATCACCGTATTCAGTTTCCATCCGGTCAAGATCATCACCACGGCCGAGGGCGGCATGGCCATGACCAATGATGCTCAGTTGGCAAAGCGTATGCAGTTATTGCGCAGCCACGGCATCACCCGCGATGTGAACGAGATGACCCATGCTCCGGATGGCCCCTGGTACTACCAGCAAATCGATCTCGGTTTCAACTACCGCCTGACCGACTTGCAAGCGGCACTGGGGTTGAGCCAAATGCAGCGTCTGGATGAGTTCGTTGCCAAGCGGCACGTCATTGCCAAACGCTATGACCATCTGTTGGCGGATTTGCCGGTGGTTACACCGTGGCAGCACCCGGATAGCTATTCCGGTTTGCATCTATATGTAATTCGATTGAAGCTTAAGGAAATGGGGCGTACACATCTCCAAGTGTTCGAGGGCTTGCGTGCTGCCGGCATCGGCGTCAACCTGCATTACATCCCTGTTTATACCCAGCCTTACTATGAAGGCCTGGGATTCAAGCAAGGGCATTGCCCGGAAGCAGAGCAGTATTATGCCGAAGCAATCAGCCTGCCGATGTATCCGGGATTGACCGAAGCGCAGCAAGATAAAGTAGTCGACGAATTACGCCAGGTTACTGCAAAATGAAAATCGCCGTCATTCCTGCGCGCGGTGGCAGTAAGCGTATTCCGCGCAAAAATATCAAATCTTTCGGCGGAAAACCGATGATTGCCTGGTCCATCGAGGCGGCCAAGGCGTCCGGACTGTTCGAGCGCATCATCGTCTCCACGGACGATGTGGAGATTGCCGAAGTGGCCAAGGAGTGGGGCGCGGAAGTTCCCTTCATGCGCCCTGAAGAATTATCCAATGATTACGCCGGCACGACGCCGGTCGTTGCTCATGCAACGCAATGGGCTTTGGATCAAGGGTTCAACCTAGAAGCGGTATGCTGCATCTATGCGACAGCGCCGTTTGTGCAGAAAGATGATCTGATACAGGGATGGGAGGCGTTGAGATCGGGGGATTGGGATTATGCCTTCACGGTAACCGACTTTGCCGCGCCGATCTTCCGTTCGTTCAAACAAGCGGCAGAAGGCGGCATAGAGATGTTCTTTCCTGAGCATTTCGCAACGCGGTCGCAGGATTTGCCGGTAGCATTGCATGATGCAGGACAATTCTATTGGGGGCGGCCTTCGGCATGGCTGGAGGGCCGACGCATCTTTGACCGGCGTTCGAAACCGGTCATGATTCCTCGGTGGCGGGTGCAGGACATCGATACCCAGGATGATTGGGAGCGTGCCGAGATATTGGCGCCCATCATCATGAAACATAAGAGTTGACCATGCAGGTATCTCACATCGCTTTCCGCGCAGATGCCACCAGCCAGATCGGCACCGGGCATTTCATGCGCTGTCTGACTTTGGCGGATGGATTGAGACAACGCGGTGCGCACATTCGCTTTATCAGCCGAGGGCTACCCACGCATTTACGCGACATGCTGGCAGCGAAAGGCATAGAACTCTCATTGCTAAGCAGTAATGAAGGTTCCTCAGCCACTGACGAATTGGCACATTCGCACTGGTTGGGTGCCAGTCAGGCACAGGATGCGGAAGCGACAATTCAGGCATTGTCTGACCAAACCTGGGATTGGCTGATTGTCGACCACTATGCACTGGATGCGCGCTGGGAAAGTACAATGCGCACCTCCGCCAAACAGATTATGGTGATCGATGACATCGCCGACCGGAGCCACGATTGCGATGTGCTGCTGGATCAGAATTTCTATGCAGACATGCAAACGCGTTATGCCGATAAAGTGCCCGCGCATTGCCAATTATTGCTGGGCCCACGTTATGCCTTGCTACGTGATGAATTTCGAAAACTGCGTGAGCAGATCAAGCCGCGCACAGGGCCGGTAAAGCGAATCCTGGTGTTTTTTGGCGGGGTGGATGCGGATAACTGCACGGGACGCGCCATGAAGGCTTTGGCCGAAATGGGGGGCGAAGGTCTGCATGTGGATGTGGTGATCGGTGCACAACATCCTTGCCTCACGGAGATCAAAGCTAATTGCGCTCAGCATGGATTTGTTTGTCATGTGCAGACCAACCGGATGGCGGAATTAATGGCGTCGGCCGACTTGGCGATTGGGGCGGGAGGTTCCGCCAGTTGGGAGCGTTGCTGTTTAGGTTTGCCTGCTTTGCTGGTGTCATTGGCGGATAACCAAATTGACATAGCAAAGGCGCTGGATTTGAGCGGTTGTTGTATTTACCTTGGGGAACTCGAGAGGGTAAATGCCTCAATTATGCAGCGCCAGATTGCTGGCTTGATAAGCGCTCACGATCAGATAGAAATGATTTCTCGGCGAGCATTATCACTTGTTGATGGCATGGGTGTTGATAGAGTTTGCCAAGCACTAGGTTATTAGAATGAAGATTTCCATCTTATGCACTGATCCAAATCATCCTGTCATCAATAGCCTCAATGATTGGATGAGTGAAATATCTTCCAAGGGACATTTTCCGATCTTGGTTTACGATAAAGCCGAATTGTGTGGCGGAGATATTCTTTTCCTTGTTTCATGTAGCCAAATGATACGGGATACGGAACGAGAAAAGTACAAAGCAACGCTGGTGCTTCATGCCAGCGATTTGCCGAAGGGTAGAGGATGGTCGCCTTATATCTGGGCAATACTGGGTGGAGAAAATCAAATAACAGTAAGCTTGTTGGAGGCGAGTGAGCCAGTCGATAGCGGCGATATATGGCTAAAGACAACTTTTGCTCTTGAAGGACATGAACTCTTACCGGAGATAAACGAAAAGTTATTCGCCGCAGAGTTATCGCTGATGACCCAGGCCGTTGAGCAGTTTGACTCTATCGTGCCGATGCCGCAGCAGGGGGATCCGGGACCCTATATGACAAAAAGATCGCCGGCAGATAGCCAGCTTGATCCGCTAAAAACGATCGCTGAACAATTCGATTTGCTTCGAGTAGTCGACTCGGAAAGGTACCCCGCATTTTTTGATTATCGGGGTACACGGTATTTGGTCAAAGTTGAGAAAGTAAAAAAATGAGTAATTGCACTGAAATCAATATTGCTGGACGAGCTATAGGGGCCGGACATTCCCCATTCATCATCGCCGAGATGTCCGGCAACCACAACCAGTCGCTGGAACGCGCGCTGGAAATTGTTGAGGCGGCCGCCAAGACCGGCGCCCATGGGCTGAAGATACAGACCTATACGCCGGACACGATGACGCTCGATCTGGACGAGCGCGAGTTTCACATCAGCGATCCCAAAAGCCTGTGGGCGGGTACGTCGCTTTACAAGCTTTATGGCGAGGCTTACACCCCGTGGGAATGGCATAAGCCGATCTTCGATCGGGCGAGAGAGTTGGGCATCATCCCGTTCAGCACGCCGTTTGACGATACGGCGGTGGACTTTCTGGAAAATCTGGATGTGCCTTGCTACAAGATCGCTTCGTTCGAAAATACCGATTTGCCCTTGATCCGCCGTGTGGCCGCTACCGGCAAGCCGTTGATAATTTCGACCGGCATGGCCAGCATCGCCGAGCTGGATGAAACGGTGCGCGCGGCCCGCGAGGCCGGCTGCAAGGACCTGATCCTGCTCAAATGCACCAGCACCTATCCCGCCACGCCGGAGAACACCAATATCCTGACCATCCCGCATTTGCGTGAGATGTTCGGCTGCGAAGTGGGCTTGTCCGACCATACCATGGGTGTGGGCGTGTCAGTCGCTAGTGTCGCATTGGGCGCTACAGTCATTGAAAAGCACTTCACCCTAAACCGTGCCGACGGAGGGGTAGACAGTTCATTTTCGATGGAGCCCGCAGAGATGGCACAATTAGTAGTGGATACTGAACGTGCCTGGCAGGCGCTGGGAAAGGTGAGCTATGGCGCGACCGAGGCCGAGAAGAAATCCATCCAGTTCCGGCGCTCGTTATATATAGTGAAGGATCTCAAAGCAGGTGATGTATTGACCCGAGAGAATGTTCGGGCTATCCGCCCGGGGTTCGGTTTGCCCACCAAATATCTGGAACAGGTACTGGGCAAGCCGGTGAAGCAGGATGTGAAACGTGGGACAGCGCTTAATTTCGATCTTTTGTAACACATGCGATTTATGCTTGTTGGGTTCCTATAGTGAAAGCATTACTGGTAAATGCGGATTGGTGCATGGGGTGCAGAATAAAAACAAGAGGTGTGAGTGCGTAGTCCGTTGTGGTCAAGAGTTGTTCGGTTCCTCTCCTATGCTGGGCTAAGTTACATTGAGAAAGCATTGATCTTCGGTTTTCCGATTACGGTGTTGTATTTGACTGGTGACAAAGCACGATACAATCAAATTGAATTCATTTTTTCGACTGGTGCAGTGAGTTCGCTATTTCTGGACGGCGGCCTCAAGATTTACCTTATGTATGCCTACAAGCAGAGTGAGCAGTCCGTAGAGAGGATTAAGCCGATTTTTGCCTCTTACAAGTTGCTGCTAAAGGGATATTTATTCGCGGTAGCAGTGGCGTTTGTAGGTACATCATTATGGGCACCAGAGCGAATACTTGATTGGGGTGGGGCATCTGCTCGTGCCCTGTTTTTGTCTATGGTTGGCTTTGTCGCAGTCTGGTACCGGATTGCAGACAAGCCTTCCAGGGTATTTATTTTATCAATACCGGTATATATCGCTGCCGGAATGTTGATTTGGCTCTTGGGTGATATAAGTGATACAGGATTTTCTATAGCATTGGTTGTGCCGCATTTGCTTGCTGTGGCATTGGTCGCTTTTATAGGGTTTTCTGTTACCAGAGGCAGCATGCGCGGGCTATTTATCCATATCCGTGCGGCGCTCCGATATGGCTGGCCAATATTGGCCAGTTTATTGCTCGCTATGCTAGTAGCTAATTTCGGTAAGCTCTATGCCTATAACTTCTTGAGTGAAAAAGAAATGTTTAACTTCTCTTTTTCACAGCGTATGGCGCTTATTATACAGTTGGGTCACCTCGCAGTAAGCGGTTACATGGCAAAGCACCTGTTTGTTAGCGAGCAGAGAAGGTTTCATCAAAAAACTTTTGCTGTGTATTTAATAACACTATTAATAGCAACCATTGTAGCCTATAGCGCAGCACGGTTTGCACCATATCTTGGTTTCATAACCTCAGTGCAAATAGATGCGACATTCACCTTGATCATTATCTACACGCTGCTGTGGTGTATTGGAGCGTACCTTGAGCTCTATGTTAATAGAGTTAATCGGAACGCTCTTGTTCTTGGTGGTGCAATTATAGCTGCGGGTGTCTTTCTCGCTTGGGTTATTTTCACTCGATATCCAATGATAAGCAGGATTGCAACCGCTATGGCTTTAGGTGCCGCATCGAATGTAGTGTTTCTGGTTATGAGTCTTTTTATTATTAGGCGTAAGTAATGAAAAAGTATTTTGCTATTTTAATTGCTTTTGTTCCTTTCAACTTTTTCCGGCTATTTCTTTACCATCGACTGCTTGGTTATCGCATTGTAAAAGGTGCCAAGATTGCTCCATTCTCATTTATTTTCGTAGATCATTGCGAAATGGGGGAAGTATCAATCGGTTTCTTAAACTACATTGCTGCGAAGAAAGTTAATTTTCGAGATGGTGTAAGAATAGGGAAGTTAAATCGTTTTAAGTGGTTGGAAGAGATTTATGTGGGTGAAGGTACAACTATTGTGACAGGAAATGTCGCCTTTGGCACGAGGCCAGGTATCTCGCCTTTTGAAGGCTTTCAAAAACTTCGTTTCGGTAAAGATTGCGTTATAACAAATAGGCACTTATTGGATGTCTCGGACGAACTAATAATTGGAGATAACGTAACAATAGCAGGTGAGAGGTCTCAATTTTGGACACACGGTTTCGACCTGCAACATGTAAAAATACAAGCCGGAATAAATGTTGGGAATCGTGTTTACATAGGGTCTAGGTGTATGATTCTGGGCGGCGTCCATGTTGCAAACGATGTAGTTATTGGTGCCGGTACGACAGTAGCTCGATCAATCGATCATTCGGGATTTTATGTTTCGTCTGGGTTAGTGCGAAAAAGCGATGTACCAAATTATACCAAAACAGATGCCTTAACCGACTACAACGGCTTTAGGTTTGTGCGACGAATTTTACCTGCCGCAACCCAAAGCAATATTACAATCAGTAGAGACGCGAAATTATGAGTTTTTTATTTGAGGTTAATCTAAATCTATCTCCGGATGCATGGATAGTGCAAGCGAACGAGATAATGAGTGCGAACAAGAGCAGCGCAGTCAAGTTCAATGATGCCTTTGTATTAGCTGATTTTCGGTCATATTGCGGTGAGTCACTCGATATAGCTGTAGACAAATGGCTGCCTGGAGTTGATAATTCGACAACTGGGTATGATATTGATGGAGAGTTCGCAATTGCTGCGGTATTGCCTGCGCGGCGTGAGGTTGTGCTTGCGCGCGATTGGTCGGGTGTCAGAAATGTTTTCTATACTATTGAAGGGGATAGGCTAGTCGTTGGAAGCAATGTATATCAAGTTGTTTCTTCGAGACATGATCGCAAATTCTCTTTAATCTCGTGTGCTGAGTATTTAGCATATGAGTATGTTGCAGAGCCGAAAACGCTGTTTGATAGTGTATTCTGCGTTCCTCGTGGAAAAACAGTTGTTATTAATGTTGACGGTAAGATTACTATTAAAGGTTGCAGCAAACTTATTCCATTAGCTGTAGAAGGAGTCGAGTTATATTCAGGATTGCGCGATAGTATCACTCGGGCGCATCAAAAGCGACTTGGTCATACCAATGGGATTTATCTATCAGGAGGGATTGACTCTACAGTAATGGCAATTGCCTTGAAACAAGATTTGGGTCTGGAACAAGTTCACGCTTTGACATTTCGAACCATCGGGGCCGAACAGGACGAATCTGAAGAGGCTGAAAATGTGGCAAAGCAGTTGGGTCTAAGTTACGAGTGCGTATCTGTCGATCCAACTCGTTCGGTTGACCTCTCCGATGTGATAGATAGATCAAATTTCCCATATCCGGGTGCAATATTTTTAGAATGCATTGCTGATCATATAAGAGGTGCTGAACTCCATGGTATTACTCTTTTTGCAGGTCAGGACACACGACTACACACACCGTCTTACAATATTTTAGATCGACTTGTCCTTCATCACTTTTTAGATAGTCAGTTTAGTAGGCAGATTCTGACGTTGGCTGGTTTCGTTATTAAGGGTTTGTTTAAGGATGGGCGTATACATAAGGGAGGTGAGCGACTTTTCATGGGGGCCGATTTGAGCGCTTACGTCGCTAGATACTTTTATCACTGTCACCAGTTAGGGACGCGAACACCGGGCGGAAGACTTGCCTCCGAGAAACTACTTGCTGATATTGTTGAAAACGTAAGTTTTGTAAATTCATCAAGAGAAGTATTTAACGATATTGTTAATCTTGCATGGGATCGACAATATACTTCCGATATGGCTTACATGGGGGGAGTTACGAGATCATATGGAAATCAGTGTAGCCTGCCCTTTTACGATCGTGATCTTGCAAATTATTCTGCGTCGATTCCAATGGATATTGCATTAAAAACTACGGTGGGCCGGGCAGGCCATAGTGGCGCCAAAAAACGGGTCAACAAGTTTGTGTTGCGAGAAGCCTACAAAAAAGACCTAACGCCGCATATGATTTTTCGCGACAAGGCCGTTTGCATTACTAATCATTTGTACTTGAATGGCTGCATGAGTGAGTATGTCACCGATCTTTTTCATGCCCCCGTCCTCAGAGACACTGAAATTGGACAGCAACTTGAACTTGGCCCATTGTATCAGCGGGGAATCGATAAAAATGGCAAATGGACTATGCACGAATATGAGCAGGTTGTAGAGACTCATAACCTTTTATTCCTTGAAATCATCGCTCGCAAGTATGGGATTAAATGCTAAAAGTTTCAAGCAATTAATTCCAATAAATGACTTTAACGCTACCAAGTATGTCAAAGATTAACATTTGCTTCGTCGCAAACTACTATAAAACATATTTCTTTCACGAAATTGCCGCTCGCTTGCAAGCCAATGGCATCAATGTGTATTGGATTGTAGTTAATAGAAAGCTACGTGATTTTTTAGTAGATCAATATGGCGACGATTCTGTTTTATATATAAGCAAGAACGATGCTAAGTGTACGCGAGGGCCTGTCGGGGATTTTCGCCTCAACGAGCTTGTGCATGGAGATCGGACACTGCGCTATCAGAATCTATGGGCCTATCCGTTTCTGAATAATATTCAGCGGCCTATCTATGATTTTCTGAAGCAGCATGATGTGCGCTTCGTGTTCGGGGAAGTAACATGGGCGCATGAGATTTTAATTCACCGTTTGGTGAATTCCTGTCAGGAACTGAGTGCTGCCTATTATTGCCCTCACACTATTCGTATGCCCGTGGGGCGATTTGGATTCTTTAGTGATGAATTTCAATCAGAGCTTGTCCCGCTTCCCACGAGTACGGAAAGTCAGCAAGATAGTCATTTGCCGTCGATTCGAGCTGAAAAACCGGATTATCTAGCTCTTAACGATTTGAAATTGCAGCAAGCGCGCACCTTCAGCGCCAGGTTAGCGCGTCTGAAACGCTATTTCACAATGGAAAACATTGATCCCAAGGATCCGACGATAATCGTTAGCCGTTGGATTTCCTTCAAACTTAGAGCTGCCGAAGAGTTCAACCGCGAGATATATCGCTTTGTTCCAAAAGTGAATTTCGATGAAGAGCTTGCAAACCGCGACTTTGTATTTCTGGGTTTGCACAAGCAACCGGAAGCATCAATAGATGTAATCGGTCGTTACTATGAAAATCAGTTTGATAATATCGTTAACGTATGGCGTGCGCTGCCAGATGGCTGGTTACTGCTGGTAAAAGAGCACAGCAATGCAGTAGGGGATCGATCATGGGGTTTTTATCACAAACTCCATCAGCTAAGGAATGTTGTATTGATCGACGAGAAAGCCGACTCCCACGCTATCATTCGACGGTCACGCGCAGTGGTTACAGTCTCAGGCACGATGGCCTATGAGGCAGCACTCATGAGAATACCGAGTTTGACTTTTGGTGACGTATTTTTTAACCGCCTGCCGGGTTGCCGCAAGATTGGACTCGACCATCTCCGCGCCGGTGGTTTGTATAGTGTTATCCATACGATAGACACAGAGGCTGCCGCAGCGTTTTCAAATTGGCTGAATAACAATAGTGCGGAGGGATCGATTAGTGATCCTGTATCTAATCCTGATTGTATGAAAATAAGTAATATTGAAAAAGTGACGGCTGCATTTAATGCCCTCTTAAATAAATCGAATAAAAAAGCAGCATGAAATATAGGCTTGACCAATCAGTTAGTTTTTTTTTGATAGTCTTTGTTTTTTGGCTTGCTGGCGGTGTAATCATGGCCGAGATTCGCGATAGTAGTTTTTGTGAGGAAGTTCTTGGTTTCAAGGTTGAATACAAGAATATTTATAATGTATTCTATCAATACATCATTTTTATAATTGTATTTGTTGTATCTGCGCTGCTAATAAATGGAAATCACAAAAGATATCTAAGTAAATTTATCGAAGTTCAATTAGCCATAGTGCTTGCGGTTATAACGATTCTTGTAAAAATATCGCAATATGGTTTTGTGTTGTTCTCAGGTGATTATTATTCGCGATTTAATGTTGATGCCAATTTGTTGGTAAATATATTGCCGACCGTTTTTGTTATTGTTGCTATTGAATTTTTGAGTCGAAATAAGATAAAAAGTATAAATATTTCCAATAGGTATTTGTTTGTAATTATTGGTGTTTCAGTTTTGTCGGTTTTAGCTGGCTCTAGATCAACTCCGTTTTACGCGCTAATTGCGGCTCTTTCGTATTATTATATATCCTCAGGGCAGGGTGGTAATGCAAACATATATAACTCAAGAATTGCTGTAAAAAAAGTTATGCTTTATTTATTTGTGATATATGCGTTTGGACAGTTGGCAAATATCTTGAGATGGTTTTCTACTGATGCAACACTTCAGGACTCAATAATAGCTATTTTAGGCGACTCTTTTCCGGAATACAGATCACATTCCCAAGTCGAAGCAAATATGTCTGAGTCTCAAATAGAAAGTTATTCGTTTCTTTTGTGGCTTCAGAATTTATCTGCTTATATCTTCCCGGGTTTTGTTTTTGAAGTATTTGGGGCGAGTCGCTCTCAAGTATTCAATCAAGTGTGGACGGACTTTTTTCAGCCTATAATTTGGGGTGATAAAGAGGCATTGTATGGAATAAGAACGGGGCTGGTTGGAGAAATCAGTTTGGCTCTTGGGGATTTGTACCTCGTTTTCTTTGCAGTGTTCTTTGCTTATCTGTTGCAAAAAAACAAATCAAAAGTTATTACAGTAACATGCTTGGTGGGTGCCATTCCATATGGGGCTACTTCAATATTTATTTTGTTTTATTGCTTGCTATTCCAGTTTGTCGTCAAATTAATTGCCGGTATTATTCAGATAAAATATCAATGAACGTATTAATAACATTTTATTTTAATGGCCCAGCTCTCGGTGTTGCTATCTATGCAAGGGAGTTGTTAACAAAACTAATCCCATTGCTAGAAGCTGAAAACCGATCTATTGAAGTATTGTGCAGTACGGACGCTTATAACTATCTTTCCACTGAGGTTGGGATAGTAAAACACTGCAAAATGGAGCAAAAACTAAATAGTACTATTAGTCGATTAAGGTTTCTCACAGAGTTGCCATTTCGTAAAGCCTCAAAATCATTAATTCTTCATTTGACAAATCCATTTGCACCGCCTCTTTCAAGATTTTACAAATCAAAAGTTACATCAGTTATACATGATCTCAATGAATTTGATCAGTGGGATAAGTATGGTCTTGTTAGGTCGTTTTTTAGAAGGGTGTTTTTGGCTTCGGCAATAAAAAATTCCAGCTCCATTATCTGTATATCAAAGCATTCTGAAAGCCAAGTATTAAAATATTTTCCACAGACAAAAAACATTCAAGTCATTCTTAATGGGGCAGGTACTAGTTTGCCACCTAAAATAAGAAATCCTGGTAAGGTGATTCTAGTAGTTGGAAGAATAGATCCCGCCGGGAAAAACCTATGGTCTGCCTTAGGCCTTTTGGATCGTTGGCATAATGAGGATCAAGATATTAAGGCTGTTTTTTCTGGTGGTATAAATAAATCATCCGAAAATGATGCGCAAGAGTTTTTGGTTGAGTTAGAAAAGAGAAGCTTTATAAAATATGTCGGGAGAACATCAGACGATGAACTATCAACTCTTTATGCAACATCAGAATTTCTGCTTTTCTTTTCAAAATTTGAGGGTTTTGGACTGCCCGCATTTGAAGCGCTAAAATCGTATTGTCCAGTTGTTGCGCATATCGATAATAAAGCATTACAGGAACTGCTCCCAGATGAAGTGGCTTATACAAATGAAGATGAGGGATTATCTATTAGTCAAATCAGGTTTCGAATTAATCAGATCGACTGGATAAAATCTAGAAACTCAACAATGAAGTTTTCGTGGGAGAGCGCGGCGGAGCTTTACACTAAGCATTTATTGGGGTGATAAAACATGGGTCAGATCGGGATACGTCAATCCACGCTACGTCTTGGTTAACAGGTATGCACTATGGATCGTCGCAATTTCATTAAACAGTCGGTATTAATCCCTACAGGCACAATGGTGAGCTATTCTATTCCAAGTGCTGCAAAAAATCAGATCGCAAACACTGGTCAAGTAAAACTGCGAGAATCGGTATGCGTCAAGGATTTTGGGGCGGTTGGGGATGGGGTTGCGGACGATTCGGCGGCGATTCAGGCGGCGATTAATGCAGCCGGAGGAACTTGGGTATATTTTCCTGCAGGAGCGTACTTAGTCACCAAAACAATTACCTATGTGAATGTAAGTGGTATAGCGAAGAATGCAGGTTTTAAGATTTGTGGTGATGGCAAACGATCTACCCGCATTTTAAACAGAGTGTCTGGCGGGTTTGCGATTGATATTAATACGGGCGTAGGCGCAAAGGAAGGAAAATATTTCTTTTCCTACGGTGGCAAGATTCTGAATTTATCCATCGAAGGTACCGGACAAGTAGCAGATTCAGGAGGTATCAGGATGCGGTCATGCTGGGAATACGAGCTTGACTGCGACATTCTCAACCATTCAGGAGATGGTATATTTATTGACGGAGACCCTGCGCTGAATCCCGACTGCACAGCAAGCGCGAATTTGATGTTAAATCTGTGTCGCATTATCTCAAATAAAAGAGGTGTATACGTAGCATTAGCTAATAACGCGCCTTTGATGACATTTAATTCATGTAATGTATCCTCAAACGCTCTGTCGGGTATTAGTAACAACTCATCTTACCTAACGATTAGGGGCGGATCAGTTGCTTACAACGGCGCCAGTTATTCAGGATTTGGTGGGCCTGATTCTAGTTATGGAGGTGTCGTTGTACCTGAAGGTAACTATGATCCAAAGGGAATAATTATTGAGGGGGCTGAGCTTGATAATAACAAGCCGCAACAGGTGTATATCGCTCAAGCAAAAGCTCCAAGAATCATAGGGTGTAGTTTGCAGTCAACGCTAAATGAAAATTATATAAATCAGTACTCTATTGTGTTTGGCGAAACACTAAATGCCTATGGAAAATATGTTGAGGATTGGATAGTAGAAAGTAATAATTTTCAACTACCTGTGTCTTTGTCAGGGACTGGTAATACGCATACATTCGTGAAAACCAGAGCTTATGTCAAAAATGGCATGATGAGTAGCAATGCGTATTCAATTGAAAGTGGGACTGCTGGTGTTGATTATTTTTTTATTTCAGAAGATAAGAGAGTATTTTATTATTCGCAGCCTCAGTGGAGAACTCGTGTTCGTCAACAACTAGGCATTTCAACGCCAGCAGCATACGGACTTCAATACTCTGTTCCTATTGAGAAAATTAGCACTCAAACAGATACGGCATTTAGTTTTAGGCCTCTAGTCGATCAAGGTTTTTTGGCACTAACCGCAAACGGCTCATCAAACTTTTCAGCACTTTTGCTTTACTCGTTGAGCGCCAATACTATATATGTGTTAGGTAGAGATGCTATAGCGCCATCATTTAGGTTAGATCCTAAAATTTCAGATACTGTTCTGACGGGTACAACTGGAACCGATGGGAGAGTATCTATATCTTGCAGTTCTACAACTGGTTTGATTTATGTGGAAAACAGGCAAGGGAGTGAATTGCAATTTAGTGTGGCCTTTGTCGGAAATGATGTTTCTAACTGGTAGCCACCTTGGCTTCTTGTACATGATTTAGGGTGCTATTTTAATTGAGTCGACCAAAAACAACGCAGACGTTTTCCAAAACGAGATCACTGATGTACTCAACTGGCGGCGATTGCTTTGTTGGTATAATTTGAGGGGGAGTGGTGAATAAATTAAGAATACTCGGCACGCGTGGCGTCCCTGCCGCCCACGGCGGCTTTGAAACTTTTGCAGAGCATCTGGCTCTGTATTTGGTGAAGCACGGCTGGCGTGTTGTAGTGTACTGCCAAGAAGATGGTGGAGGCCCTGTGTATGAAGATGATTGGCAGGGGGTTGAGCGCGTTCATATCCATGTTACACAAACAGGCCCGATAAGCACCATTGTATTTGATTGGAAAGCCACTATGCATGCCGCCAAGTTTGGCGATTTGTGTTTGACATTAGGTTATAACACGGCGATGTTTTGCTCATTGCTTCGTATTAAGGGTGTGCCTAATCTGATTAATATGGATGGCATCGAGTGGTCGCGCGCCAAGTGGGGACCCGTCGCTAAGACTTGGTTCTGGCTGAATGACTGGGCGGGGTGTTGGTTGGGTAATCATCTCGTGGCCGACCATCCCAAAATCAAGGAGCATTTGAAAAGCCGCTGGCTGCGTGAAGACAAGATAACGATGATTCCTTACGGGGCGGATGCGGTTACGGATGCACAGGCAGAACAGGTGAGTGTGCTTGGTTTGGAACCTATGCGTTATTTAACAGTGATAGCGCGCGCCGAGCCGGAAAATTCCTTGCTGGAAATCGTGAAGGGTTTTTCGAAAAAGCCGCGAGGTTACCAACTTGCCGTGCTGGGTAATTATGACCCGGAGAAAAATGCGTACCATCGCGCCGTGATGGATGCGGCCGGCGCAGAGGTGTTATTCCTTGGGGCGATATACGATAAGGCCGTGGTGCGAGCTTTGCGCTTCCATTCAGTCGCCTATATTCACGGGCATCAGGTCGGCGGCACGAACCCGTCTTTGATCGAGGCGATGGGTGCTGGCAATCCGGTGATCGCGCACGACAACCCATTTAATCGCTGGGTAGCGGGTGATTCCGCGCGGTATTTCAGTGATGAGGACGATTGTTCCGATCGATTGGATGAGGTTTTGCAACGCCCACCAGTGCTTGACGAAATGAAACAGGGGATTTTGCAGCGCCACCAGGATGAATTTACCTGGGAAAAAGTGTTGGCGGAGTATGAAACATTGCTGGCTGAGTGGCTACCTGGCCCTAGCGCAGGGCATTAAAGATTTGGTCAAAATTAACTTAGAGCGGGACGGGGTTTGCAACCGCGTCCCTCAAGTTTTGAGGCTGACGACACCTCAAAGCATGCAAGAAAGCCTACGGACGGGGCAGAATTATTGGGTTGGAAGGCGGAGCGCGGCATAGAAACCATGTGCGAGGATCATTGGCGGTGGCAGATAATCCAGATGGCTATAGATAAATCCGATCCGCTTGTTTTTTTCCGTGAAAATCGATAGGCGAGTGGGGGAGCGACGCCCACGTCGCGATTAAAGTCTTGGCGCCGGACGGGATATGTGTCCCGTCCGTAATGTTTGCCACTTTGGAATTCCAGGATAATTCGCGTGGATAAACAGTTTTCAAACGTTTGGGGCGGGATTGCAAACCCCGCCCCGCTCAGGGTCATGCCTATACATAAATATCGTCATACCCGCCGGGAAGCGGGTATCCAGGGCCAGGGGTGGTAAGCTCAAAACGTCCCTGTGCCCTGGATTCCGGCACTCCCTGCCGGAATGGCGATATTTGTGTATAACGATGAGCGCCACAGTGTGGATGCAATGAAAAGTTTTTCAATCAACGAAAAATGTAAATGACTAAGAAAGTAGCATTAATTACGGGTATTACAGGGCAAGACGGTCCCCACCGTTTAGGGGCTGCCGATACTCCTAGCATGCGGAAACCCTGTGGATGGGGCAGCATGCCCCAGCAGGCAAGAATATTTGGGCAAAGCAATATGACTATGTATAAGAAATTTTCCTGTTGGCGTATGTTCAGCTT